>Ga0247841_10002812_pt1 | contig 33596 bp, 35 predicted proteins | sample LaCruzMarch2015__2_FD_192410 | JGI IMG/M metagenome (GOLD analysis project Ga0247841, IMG submission 192410) | Freshwater microbial communities from meromictic Lake La Cruz, Castile-La Mancha, Spain - LaCruzMarch2015_18m | ecosystem: Environmental > Aquatic > Freshwater > Lake | place: Spain...
GTTTTAACATATGTGGGATTTACTACCAATCGGGTAGCCCCATCTTTTGTAACATAATATGGAACTGTAACTTTCTTATTTTCAAAAGTTGCAGTAATACTATATTTCGTATCATTACCGAGTTTAAACTGAATTTCACCAGATGCATTTGTCACTCCCGATGCATCAGATGGTTTTATTGAAACCTTTGCACCTTCTGTTGGTTTACTTTTATCATCTTGAACTACCACAGTAAGAGTGAGGGGAGTATTAATCTCTTTATTGTTTAAGTTAATATCAGTAGTATTTTGTGTTTGTATGGTTGCCATCCCGTTAGAAGTAGGAATTCTTTAGATTCCCGTACATTTATTTAATAATAAGCTCAAAATTTTTACTAATTAATGATTCTATGCCCGTCTGTAATACAAAACATATGACTTCTAACGGGACCATTTGTCGTTTTATTATATCATATTTTATAAAGTATTATATCTTTCTTCTAGGTTCAGTTGGTATTTCTGGAGGTAATTCAGGTTTAACAATCTTTGATGTAAGTCTTGCGTTTCGCAATAATCTTAAAACGAGCAGAAGTATTCCCCCGCCTATGACAGTTGCCCCAGTAATAATTAACGCTACTTTACCAATTATTTTTAATATATTATTTACGGTTTTGTTGTTGTTTCCTATTGGACTTTTTTCGGTTGGCGTTACTGTAATTTCATTGGCTTTCATATTAGGACTTTGAACCACTACATTATTACCTTCATTATCTATAATTATTGTTGGCGTTTTGATTGGCTTTAATGGAACAGTTGGTTTTGTTGTAGGAATTTCTGATGTAGGGATATTTACAGGCTGTTCAAGTTGAGCCTGTTCTATTATTGGTTCTTGGGTTGTAACTTGAGGAGAGCTACCGCTACTTCCTTGTTGATTCTGAGTATTCTCTGGCGAAATTGCATTCGCTCCGATTACTCCACTTTGACCAATTGCATTTACTGAACTAATTTTAAAATCATAACTTGAATTATTCGTAAGCCCTGTAACTGTACTTGTTGTAGAAACTGAGATTCCATCAGAGAAGATAGACCAAGTTGATGCTGTTGAAAGTTTGTATTCAATTATATAGTCAGTTACAGGAGAACCTCCAAAATTGGTTGGTGCGTTCCAAGATAAAATAACTTGTGAGTTACCAGCGATAGCAGTAACTCCAGTTGGGGCATCTGGTATTGTTGCCGGAATAATAGAATTAGAATATAAGGAAGCTGGACTTGTCCCTATTATATTTGTAGCTGTAACATTAAAATTATATTCTATCCCATTTGTTAACCCGGAAACTACCATTGGCGAAGAAGTTCCTGTTCCAATAATTCCTCCTGGATTTGATGTTACAGTATAAATAGTCACAGGACTCCCTCCATCAAATGACGATGGGGTAAATGAGACAGTCGCTAAAGCATTACCCCTTGTTGCTGTTGGCGATGTCGGGGTATCAGGATACGTCGCAAACGCTGTAAATGACTGATCTGCGCGTGATGATTCCGACCCATAAAAAACCTTAATATGGAAATAGTAATCTCCTGGTACTAACATCGTGGAGGTAAGTGAAGTATCATAGTTTTTAGTATGTTCAATTAATCTTGCTGCTGTTGCACTGAACAAATCATCCCCTCCTCCACAAAGATTTTCCGCAGAAGAAGTGAGACACCAAGTGTACTGATATTCATAATCACTTGTCCCTTCATTAGTAATACGAATATTTGTTTCAATATTTGGAACTGTTACATCAGAAAAATTTTGAATAATAACTTGGGCTCGCTCACCAGGAGTTGCTGTCGTTATATCGCTCGGACTACTTTGTCCGATTGCATTTACCGCTATCACCCTAAAGTCATATGACACCCTGTTCGATAATCCGATTACTGTGACTGTTGTATTTGTATTTGATCCTTCTGCAAAGACTGTCCATGTTCCCCCTGTTGAAAGTTGATATTCAATAATATAGTCAATAATTGCGCTACCACCATTTGAGCTAGGAGCGGACCATGTTAAACCAATACTACTACCTAAAACAGTCGATGCTAAATTGAGTGGCTGGCTTGGTTCTGTTGATAAAGTTACTTCATTTGATGACGATGACTCTCCTCCTGGGCCAACGCTGTTTGTTGCCTTTACTTTAAAAGTGTAAGTGGTTCCATTTGTTAAACCCGTAACAATAATTGGTGAAGAACTAGCCGAACCAGTGAAATTTCCTGGAGTTGATGTTGCTGTATAACTCGTAATCGGAGTGCCTCCATCAAACAAAGGAGCTGTAAAAGAAATACTTGCTTGTTTATTCCCTTCTGTGGCAATGACAAATGTTGGAGCATCAGGAACTGTAACTGGAGTAATAGAATCAGATGGAGCGGACGGGAAACTATCACCTACGGAATTTGTTGCGACAACAGTAAAAATATATTGTGTACCATTTGTAAGCCCTGTAACTGTTATTGGTGATGCATTACCTGTCGCAGTAAAATTCCCCGGAGTGGAAGTTACAGTGTAATTATTTATTGTACTTCCTCCATTAAATAAAGGTGGAGTAAATGAAATAATTGCTTGAGCATTTCCTGCGATTCCGGAAACAGCCGTCGGCGCATCCGGTACAGTGATAGGCATGGCACTCGTTTCAACACTTTGACTTCCTTGCCCCACGTCGTTTACGGAATAAATTCTAAAATCATATGATAAGCCATTTGATAAACCATTCACGATGCTTGTAGTATTGGGGGAAATACCATCGGCAAACAAAGACCAGACAATTGGTTCACTTGAAAGTTTATATTCAATTGCATAGTCAGTGACGGCACTTCCTCCATTCCACACTGGAGCAGTCCAAGATATGCTCACTTGCGCATTTACTGCCACAGTAACTGGTGTTGTCGGAACATCAGGAATAGTAGCCGGCGTCACAGGACTGGAAGCGGACGACGCCGGCCCCGTTCCCGCCGCATTTGTCGCTGTGACTGTGAATGTATACGGCGTGCCATTTGTAAGACCAGTGACAATAATTGGCGAACTACTTCCTGTACCAATCTGACTTCCCGGATTTGATGTAACAGTATAACTTGTTATTACACTTCCTCCATCAGATAATGGCGGGAGAAAGGCAACACTAGCTTGGGTATTCCCTCGAGTAGCAACAACTGTAAGTGGCGCACCTGGTATAGTGATTGGTGTTGTTGCCACAGTTGTACTTTCACTTCCTTGACCAATTGCATTTACTGCTCTAATTCTAAAATCATACGATGAACCATTCACGAGACCAGTAACAATGCCTGTAGTATTTGTCGAAATTCCATCGGAAAATGTAGACCAGATAATCGGTTCGCTTGTAAGTTTGTATTCAATAGTATAATCAGTTATTGCGGTTCCACCATTATACGCCGGCGCTGACCAAGTAAGTGACGCTTGAGCATTACCCGCTGTCACTCCGACTGCAGTTGGAGCATCGGGTTGGTTTGCAAATGTCCAGCCACTATTGTTCCCTCCATTTGTTGAATGACTTGCATACCACTTGTTGGAAGGAGTTCCTGTTGAATAACTAAGATTAAGATAATCGGCAACTGCATTTCCTGTTCCCGTGTAATTTAATGTGTGAGTTGCATTTGTAATACTAGAGATTGTGATTGGATTACTTACTGTTCCAACTGCTGTTAGTTTTCCAATTTGCTGAGTAGTACCAGCTGTGAAGCGAACTTTACGACCAGGGTCAATGATGAGTTCGGAAATATTATTATTACCTTTTATATCAAAATTCCCTGTATGAGAACCAGAGAACCAAACTTTATTATAAATTTTATTATTTCCATTAAAAACAAGATTTGCGGAACCACTATCAGGAATAAATTTAATTGTGGAATTTTCTGCTAAAAATGTACCCAACGCTACCCATATTTCTATCACAGCAGATGTAAAATTTAAATTGATTGTTCCATTCCCTGCAATCCATGTACCATTTGTCTGAACAGAAGCATATTGGCATGTAATATCAAAATCATTAAAATCAACTGCCCCATAATATACATAAATATTATAAGTTGTGATTAAATTACTCATCACAGTGCAAGTTGTTCCAAAACAATAAAAATCTATTGTTCCGAGTTTCTTTTCAAATGTATTTATAATACTATTTGTTCTTGAATACATTCTTACTGCCGTAGTGCTACTCGGCGTAATATTATTTCCTAAAACAAAACTTCCATAGGTATCAACATTATTCGACAATGCCATTGTCACACTCTGATTAACCGCACTCATATCAAGTGACTTACCGATTCTTGGAACATTGACTGTAAGAGTTGATGTCCCTGTAAACGAACTCGCATCAAATGTTACATCATCTTGTGGTAATGGAACACGTCCTGGAGTTGTTCGAGGTGATGAATCGGAGAACCATTTAGATGAATCAGACCAGTTTACGGCTCCACTTGTGTGTTTGAAATATTGAGGTTGGGCAGTGGTGAATGTGATACCGGTGTTTCCTCCTGCATCACCTGAGCCACCAGAGATTCCTGATAAATCTATTGCGTTGGCAAATCTAATGTCACGGAAGTCGACATTACTTGCTGTTACTTTGGCTGGGTCGACGGTGATGGTGCGCTGAGTACCGACGGTATTGGAATAAACTAAAAATCTTTGAGTTGTGGAATTAACTCCTGCAATAACTAAATTATTTAATACGATAATATCCGCTGAAAAATTAACATAATCTAAGGCAGATATTTTTTGTAGAGTTAAATTATTAAAAGTAAGTGCTCCAATAATATTGTATTGGGTAAAAACAGTTGAAGTATCATAATTAAAGGTAAAATTTGATGGCGCTTGTATATCTATTCTGTAAGCATAAAAATTTGATGAACCCAATTTTAATTCTTTTGTACCTGTTTGAACTACAAAGTCCCAAGTTTTAACTGTTTTACCATTTGTATCCCATTTCCCATTCACTAAGTATACAACTACATTTCCATGAGTATATCCTATATCCAAATCATCTCCGTTGATAACAGTTATTCCTGCTCCATCTATGTACCATTTATTCCAATTGTTTTTTATACTTCCATTCGTAATATAAGTTCCCGATCCTTTCGAATAAAAATATGCCGTTCCAGTAAAACTGAAAGTGATCCTTGTCCCATGTTCAGTTAAATTTCCATACACATTCAAACTATTTACACTACTCGAGAGCGTCATCGTTTGATCAAGTCCGGAGAAATCCAAACTTTTTGTATTTGCTACAGCGTCGAGAGTAACAGTACTACCGTCCACAGAAAATGATCCAGCAGAAAAATAAACATCGTTTACTGATGTCGGTACCGATTGTCCTCCGCTCCCACCATCGATATTTGACCAGTGAGCAGTATCATTCCAGTTTCCTGTTCCTCCAATCCAGTATCTATCGAGTGGGTCGGCAGGGGTAGATGAAACTATTGAGCTGGCAGTTCCTTGCCCGACAGCATTGGCAGCACTGACTCGAAAATCATAAGATGATCTGTTTGTTAGTCCTGTAACAGTAGCTGTTGTTAAAGTCGAAATTCCGTCGGAAAATGTCGTCCATACTGTTGGTTCACTTGTGAGTTTGTAGTCGATGACGTAGTCGGTAATCGCTGAACCGTTATCTGCTCCTGCTGTCCAGGATAATGAGACTTGAGTGTTGCCTGATGTGGGAGTGAGGCCGGTGGGGGCATTCGGAGCAGAAGCGAAAATCCAACCACTGTTATTACCGCCATTTGTACTATTAATACCGGCATACCATTTATTCGAAGGCGTTCCGATAGAATAGCTTAAATTCAAATAATCAGCCGAAACATTTGAACCACCCGTGTAGTTGAGAGTGTGAGTAGCTCCTGTGATGCTTGATATTGTGATTGGATTTAATGATGTTCCGAGTGCTGTAAACTTACCAATGTTGGTAAGTTTACCAGCGGTAAATAGAACTTTTCTACCAGGATCAATGATAAGTTCAGAAATGGAACCTCCCCCTCTAACTTCATAATTACCTGTATGAGTACCGGAAAACCAAACTTTATTGTATGTTCCATCCGCAGTAAAAAATGTGACAGCATTAGAAGAAGAAGCTGCGATAAATTTTAAAGTTGAACCTTCAGCATAAAAAGTTAAAGGTCCACCTATACTAAATCCGGGATTAGTAGTATTTGAAACTGTCCATAGACCGTTCCCCATATAAAGGACACCAGTAGCAGAAGGATGATAATAAAATTTTAATTCTAAATTAAAATCATTTGCGTCAAACGTTCCATTATAATGCCAAAGATAATTAGTAATTAAATTACTTTGCAATGTATATGTTCCATTGTAAGCATTAACTATAACTTGGTATAAAGTTTTATTATAAGTATTTAAATTAAAATTACTTCTACCCATTAAATATGTGGTATAACTTCCACTCTGGGTAATATTATTTCCCAGTATATAGCCTCCATACGATTCAGTATCATTTACCAGTGTCATCGTCAAACTCTGATTGACAGTACTCATATCAAGTGACTTACCAATTCTTGCAACGTCGACGGTAAGAGTCGATGCTCCAGTAAATGAGCTCGCATCAAATGTTACATCATCTTGTGGTAATGGAACACGTCCTGGAGTTGTTCGAGGTGATGAATCGGTGAACCATTTAGATGAATCAGACCAGTTTACGGCTCCACTTGTGTGTTTGAAATATTGAGGTTGGGCAGTGGTGAATGTGATACCGGTGTTTCCTCCGGCGTCGCCTGAGCCACCAGAGATTCCTGATAAATCTATTGCGTTGGCAAATCTGATATCACGGAAATCAGCGTTGGAAGCGGTGACTGTGCCACCTACTGTGAAAGTTCGCTGGGTACCGATAATATTGGAAGCAACTAGTATGCGCCTATTGGTTGAATTATACCCAATAATAGTTAAATCGTTATTAACTGTAATATTTCCAACAAATTTTACTGATGAATTTAGTGCTAAAGGTTGTAAAATTAAATTATAAAATGTATCTGCTCCTGAAAGGGTATCGGACCCTGTTGTTTTTACTGTCGACGTATCATAATTAAATGTAAAATTTGTAGGATTTGTATTTCCCCACATCCATGTAGTAAATAAAGATGATCCAAGTGTCAATGTTTTGGCTGCTGATTCAGAGGTATAAAAAACACCCAGTGAAATTGTTTTACTATTTGTATTCCAAGTTCCATTTCTTAAAAAGGTCACAGTCTGATATATCCAATTATCTTGATTAGTCCATGTCCCCCCTATTCCATCAAAATATATACGATTCCATGTTGAAGTATTCCCATTCGAAGTAATATTCACAGAAGTCGTTGCTTTTAAATACAAATATCCAGTTGATGTGAAATTTGTTGCTAGTTTCATCGATAATGTAAGAGAACCATATACATTTAAATTGTTAGCAGAGTTAGTTAACGTCATCGTCTGGTCAAGTCCGGAGAAATCCAAGCTGAGAGTATTCGCAGTCGTATCAATAGTCACAATTGCTCCATTAGCAGAAAACGACCCAGCAGAAAAATAGACATTATCAGTAGATGTCGGTACAGAAAAACCGCTTCCTCCTCCATCAGAATCAGACCAATGAGCAGTATCAGACCAATTCCCAGTTCCTCCAATCCAGTATCTGTCAGATGCATAAGCGGTGCTTGTGTGTGAGAGAAAAATAGCAACAACTAAGGACACAAAAACAAATAAAAATCTAAATAATTTCTTTTTATTTTTATTCTCGTTATTTTTGCCAAATATCAACGGCATTGTACTTAAATTATACCACAAACAACTCGTATAATGAACGAAAATTTAAGGATAATCTAACTATTTGAGCTAGGTCTTGCCTAGCTCAGGATGCTTAGTTGTATGTTCCCTTATTTTGTCGTTGAGCTAGGTCTTGCCTAGCTCAGCTACTGACGATAGTTGAGCCATTCAAAAATTTCTTTTGTAAAATCACTTTTATCGAAAAAATATTTTGGAAATGATTCAATTGATAATATTTTATGTTGAATTCGTTTTTCACCTAAATAATCTAGGTAACTTGAGTATAAGTATTTATTTAGGTATTCTATCGCATCTTTTTTATTCGACACTCCATTTTCTTTCCAATCTTTTTGTATCAATTTTATTGGATTAAGGTGAATATAAGAATAAAAATATTTTAAATATCTATCATTATCTATATGCTGTGATTTAAATTTACCTTCGAATAACCCACCCGTTCTATCATATCTTTTATTAAAATACATTGAATAAGCAGTGCTTATTTTTTGCATAAATTTACTTATCCCCCCTTCTTCTTTTTCTGTAATAAGAATATGAAAATGATTAGACATTAAACAATAAGCGCCAATGCTCACCAAATTTGTTTTCTGGTCAAAATCATAAATTGATAGACCGTTTTTGCGAATTAAATTATCTGTTTTTAGATTATTTATACTATTGCAAGCATAAAGAAGGCTCATAAAATGATAGTAATCATTTTTATCTAGAAAAATTCTTTGTTTACTATTTCCCCTATTGTAAACATGATAATATTCACCTTTAACAAAATTAATTTTTCGTATTGACATACATAGCAATTATATAAAACCTTCCTGAGCTAGGCAAGACCTAGCTCAAATTTTAATTTTTGTTATAGTTTGGATGACTTTCTGAGACTGAAAAAAAGTAATTCGCATACCTCGATAATGCAAAGAGAACACTGGAAAGTCGATTGAGATAAGAGATAGTGATAGGACTAATTTTCCTACTCCCCTCATCGGAAACGGATATTATTCTGCGCTCGGATTTACGAGCCAGAGTCCGAGCGAAATCTAACCCGGAGCTAATAAGGCTTCCTCCCGAAATCGTAAACGAAGTTATCGGTGGGAGAACTTCGCCAATTTGGTTTATTATTTTTTCGATTTTAATTAATTCTTTTTTATTCACAGACATAACCGAACCTCCGAGTTCCGCTTGAATAATAAAAAGATTTTGCTGAATTTCTTCGAGAATTGTGCTAAATAAAACTTTTTTTAGTGCCACTTTATCGATATCGGAATATACTTTAATGATTCCCAGATATGCATTGAGCTCGTCTACTGTTCCAAGAGCTTCAACGAGAATCGAACTTTTGGAAATCCGCCCTTGTTTGCAGTCAAATAGAGTGGTTGTGCCATTGTCACCGAATCCCGTATATAGAATATTTTTGGCTTTTTTAAGATGATTCATTTTCTTCATATAAAAAGTATATCACTTTTAAAGACACAAAATACTTGACTAAATTAGTATAAACATGTACAATTCCAAACTGTACAGTTTATAGTTCTTTAATTTTTAAAAAAAATAAACATGACAGAAAACAGTATGCCCGTATGGGGGAAAAGTGAACCAATCATTCACAAATCTTACAGATTTCCAGAAGAAATATGTGCCCCAAGTACCGTAATCACACAAGCAGAAAAAAGAGGCGAAAATAAACCTCAATTTAGAAATTTTAAAACAGGCAAACTCATCAGGATTGATGAAGCTCGCCAGGTTGGAATTTTTATCAGCCATAAAATAAAAGGTAGCGGTGTAAGTGGCGATAAAAAATACGAGTTCGAAGCACCTCTGGTTACAGAACTGGCTTCTGTTTGATTAAATTAAAAAATCCAAATTTTTAGTGGAGCTCTCATTTATGGAGAGCTCTTTTTTATATTATTTTTAGAAAAAAATAAATTTATTTATGGCGCTTCTGTAAACTCGATACGGTTTATGTCCAACGAAAGCTTTGTCGTTTATGAAGATTGTTGGTGTACCATAAAGGCCAGTTTTGTTAAGCTCTTTGATTTGATTTTCTACCACCGTTTTTGCCTCAAGGTTATTTGAACATTCATTCACTTTTTTCACATCAAAATTAAAACTCTCTAGAATTTTATCTAAATTTTCTTTATTTAAAATATAATTTTCGTCCGCTGTAAACAAATAATCATTAAAATCCCAATATTTATCCGGATATATTTTATTGACACAGTATCCTGCATCAGATAGATATGTCGTATCTCCTTTGGCTGGATAATGAGCAAAAATAAATTCAGCGTTTTTATTCTCTACTAATTTTAAAATATCTGGATATGCTTTCCGACTATAGTCGCATGCGTAGCACCCGATAAATACTACTTGATCTTTCGCACCAATATTTTCTGTTGGAAAACTAGAGAGGTCAACATCCTTCAAGGTTACTAAGCTTTCCGTCTGTGGGATAACACCACAAGTAGAACTATCTCCAATCCCAGTGACTTTATTATTTTCTCCACTTGGGTCAAATGCACAAAAACCGCTTTGATTAAGGCCATTACAACTACCGTAAACATAAAAATTATACACTCCTCTTGCTACCCAGATAGTACTTCCCACCATTAAAATAAAGAATATCCAAGAAAATATTTCATAGTATTTATTAAGTACCTTAGCTAGAAATGTTGAGCGTTTTAAAACTTTGGCAAGGAGTTTCCCTTTAACTTTCTCTTGGAAACCAGTATTGCAAGGCCTGAATGTAATACGTCTAAAGACACAGTCAAAAGCCTCCTTCGCCAATGCTCTTTGTGAAGCACTGAATATCCCCAAGATTCCAAATATGATTAAGGCAACGATGCAAGGCATAAATTAGAGTATTTTTATAATTTTATTTAAATTTTTAATAAATGTTTCCGCTTCTTCCATTGTATTGTATATGTAAAGAGATGCTCGAGCCGAATTATAAATCTTTTTATCAACGAACCACGAGTGGACGCAGTGTTGTCCTGTACGAATCGAGATATTTGCCATTTCATCAAGCATGACTGCAAACTTATGCATATCCATTCCTTCAATATAGAAATTGATTATTCCTGATCTCTCTTTTGGATCTTTTGGTCCAATTATTTTTATCTGTGGAATTTTATTTAATTCTTCTGTTATATAAGTATTCAATTTAAGTTCGTGTTCTTTTATATCATTGAAATCAAATTGTGATAGATATTTCACTGCTTCTCCTAGACCGATTATTCCGGCATAATCTTGTAACCCTGCTTCAAATTTCTCTGGTACTGGCAAAAACTTATAATCAGTATAAGTTGTGTAATCTACAGTATCACCTCCGACAATAAATGGTTCTAATTTTTCTAACAATTTTGATTTACCATAAAAAACACCTGTTCCTGTCGGACCCATCATTTTATGCCCAGAAAAAGCCAAGAAATCGACATCTAAATCTTTAACATCTATTTTTCTGTGTGGAATACTCTGAGCCATATCCACAAAAACAAGCGCACTATTTTTATGAGCAATTTCAACTATTTCTTTAATTGGGTTTGTCACTCCATCTAAATTTGAAGTATGAACAATAGAAACTATTTTTGCACCAGATATCAATTGTTTAAAATTTTCCAAATTAAAAGTTCCATCTTCATTACCTTTTATTATTTTTACTTCAATACCAATCTTGTCACGAAGTAACAACCATGGAACAAGATTTGAATTGTGTTCTTTATCAGAGATTAAAACAATATCATCTTTTTTTAAGCCGATAGAATTTGCGAATAAATTTATTCCTTCTGTAGTATTCCTTGTAAAAATTATTTCATTTTCGTCGCTCGTATTTATAAATTTTGCAACCAGTTGTCTTGATTCTTTTACCTTTTTTGTTACTTTATCTCCAAGCTTATGAGAACTCCTTCCTGCACAAGCTGGGTAGTTCAAATAATAATCAGTAATTGCGTTAATGACTTGAGTAGGCTTTAGACTCATACAAGCACTATCAAAATAGATTGGGTCAGATCCATTTTTATCCTTTAAAATATTAAAATCTGCCCTTATTTTCTCTGTATTTAACATAATCGTTCTCCGATTATAGCACAAAATTTGCGATTTTTATTCAGTAGTTACACCATCAAAATCAGCTTCATTTTCTTCAGCTTCCTTCTTGGTAGCACGAACTATTCCATCTTTGTGATGAGCCGGAGAATAAATTGTATAGAGTTTAAGACCTGCTTCACCGGCAATAACATTGTGATTTGCCCCACATGGTACAATGACCGCGTCTCCGTCTACTACCTCATAAACTGTGTCATTAATTATGACTTTACCACTACCTTTTTCAAAACGGAAGAACTGGTCGTTATCGGGATGTACTTCCATACCAATCTCCTCATTTGGAAGCAAACTCATAAGTACAAGCTGACAATGTTCCCCTGAATATAAAACCTTACGAAAATTATTATTCTCTGTCGTCAATTTTTCTATATTATCTTTATATCCTTTTTTCATTTCATTAGAAACTATCTTATTCGTACATATATTTATATATAAAAATAGATAATTTTATTATTTTAATAATCTCTTGTGTCTTGTTATTTTCTAACGGGACAAGTATATTTTATTACGCACACAACTTGTTCATTATAACATTAATTAAGCAAAAAATCTTTTCTAATTTAGTTTACGTATTATAGCCTTTCTTCCAAAAGAAATAAGAAGAAAGACTACAATGAGTCCAATAACTAAGGAAATTTTACCAATTGTTGTGTTTATTGACTGCCAGTTTTCCGCAAAAAAATAACCAATAAGAGAATAAAAACAAACCTGAGAAATACTTCCTAAGACTTCATGTAAAAGATATTTTTTATAATAGGTCTTGCCCACCCCAGAAAGAAGATTGACTGATAATGTTGATAATACTTCAAAACGACTAATAAAAATAATAAAACCTGGATGTTTATTAAATTTATCATCAATCGTTTTAAAAATATCTGACTCTAAAATTCTACGGAAACCAATACGAAAAAGAACTTCTCTGCCGTATTTTCTTGCAACCCAATATCCAAAATTATCACCTAAAATGTTTCCAATTATTGATAAAATAATTACCAAATAAATATTAAAGTAACCAGCACTTGCATATGCTGAAGCAGCCATTAAAATACTCCCAGACGGAATTGGCACGATAAAAGCAGCACCAAAAGCAATTGTGAAAATTGTTACATATTTATAGAGTAGCAGATATGGTACTATGGTTTGCAATATAAAGCTCATGTAAAAAATTCAACCAGTTGTTAATACCTGAAATATACCATAATTAAAAAAACTTCGTATTTGTAAAAACTGTAAAGTAGGACTTTTTTATCCTCTTTTAAGGATGATAAACTAAAAAACCGGTCGTAATAATATATTTACGTTCCGGTTTTTCATTTTATTTTAAGACTATTGACGATTCATACCATGACCATTCCTCATTCCCATACCACGACCCATACCATTTAGAGGTCTCTCTCCATCACTTGTTCTTAAGCTTAACTCTCTTCTTATGGCATTTGCTTCTTTAATCTTCCCTTCTCGAGCTAATTTCCAAGCTTCTGCAAACTTAGAAAAATTATTTTCATTTATGACTTCACCTACTCTTCCTTTGCCAACCTTTTTATCCATAAGCTCTTTCCATCCATCATAATCTTTATTACTCATCACTTCGGTAATTTGAGCTTCAAAATCGGGGGTATAATTGGGACCATTCCTAGTAAAATCTCCTTGAAATGCAAAAGCACTTCCTGAAACACCTAAACCTAATACTAAAGCCATTAAACCGCTCATCATTAATTTATTTCTCATCCTATTAGAAATTATACTATTCGTACATATAAATTTTTACACATAAAAGTAGATAATTATATTTAAGTTGATTAATCATGTCTCGTTAATTTCTAACGGGACAAGTGTTTTTTGTTAATGTTTATAAGTGTAGGTAACCGTCGTCATCTACATTTATTATACGCGAGAGTTATGAGTTTTATCTCACAGTGCAACAATTATGATTTAGTCTATTACCTATCCATGGACGAATTTCTTCGGCAGTAAAGACGGTACCATCTTGATCTCCAATAATCTTTATTATTTCCCCTATTTCAACCTTTGCATTTTTTCTTATAAAAGCATCGTCTGTGTTTATAGACCAAACATTATTATCAAGGTCAATTATTTTAATAACATTACCACTTATTCCAATAATCTTTCCAGAAAGTAATCCTTCTTCTGGATTTAACCAAACTTCACTTCTATTAAACATAATGCCTCTATAAACAGAAACATTCTCAAATATAGTTTGCTCAACTACTTCCCCTACTTTAAATAGGTGGAGAAAAATTCCAAATATTGTGGTTAAGATAATATATGTCCCAACAATAATTACAATCCGATGTCTATAGCCAAACAATGTTTTACGATAATAAAATTCACCCAAAAGAGTAAAAAGCAACATACAGATAAGCCAGAAATAAGGTAGCGATTTAAAAATATAACCAAACCCGAGTTTATTATACAAATACCAATCATTACTGAATAGTATTGAACAAGTTATAGAAAATGATACAGCCCCAACAAGAACTGAAAAACCAACTAGAGACCAAAAAATAACTCTCTTTAAGTTAAAGACATTTTTAGAAATCGGTTTGATACCACTTTCTTTAATTTTTTCTAATGCTATTTGGCTTATATCTTTATTTTCCATGTAATTTTTCATATTCTTTTTTAAAAAGAATTTTTCCCCTTGCTATTAAATTCCCGACCGTACTTGTTGGCTTTTTTAAAATATCGGCTATTTCCACATAATCTTTTTCATCTAAAAATCTAAGGATAAGAACTTCGCGATATTTCTCATCAAGATGTGAAATAACTTCATCTATTTTTTGTCGGTCTATTGAATTGTCAATTTCTTTAACTATATCAAAAGCATCTTCAAATCTATCTATGTCTTCTTTCTCAAGTGGTATTGTTGGTCGAATAGATTTCTTTCTGATTTCACTTACTGTTTGATTATGAGTAATACGATATATCCAAGAAGAAAATTTCAGTTCAGGGTCAAATTCATTTAGATTATAATATGTTTTTATAAAAACGTCTTGCAATATATCTTTTGCATCTTCTCTGCTAAACCTTGAGATTCTAGATATATAGTGGAGTAATTTGCTTTCGTATCTTCTAGTTAAACACAAAAAATGATCCGAATTGTCGAGTGACAATTTGACCAGTTCATTATCCGACATTTGTGTACAATCTTCATGATTAGTCATCACACATGTATTATACGCATAATTGGATAATTTTGTCGCACCCAAAAACAAAAGCCAATAATACGTCCTATTATCAGCTTTTTAAACGTTATTAGATTGTCGCTTCTACCCTACTCTCTCGAGGAGAAAGATCAGGATTTGCATTTGATGAAATTACTGATTTCATTTTTAAAAATTCGCGATACATCATTACTAAAAGAAAGACACCAATAGGGTAAGTAATGAATGCCCCAACAAATAATGCAATGAAACCGAGGATAATGAATAACCCAATAACAAAAGTCTTCCACAACAACAACCACCCATAACCTTCAGTCATCTTCCAAGCTTCCTTAATCGTAGCTCTTGCTCCTTGATTCTTTTCTATTGAAATATACGATGAGAAAGAAAGCCGGCCAGCAATATAAAATCCTGGAACTATAAGTAATATAAGTCCTCCTAAAACACACAAACCGTTGAGAAACATTGTTTTCAGTAAGTTCCAGAATTGCCCTAAGGTTGGTAGAGCTTTCATCGTTAAGGGATTATAATCATTTTTGTCTATAAGATTTAAAACATATTTAACCCAAACATAAAAAACAATTATACTCAAAATAGAAGAAATTATAGATAATATAAAATTATCTTTACTTCCAATTGCTTGAATACCACAGCTAATCAACATCAATAAAATAAAAGTCCCAAAATGTAATTTATACAAAGGCCATACTTCTTTAATTTTTGCACTAATTTTAAATGTAAATTTCATAATAATTAAATTAATAATAAGTCCCTATATTATACCACACAAAAACAAGCTTATCTATTTATAAGTTTGATTTTGTCTTTTCTTTCCATTTTTTTAATAGTAATTTCTCTTTTTAGAGATTTGCTTTTTGTCCGATATTTTTCAGAATAAACTAGCTTAACTGGGCGACGAGCCTTTGTATATTTCGCACCTGATTTTAAATTATTATGGGCAAAAACTCGTTTTACTATATCAGACGTATAACCCGTATAAAGAGTCCCATCGCTACATTTCAAAATATAAACATAATGCCTCATAAATTAATTATACAACTATTTATCTAAGTCCAATATTTCATCTATTCGAATTTGAGCAACAAATTCTTCAGTATGAGAAACAAGAATCATTGCTCCTTGATAATCGGAGAGAGCTTTTGCTATAACAGGGAGATGACGAAAGTTTATATGATTAGTCGGTTCATCAAGAATTAAAAGCCCTGGACGTGTAAGGACGAGCTTGGCGAAAGCCACAAGTCCTTTCTGTCCTTCTGAGAGACTCCCTATCTTTGTATGCACCATATCACCAGTAATAAGAAATTGTGCAGCAGTTGCGCGAATACTCTCTTCATGAACCTTACCAAGAACAATTCTAGATGTATTAGCTAGAGATTCATAAATGGTATCATTAAAATCTAAAGTTGAGAAATCTTGACGATAATATCCAATACGAACATCGGGAGATATTTTAGCCCCTTCTTCTTTCCTCTCTGCAATTAATTCAAGTAATGTACTTTTACCGATACCATTAGGACCTTTCAATAATAAATGTTTATTCTTGCGAAGTTTAATGTTTGCTTTTATTTTTTTTAATTTTTGATTTTTAAATATTCCGACTGAAGATAAAACAACAATATCACCAAGAATATTTTCTTGAACAGGAATTGTAAAAGGTCGGATTGTTTTATCCTCTTTTCTTACATCAACTTTTTCTTCTTCTAAATCTTCTGCTAATTCTCGCATACGCTTAGCCACTAGACGTAAGCCCCCACCTTTCTTAGCGAAAGCATTGGCTTGTTCTTTTTTAGCTAGGATTTCTTTTGAAAGTAAAGCATTTTTTCGATTTTCTCTTTCCATTCGAGCAGTTATCTGGTCTCTTACATCTGTATAGTTACCAACATATTGCTCAATTTTTTTTGTATAGACATCAAGATATAAAACAGCATCGGTAAATTTATTTAAAAACTCTGCATCGTGTGAAATGACAATAACGGTCTTTTTGTATTTAACTAGAAAATCGGTCAGGTGAGAAATGCCCGCCTTATCTAGATTGTTTGTCGGCTCATCAAGAAGTAAAATATCTGGCTCTTGAATCAAGGCTGAAGCAAGCAACAAGCGCGCTTGTTGACCACCCGAAAAAGATTTAACAATTCTTTCGTGGACATTTTCGTGACCCCTTAGATTCACTATTTCAAGAACATCATCAATGCGAGGGTCAATATCATAGATTTTTTTATTAAAACATTTTTCAAAAAATTCTCGTACAGTCAAATCAAGTTCGTGGCGTGGTATGACTTGGCGCGATAACGCTATTGTTGTCCTCTGAGCCAAATGAATTTGTCCTTCTTCCGGCTCCTTTTCTTTTGTAATTAATGAAAATAAGGTACTTTTCCCTGCCCCATTTTGTCCCATAACCGTCACCTTCATTCCTCTCCGAATTGAAAAATCAACCGAATCCAAAATCGGTTTATTAATACCATATTCAAACGAAACTTTTTCGAAACGTATTACTACTTCACCTTGTGCCATAAGGTCTTACTTTACATTATTTTTACTTAAATTGAAAGGGATTTAATTAATCATTAATCCATTTTTTCTTAAATCTCTCCTAATCTCTTTATAATCAGGGATAGTTTTTGCTACCAAAGCCCAGAATTTTGGGGAGTGATTAAATTCGCCTAGATGACACAACTCATGGACAATTATATAGTCAGATGATTTCTGTGGAAGCAGAGCAATCTTATAATTGAAATTCAAATTACCTCTCCTTGAGCAACTCCCCCAACGAGTCTTTTGATTCTTAATTACAATTCTATTCCATTTATAATTATAAAAGGTATTAAAATATTCAATTCTATCTTTAACTATTAAAAGTGCCTTACTTTTATTTTCAAGATAATTTTTATTTACTTTTTTCTTTTTTCTAATTTGATGAGACTTTCTTTTTAAACGAAAAAATATTCTATATACTCCGTGCATATTTTTCATACTAACATATATAGTAAATCATTTATCTTTCGTTCCAATCTTAGTTTTCATCCCTAAAAACGTTCCTACGGCGATACCAAGAGAATAGATAACAATAGCGATAAGACTACGTTCTTGGTCAAGTTTGGTTAAAATATTATATAAAACCACAAAAGATATTATTGTTGTTAAAAATGAAAATAGTGAGGCTCCCCAAACTTTATCTTTTGCCATATAACGCCAATTAAGTGTAAGAAGAAAATCTTGAAGCACTCCTGCTAAAAAATATATTATGAATTGCATATTTATATTATACCTCGTTGTAAAATTTTAGTAAAATTTTACAAAATAAAAACCCTCACTTGAGGGCTTTTATTTATTCTAAATCAGATTATTTCTTCTTTGAAACAGCTTTCTTTGCTACAACTTTTTTAGCTAAAGTTTTTACTTCAACTTTTTTTGCAACTGGTTTAGCAACTATTGCTTTTGCAACTTCAACCTTTGGTTGAGTCATTTTTTCAATTGCACTTACAAGCTTGTCGAGTTTAGCATTCATTTCACTTAATTGTTTAGACATATCATTTTGTGCTGGTGCAGGTTTAGCAAATGTTTGCGCTGGTCTGTCATTGAAATCTCTTCTTGGAGCTCTGTCTCCTCCAAAATCCTTTCTATGTCCACGGTCATCACTTGCTCTTTTAGTACTAAAACATTCATTACAATAAATTGGCTTATCTCCTGATGGACGGAAAGGAACCTGGCATTCTTTATGACATTCATCACAAATTGCTTTATGCATTGTAACTTCACCTCTATCACCTCCGCGGAAGCTTGGTCTTCCTCCGCCTCCATTTCCTCCTCTAAATCCACCTCCCCCATTTCCGCCCCTAAAACCACCTCCTCTGTTTCCCCCACCGTTACCTTGAAAATTTCCCATAAAATATTTATATTTTTACCCGTCTACCCTAGACAAGTTATTATGATTATGAATGATATAGTATGCTTTTTAACCCCAAAATGCAATCCCCCACACCCATATTTTTATTTTCCTGCTTTTCCAATAATATATAATATTCTTAATTCAAATGCGTTACTGAATGTATAGACAACCAAAAATTCACATCGACAGAAAAAGCTGTAAAAATATGAGTGGAAGGACAAGGAAGATGTCATTAGTTAAAATATTTGATATAATTATCTAACATTCATATGGAACTCTTTCTTCATAATATTATTGTTTGGCTCGATTCCTCAAAATATGTTTTATTATTCCTAGGCTGTCTTATAGAAGGTGGAGTTGTAATGATAGTCAGTGGGTTCCTCTTAAGTCTTGGTCAATTCGATCTGCTACCATTATATCTTACTCTATTGTCTGGTGATTTTACCGCTGATATTTTATGGTACTCTTTAGGACGTTTTGGAACTCGACACGCTATTTTTAAATTTGGACATTATATAGGACTAACACAGTCTATTTTTGAAAAAATAGAATCTTTATTTAATCGTTATCATCAAAAAATTCTAATCATTACAAAACTTACTTCTGGTTTCGGATTTGTAGTTATAATCCTAATGGTTGCCGGAATGTTTAAAGTTCCTTTTAAAAATTATGCTCTGATTGTTTTTGGTGGAGGTGTTATATGGATTGCATTTTTATTAAGTATTGGATACTTTTTAGGAAATATATTTCTAATAATACCAAGGTCACTGAAAATTATTTTTATAGCTTTTTCAGTTATTTTATTAGTCTTTGCTTTTAGATGGATTAAACAATTTATGGCAAAAAAAGAATACATATAATTATGAAAATAAGTTTAATCGTACCAGCATATAATGAAGAAAGGTATATAGGTGATTGTCTTTTAAGTATACAAAAATACGGGAAAGGTCTTTTTGAAGTTATTGTAATAAATAATAATAGTACTGATAAAACATCGGAGATTGTAAAGAATTTCCCAGAATTTCGTTTGGTGGAAGAACCAAGACAAGGATTGCCTTTCGCAAGGAATAGGGGTCTTAGAGAGGCAAGGGGTGACCTAGTTGCCTTTGTTGATGCTGATACAAGAATAAAAGAGGGGTGGATAAATAAGATTACAGAAGAGTTCGAAAAAAATAAAGATACGGTTTGTGTAAGTGGTCCTTATGTTTATTATGATACTTCGATATTTGAAAAATTTTTAGTTTGGATATATTTAATAATTTTATTATGGCCTGCATATTTTATAATGGGTTATATGGCTATTCTTGGAAATTTTGTTGCAAGAAAGACAGCCTTGGAAGAAATTGGTGGATTTGATAATAATATTATTTTTTATGGTGATGATGTTGATATTGTAAAAAGACTCAATAATATTGGTAAAACTAAATTTTTTCTGACATTTTATTTATACTCATCTGCGAGAAGATTAAAAGCGGAAGGAATTCTAGCAATAGCTCATAATTATATTATAAGTTATTTATGGATCGTATTTAAAAATAAACCAAAAATAAATACTGATTATAAAAGCATAAGATAGATTAATCTATCTTAAAATCTCTTCTAGAGTACTTCCCTTTTTATAAATGATCAAACCATCTCCAGATTTTTCCCATGTTTTTTGTAGTAAATCTAACACTCGCCATGCTTCCAGTATCTCATCACTTGTTGTAAATAGACTGTGGTCAGAATTAATTGCGTTAAATAGAACTTGTTCATAAGCTTCAGGAAGAATATCGTAGTGTTCCCTAAATTTGAAACTAAGATGATGAGGGCTTACTTTGCGCTCATAACCTGGATTTTTTGCCCACATATTAAATTGAATTCCTTCTTCTGGTTGAAGACGCAGTAATAGTTCGTTTGATTCATATTCTTTATCCTTCTTATATAAAATTCTAATCAGGGTTGATTTATTCTGTAAAGCTTTTCCTGTTGTTAATATCATTGGTACTCCAATCCATCTTTCATCCTTTGATTCTAGAGTTATAGATACAAAAGTTTCAACTTTACTCTTTGGATTATTTACTTCTTCAATATAACCTTCATATTGACCACGCAAAGCATTTTCTTTTATATTTATAATATTGAGATGTTTTAATGCTTCAAGGCGCAGATGTGGAACATCATCAAATCTATTATTGTCAGGCAAATCCATAAGAATCAGAGCAAGTAATTGCAATAAATGGCTTTGAACATAATCACGAAGTGCTCCAACTTGCTCATAAAAATTGGCTCGCCCCTCTATACCTATTTCTTCGCTTGCTATAATTTCAATCCTTTCTATAAAATCTTTATTCCATGTTTTTTTAAATAGTGAATTACCTTCACGAAATACTATAATATTCTGAGCAGTTTCTTTTGCCATATAGTGGTCTACCCGGTATACCTGTGTTGGTAAAAAATATTTATCAATATGCTTTGCTAATTCTGTCGCATTTTCTAAATTAATACCGAATGGTTTTTCGAGTAATAATTTTGTTTCTCCCCCGCCTGCAGAAGCTATGACTTCAGCATTGCGGGCAGGCATTTTTGATAATCCGGATATTCCCAAAAGTTCAATAATTGACCTAGATACTTGTGGTGGAACTGATAAATAAAATATATATTGCGGAGGTGTATCAAAACTTTTTCCTAAATTTTCTAAAAATTTTCCCAATTTTTTATAATCATCAATATTAGTAACATCCATTTGTTGCAAATCCATATTTTTTTGCAAATATTCAATGTTAGAAGTTTTCTTTAATAGAGAATCTATTTTTATATCTTTCTGCCTAGTAAGTCCTACAATATGAAATTGCTCTGGCAACATAGAAGCATTAGCTATTGCTCCTATTGCCGGCAACAAATATCGTCTAGCTAAATCGCCAGATATTCCAAAGATAACGAGAATTGTAGGTTTATTATTATTCATTAATTGTTTATTTTATGTCCACCGAAAGCATTTCTCATTGATGCCAATAATTTAGTCGCAAAATTGACTTTGCCTTTTTGTGAATCAAGTCTAACATCAAATGAAGCTTGAATTGATTTCATTTCAATATCACAGTCTTTTGCTACTTCAAGCGCCCAGCGAGCTTCTCCCGACTCTGCCACTGTCCCTTCTATATTATCCTGATTTGGGTTGTCTTTCATAATATCTCTAGTAAGCTCATTGAGCCATGAAGTAATGACACTATGATGTTGCCAAACCTCTCCAGCCTTATACAAATCTAAATTTTTATAAGGACCTTCTTTAAGCAATCTATATCCTTCTGCGAGACTTTCCATCATACCATATTCAATTGCATTGTGAACCATTTTTACATAGTGTCCAGAACCACTTTCACCAAAATACGCATGCATACCTTCTGGATTTTTTAAGGTATCAAGTGCTGGTTTAATAATTTTAAATGAAGTTTCATCGCCTCCTACCATCATTGAAAAACCATTTTGATAACCCCAAACACCACCACTTGTGCCAATATCAATAAGAACAGACCCAGCTTGAGATACAATCTGAGCTCTTCTTTTTGTATCACTCCATTTAGAATTTCCCCCATCAATAAGAATACTACCTTTGGGAATTAACTTAAGCCAAACTTCAAGTTCACTATCTACAACATCAGATGGCACCATAATCCAAATAATTACTTGGTCTTTACCAAAAGAGGAAACTACTTCCTCTTTTGTGTAAACACCAACCATTCCAAGAGATTTCATCTCATCTATCGGACCAGTACTTCTATTGGAAGCTATGACAGTATGCCCTTTCTCGTGAAGTTTCCGAGCAATCTGTGAACCCATTTTGCCTAAACCATAAATTGCAATCTTCATCCCGTATGAAGTAGAGAATCTTTAGATTCTCGTACATAATTTAATATTAATAATCAAAAGATAACCAAAACCTTATTATAACCTATATACTTCAAAAAACATGTATGACTTCATACGGGACAAGTATAATCAGTAAAAATCGTTAATAATGGAACTTTTTTTAATACTTGAGCTGGTTGTTCCTTCAAATCCCCGCCTGCTCCCGAACTCTCGTGAGGGCGGGCAGGAATATCGCTTTCAATCAAATCTTTCACAACTGACCATTTCTCCTCGCCTTGCATCCAAACGACAGCTTCATCTAACTTTTCTATTGTCTTTGGAGTTATAGTGATACGAACAAATATTGGTGTATCATAACTACTAGCTAAATCTTGACTCTCTATGGCTATACTTTCTGGCAATATACCAGCTGTATGACCATCCTTACCAATTCCAAATAAGCCAATTTTATAATCGGCAATTTTTAATTGTTGGTCAAGAATAGTATTAAATTTTTGGGTTGTCGAAATTATACCTTCGCCTATCAAAATTGGGATAAACATTGCACCCAGTATATTAAAACCATTCTGAACTAATCGAAACCAATTTGAATTTTCATGTTTGAGTGGTCCATATCTTTCATCTGTCAGTAATATGGTCAAATTTTCAACTGATTTACCAACAATAAATTCACAAACCTTTACGCCAACAGCGATAGATGAGCCACCAGTCACAAAAAACAAAACCTTTTTTCCCTCTCCAAGCTTTTTAATAATAGAATCAGCAATATACCTTGCTGGGTCTTCCACATTCGTCGTTGTTTTTATATTTAAACTCATCTATATATTATAGCAAAATTCCAAATCTAGAGCACTCAGCTAATTCAAACAGAAAGAACAGCTCGAGCTGTTCTTTCTTGATAACTTTGATTATTAATAAATATTATCTTCCATGTTTGTTCTTTGACTTTAGAGTAGGTGGGGTTTTTAAAAACAACTCTTTTGGAGTATCTTTTTTAATCTTAACTGGAAGTGGAACGGTTGCTTTTATGTTTCTACCTTGTGTACTTTTTTTCATCCCATTAGAAATTATACTATCTGTATATATAAATATTTATATATAAAAGTAAATAATTTGATTTTTAATAATTCAATCCCATTCCGTTAATTTCTAACGGGACAAGTATATTTAGTATATCACAAAATTTAATCTTCTATTCTTTTCCCCCATTGCCATCTAGGTTTCTCACCTTTTTTATAACAAATATAAACTAGAATTCCTGTCATTACAAATATAACAAATAAATTTTTCATTCCTTCGTGATCCATCTTCGCCATTCCAAAGACAAAAAGAATTATCCAGACAAGTATAACCATCCATCCTTCCCACGAAGCTGGTGACCACCCGAAGCCATATAGTTTTCTCTTGAACCAAAGTTTTTCTTTCATTCTCTAATTATATCATCAAAATATAGATAAATTAATCATCCTCTCTTTCATCATAGCTTTTATATCCTGGCAAAAACTTAAGTGGTATATTTACGTCTATTGCATTAGTATGTTTATAACCAAGCCTTTTAGCTATAATCTCAGAGAGATTCCCTCTTTCATCAATTGATACTTCTTGGAGAGCGATGATATCAGCATCAGCCTTTTTTAAGAATTTAATCACTTCCTCTAAGTAAGTCCCGCACCATATATTCCATGATAAAACTTTAATTTTCATATTTAAATAAATGTGTGTTTTCCAAGTGTATTAAGGCGGTCATAATCGCTTGTGTCGTATAGGCAAGTCTATTCATTCTTCCGTGAGTTAAAATACCTATAAGCCCTTCAGAATAACCTAACATAGGATTATTAGTTAATCCTGCCTCGAGACAAGCATCAGACATATTCATACCTTTATTGTGCATTAAATCTACAATTTTCTGAGGTGGTTCAAAAGCCGATGAAAGTCCCAAATGTATATTTTTACCGTCAAAAATTGCACAAACACACACATCCATGACTCCACTTTTTGTATATGGTACTCTCATCAAACCACTTTCAATACCAAAACTATAATCAACATTATTAAAAACTGATTTAGCCCGATTAATTGCACCTTGCACAGTTTCTTCAAGTGACTTGGGCTGATCAGATACTCCGGAATCAACATTTACTCCTTGTACATCTGCTCCCATAAGAAAATCATACTTAGAGATCAAATCAGAAACAGCTTTAATTTTTTGAGGGTTAATCGAGGCAACAATTATTTTCATAATTGTATTGTATCAAAAGAAAGCCAAAACTAAAAAGCCAATAATAACTACTAAAATAGCAAAAGAGACTTCCCTTATCGAAAGTCTCTTTTGCAAAATTTCATAGTTTTCATTAATACCAATTGTTGGATAAACCAAGAATTAAAGAACACATTTTTGGGCCGTTAAAGGTCAAAGCTCTCCAACAGAAGCAAGTACATATAAATAAGGCTGGCTTGGGGGTGCAATTGCTCTCACTTGGCGATTTTCATTTAAGATTAGTTCTTTTATGCTCATAGATCACAAGTGGTAAATTACTTAATAATCCCCGACCTGCACTTATAATACGCGAAGGGGTAGGACTTTATCTCAAAAACGATAGTGTGTGCACCCTTTAACTTTTTTCATATTTATATTATATAAGCAAAAGAATAACTACGGACAGAATTATAAAACAAGCAAAAATACCAATCATCTTCAAAAAGAAAAATACTGCTTCTCTTTTTCTATTTTCCATATATAGTCGGAGTGGTTCATAAAAAAACAAGAACCCCATGACAGCAACTGATAAAACAAAAAGGCTCAACATAACCATTGGTATAAGAATGGTTTCCTTAGGAGCCATATAACTAGTAAAATTAATAACTAAAACGATATTGGCAATATACACAGCAGCGACTAATGCAAATAAAAATGGTTTTTTCATGGGGATATTATAGCAAAATTATAATCAAAAAACTCTAGCTGACTGTTTGGGTCGACGTCGGAACCTTTTTGAGTAAAAATAAGGGTTAAATACTATAATTGCTTTTCTGCAAATGATTTTAAATCATTAAATGAAGAAAATAGATATTCTGGATTCAATAAAGAAAGCTTTTCTCTTGCTTTATCCCGTCTTTCAATTCCTGCTGCTTTAATATTAACAAAGTGAGCTGCTGAAATATCAGAAGGTAAATCACCAACATATAATATTTCATAAAGTGGTAAATTAATTATTTCTATTAGTTTTTGAAGTTTTTTCTCTTTTGATACCTCTCCTCCAAATATTAATTCTTTTGAAAAAATATTACCTAATCCAAACCGTTCAAGTTGATTTATTATATAAGAAGTTTCTGAAGTAGAAGCGATTCCTAGGTTAAAATTATTATCTTTAAAAAAAATAAGACTTCTGATACTTCTGGAAATATAGGGGATGGATTAACTTGATGATATTTAATCATTGCAGCTCTATGTCTTTCATCTATTTCTTCCTTATTTATAATATTAATTCCAATACTACGATAATACGCATCACGTGGTTGAAAATAATTATCCAAAATATCATCAATGCTAACTTCCACACCATACGATAAAGCTACCGCCTGAATTCCTTTTGCAATTTCTGGCATTGAATTTACTATAACTCCGTCCCAATCAAAAATAATTGTTTTTATCATAAATTAATTATATCAAACCTAAATCAAAAAGTCGTTGCTGCGGGACTTGGATTCGAACCAAGATACACAGTTCCAGAAACTGTAGTCCTACCATTAGACGATCCCGCAAAATTACTTTTCATTCCCACCATACGACGATCCCGCAAAGTATTAATAACAAGAACATGGTACCATAAAATGATGAAAAAACAACCAATAAAGGTTGAAAAATGGTAGAAATTAATATATAATGGCTCCCATGACAAATCAAAACGACAACGAAAAGAATGTAATAGATATAAAACTAAAAGAGATACAAGAGGAATTCCATTTAGGGCTAGATGCTGTAAGTAAATTCAATCCATCGGTCACTTTCTATGGTTCAACTCGAATGACGAAAGATAATCCTTATTACCAAAAGGTTAGAAATCTGACTTACCGTATTTCTAAAGAGTTAGGTTATACAATTCTCTCAGGTGGAGGACCTGGAATCATGGAAGCAGCCAATAAAGGAGTCTTTGAGGCTGGAGGCAAATCAGTAGGACTTACTATAAAACTCCCAGATAAACAATTAACTAATCTTTACCTCACTGATGAAATAATGTTTCATTTCTTTTTCACTAGAAAATCAACCTTATTCTTTTCTACCGAGGTGTGTGTTTTCTGTCCAGGCGGTTTCGGAACTTTCGATGAGCTTTTCGAGATTCTCAATCTTCAACAAACGAAAAAATTAGGAAGAATTCCCGTAATTCTTTACGGATCTGAGTTTTGGAATCCAATCGACAAAACTATAAGAGAAGTCCTACTAGAAAAATATAAAACTGTTAGTAAAGATGATTTGAATTTATACACTATAATTGATGATGAAGATAAAATACTTGAGATAATTAAAAATAGCAAAATCCGTAACGGCGAAGATTCACTACTTGAATAAAATAAAATAAAATCCCCTATAATGGGGGATTTTATTTTATTTATTTTTGCTTTTTTATACTTGCTTTAATGAAAGCCGTAAAGAGTGGATGAGGAGATAAAGGTCTTCCTTTAAATTCTGGGTGGAATTGCGTACCCAAGAAGAATGGGTGGGCACTCTGTGGTAATTCTGCAATTTCACAAAGTTTGCCATCAGGCGACATACCAGAGAAAACAAGTCCTGCTTTTTCCAACGCTTCTTTATAATTATTATTTACTTCATAACGATGACGGTGACGCTCTGATATATTCTCGGTCTTATAAGAATCCCTCGCAACACTTCCCTTTTTAAGGATAGCTGGATACGCACCTAGACGCATTGTTGCACCATAATCTTTATTTTTAATTTTCTCTATTTGGTCTTGCATTGTAGCAATAACTGGGTCAGGAGTATTGGGGTCAAGTTCTGTAGAATTGGCTTTCTTTAAACCAAGAATATTTCGAGCATAAGCAATAGTCATAATCTGCATTCCCAAGCAAAGCCCAAAATAAGGAATCTTATTACGTCTCGCATAATCTGCAGCTAAAATCATACCCTCCGTGCCACGATTACCGAATCCACCAGGAACTATAATACCATCTAAATCATTTAATTCTTTCAATTTTTGTTTGTCTTGTTCATACTTTTCCGAATCAAGCCAAATAACTTTGGCTTTGTAATTGAGAGCCCATGAAGCATGATTGATAGATTCTATAACAGAAATATAAGTATCCTTGCATGATTTGAAATTAAAATATTTACCAACAATACCAATCTTAACTTCTTTATTAATCTTTTTTATTTTATCTGCTAAGGTAGTCCATTCTTTAAGGTCTTTCTCTTTGGGATGTAAACTCATTGTCTCAAGCAATGTCGCACCAAGATTTTCTTTTTCAAAATTAACTGGCACATCATAAATGGAGTAAACGTCTGGAGCAGAAATTATTCTGTCTATTGGTAAACTACAGACATTACTAATCGTCTTTTTAATATCAAGAGTGGCAGGTTTGTCGGACCGACAAATAACAAAGTCAGGATTTAATCCTACTGAATGAAGGTCAGTGATCGCATGTTGAGTTGGTTTTGATTTTTGCTCTCCTAAAAGTATTGGCGTCGGCAAATAACTGACCAAAACAACAAAAACATCTGCCGGATTTTTTGATTTCATCATTCTGGTAGCTTCCAAAAAGGGAAGTAACTGATACTCACCAACAGTACCACCGTATTCTATTATAGTGACTTCAGATTGATTCTTTTTCTGACAGGATTCTATTCGTCTTATTATTTCTTTGGGGATATCTGGATAAACCTCAACATCTTCTCCTCCATATTCTAGATTACGTTCACGCCTGATAACTTCGGCATATATTTGACCAGTAGTAATATAATTGTCATGAGTACTGACTTGGTTAGTAAAACGTTCATAATTACCAAGGTCCTGGTCGGCTTCAACACCATCTTCCCCGACGAAGACTTCACCATGTTCAGCTGGACGAATAGTTCCTGCATCAATATTCACATACATATCAGATTTCAAATTGGCAACTTTATAACCTCGAGATTGTAAAATCTTACCAATAGAAGCTGCAGTAATACCTTTACCTACAGAAGACATTACTCCACCCACCACAAAGATATATTTACTATTTGCGATTTTTCCCTTTTTAATTTTTTTCTGTTTCTTTGACATCTCTGTACTAAAATTTTAATTTATAATTATTCATAATGTCTTTTATTTATTTTATATACTACACATATCAAGCCACGTAATCAAAAATTTAATACGCGGACAGGTAAAAATTAAATTATTTTCTTAAATATCTATGAATAGCAAAAACACTAGAAATTACTCCAATGGTTATGCCAGACCCTAACATGATAATAAATAACTGAAAGAAATTGGCTTTATAATATGTATATAAATTAATTCCAATAAAATCAGTCATTTGATTACCAAGCCAAATTGATACTGGTATAAATATTATAATAGTAACAAGAGAAGCTATGACACCAACAAAAACACCAGAGACAATAAATGGACCACGAATATATCCACCATCAGCTCCGACGAGTTTCATAACATTGATTTCTTCACGAGACATGTAAATAATAAGTCGAACAGTGCTAAAAGTAATGAAAAGGGAAATTAAAACAAGAATAAGAGATACCACAAAACCAAGTCTTTTTGCTCCATTAATAATAGAGGTAAGTCTATCTATAACAACTTTATTTTGATGATAATCAATCTTATCTATGATAGTGAGAGCTCCCTTTGAGAGAGTAGTATCATTCTCAAAATATTTAGCAATACTTTCATACTGGGAAGGGTCTTTGGCTTTGATATTAAGTGATGCTCCGAGCGGATTCTCACCTAATTCATCGAGAGCTTGAAGAGTTAGATAATCATTGGAGTGTTTCTCTTTAAAATCTATCAAAGCTTGTTCTTTTGATGTATAAGTTATACCACTAATTTCTGGAAGACTTTTTAAAGACGATTCAATATTTAAAATAGAAGCTTCTTCTGCATCAGAAACAAAATAAACAGTTACATCAACTTTTTCTTTTATGTCATTAAGAGATGAATTGAGTCCTGCTTGTATAAAAATAAGAGAAGTTATGACGAAAAGAGTTATGGTCATAATGAGAATGCTGGCGACAGATGTGAAGCCACTACGAGTAAAGTTATGATAACCAGAAACTATAATTCTTTTTATCTTAGTGAAAAACATAGAGATATTATAGCATATATTTACCGTCCTTATCATCTCGAATGACACGACCATTCTCTAGAGTTATAACGCGCTTTTTAACTTGGTCGACAACAGACCTATTGTGAGTGGTCAAAATAACTGTAGTTCCTAAATCATTTATCTTTTTTAAAAGATTCACAACTTCACTAGTATTTATAGGGTCAAGATTCCCTGTTGGTTCATCAGCAATTATCAAATCTGGTTGAGTAATTATTGCTCGAGCAATAGCGAGACGTTGTTTTTCACCACCTGAGAGTTGATGAGGAAAGTGAGACGACCGTGAAGTTAGATCAACTAATTCAAGAACATGAGGAACATCTTGTAAAATATCGCGTTCATTTTTCTCTATTGCCTCCATGGCAAAAGCGATGTTCTCATAGACGGTTTTGTTGGATAGTAGACGAAAATCTTGAAAAACTACACCGACTTTTCGACGGAAATTGGTTAAATCTTTATTTGAAAGCTTGTGAATATTGGTAGATTGAAAGAAAACTGTTCCATTTGTTGGTGATTCTTCGGCTAAGATTAATTTTGCGAGTGTGGTTTTCCCAGCTCCTGAGTGTCCAACTATGGCCACAAATTCTCCTTGAGTGATTGAAATATTGATACCTTCTAAAGAGGTGTTATCTCTATATTTTTTTGTAACATTATTAAAATAAATCATCCCGCTACGAAATAAACGTGGACGTTATGGTCACACTTTTATTTATATTATTAATATTAATCAATGTAATCATTCTATATTATGCTTATGCGTCCACGATTTCGTACGGGATTATCCCGAACAAAACAGGAAACGCTTTAATCTCTGTTTTAAATATGCTTTACCTCTACCTGATTTTAAATATATTTCTCTACTCCTTGCGTCACCTTCATCTAAACATGCTTCATAATATACAATCTCGAAAGGTCCTCTGCCTTTTGTATATAAAGATTGTCCACAACAATGCTCCTTAAAGCGTTTCCGTAGATTTTCGGTATATCCTGTATAGAACTTATTATCTTTTTTACTTATCAATACGTAAGTGTAAAACATAAAAGTTTTGTTCGGGAGCATTTACTTTCTAAGAATATCACAAATCACGCTCAGCTTCAATAAATTCATCAATACGACCATCTAAAAGCACAGAGTCAACATTGTTAATTTCTACTTCTGTGCGATGATCTTTGACCATTTTGTAAGGATGAAGCACATATGAGCGAATTTGGCTTCCCCATTCTATTTCTGTTGTCTTAGTAGAGGATAATCCAGCTTTTTCTTTAGCCTTATCTTCTTCTCTTTTCTTAAAAAGTTTACCTTTAAGTATTTCTATAGCTTTCTCCCTGTTTTGTTCTTGCGAACGCTCGGTCGTAACATGAACTGATAGGTTTGTAGGCAAATGAATCAAGCGAACAGCCGTCTCTCTTTTGTTTACATTTTGTCCGCCTGGACCACCAGATTTAGAAAACTCAATTCTCAAATCCTCCGGTGGGATTTCAATAGCTTTATCATCTTTTTGTAATTTCGGAACAACTTCAACAAGAGAAAAAGAAGTATGACGAAGAGATTTAGCATTAAAAGGAGAAATGCGAACTAAGCGATGAACACCTGACTCATTTTTGAGTGTCCCATAGACTCCCTTACCTATGATTTCAATAGAAATATTTCTATATCCACCAAAATCATTTTTATTCTCATGAATCAAATTATATTGCCAACCACATCTTTCTATATATTTCGTATACATTCGAAAAAGCATAGCCGAGAAGTCTTCAGCATCGTCCCCTCCTGCACCTGAGAGAATAGAAAGAATTGCATCTCCCTTGTCGTACTTCTCGGCACCCAAAAGTTCATCTTTTAATTGTGAGATTTTTCTTATTGTTGTCTGAGCTTTTACTTTATCTTCCCAGAAATTGCCCTGACTCATCTCACTCTCAAGTTTTTCTATTTCTTTCTTTAGTTGTTCTGTGTTATTATCCATTTTTTTTATTTTTTAGATGAATTTCGTCTTTGAAATATTTTTTTGGTAAATATTCAAAATATTCGTCAATATATGGATACATTGTATCGCCAGAAATAAAAGCTATAACTACCTCCCCCTCTTTATTCCTATACTTATCTAAATTTTTATTCTTCTTCATTTCTTTTATCATTTTTAAAATCATCGACAATAACATACCAGTCGATGGCCCAACAAAAAGTCCTAAGCGAATCAAATCGAGACTCGATTTATAAGCAGAACCTGTATCAATTGGAAAAACTTGGTCAACAATTTTATCCCAAGGGAAAACCAATTTATGAATATGCTCTTCCCCTCGTGGACCAGGAATTGATGAACCTTTCTTGGTCGTTGCTCCGGCAATAAAAATATCTTTATTTTTATTTTTTAAGTACGAACTGGCTCCATAAATCGTCCCCGCTGTACCAATAGTTGAAGCAAATATTGTCATCTTCCCATCTAACTGTTCCCACAACTCTTTACCAATATATTCAGCCGAAGCCTTGGGAATTTCGGGATTTATATACTGGTTCATATTGTGCCAGCCTTTACGCTTACCCATCGTTTTAGCTTCATAGACTCCACCAATACTAGCATTTACATCCGGACAGGATGGACCATGAGAAATGAATATTTCCGTCCCGACTAATTTCAATAATCTTTTTTTGTGCTCCGGAACATCGGGGGTAATAATCGCATGCATATGTGGAACACCGAAATGCCGAGTCAATACCGTTAGTGATAAGACAGTATTGCCTGAAGAATATTCGACTAGATGTTTAATATTTTTTAGATTTTCAGTTTTTATACCTGAGAGCATGCTCCAGGCAGGAAGAGACTTAATGTTATAGAGAGGAACAAATTGCATCAACTTTATAAATATACGAACTTTATCTTTCTTGAAAGGGTTGAGAGATGACGGCAACTCAATGACTGGTATAACTCCAAGTGAACTCGGATTCAAAAAATCTTTAATAGCTTCTTCTCCTTCAAAAACTTTTTTTTTATTATTTATATTTTTTTTCATCTCTATAAATTAATTATTATGAGCCGATGGCGAGTATTGAACTGACGACCCCGTCTTTACGAAAGACGTGCCCCGCCTGCCTACGCCTGAGCCCACGAGGAGAATTGCACTTCTAACCTTCGGTTTACGATACCGATGCTCTACTAATTGAGCTACGTGGGCTTAGGCGATGGCGGGCAGGTCTACCAAATACAAAACTTTTCTTCCTCCCTTGAGCCGTCAGTGATAATCGACTACTACATAGTCAGGTGGTTTTATATTTCATAAACCAAAATATATAAAACCCTTCCGATTCTCACCAAAAACAAAGAAGTTTGTTTTTGGAGTCCCTATTAAACAAGACTCGAACCCATTTTAGCAAGAATCAGTGAGAATATCCATTAAGCTAATCTTACGCTCGACTTTTTTCTTTTCTTTAATCTATCTACACC
>Ga0247841_10002813_pt1 | contig 33594 bp, 48 predicted proteins | sample LaCruzMarch2015__2_FD_192410 | JGI IMG/M metagenome (GOLD analysis project Ga0247841, IMG submission 192410) | Freshwater microbial communities from meromictic Lake La Cruz, Castile-La Mancha, Spain - LaCruzMarch2015_18m | ecosystem: Environmental > Aquatic > Freshwater > Lake | place: Spain...
GGGGGGCGGCGGAGGGGGGCGCGCCACTTGGTTTGCACCGCGAATGCAGCGTAACTCTATCACTTCACGCGGATTACGCAAAATAGCCCGGGATCTGGCATCCGGACACGCAAGGATCTGAATCCAGCCGAATCCAGCCGAATCCAGCCGAATCCGGATCGGCGGTCTACCCTGCCTTTTTCTTGGCTTCAGGCTCCAGCCCGACGGCCCGGCGTAGCTCGGCTAGCTGTTGAGCCGTCGCAGCGCGCGCAAAACACTCGTCGATCACGGCATCGCGCGCTCCCTCGGGAATCTGGGCCAGCACGGCCAAGAGCGCCTCGATCCGCTTCTGCGCGCCCTCCATACCCTCCGGAATCGTCGCACTGGAAACGATGGGGACGGTAGCCGACTCTTCTTGATGCACATCCGGCGCCCCGGGTGGGTACATCGATCCTTCCCCCGCTACGAGCCACCGCAGGTCCACACCCGTTCGGGTGCATATCCGCTCCAGGATGTCATGCCTAGGCCGTGCCCGCGTGCCGTGCACATAGTTCTGAAGCGTGCGATAGGGCACCTGCACCAGACGAGAAAACCCCGCCAGGTCAGTCGCGTTCGCCTCGATTACTACCTTCAGCCGTTCTGATATACCCATTCGGGTGCGCTCGCTTGACAGTGCACCCGCTCGGGTGCAGACTGTGCTTACTATGCGCAGTCACCACAAAGCTTACACCAACCCCCGCGACCCGGAGTCCGGGAATCCCGATGCGTGTGTCGGAATCGTCGCAGAGGCGCTTACAGCCCACGGGCTGACCATCCGCTCCTGGGCGCAGTCGCGTGGGTGGGCTATCCGGTCCGTCTATCAGGTGGTGCGGACCTGGATCGAGCACCCGACCAGGCGGGGGAAGACGCCCTTGGGCGGGCGATACGAGGCGATTGCGCGGGACTTGCAGTCGACCTTGGGCACGACGGTGGTCCCGCTGCCGCGGGCCGATGATCGGACGCTGGAGCGTGTGGCATGAAGACCTGGTGGGCTGCGGACGAATTGGTTGGGCTGCCGGGAATGCCGAGCCATGTCGAGAGCATTTCGAAGATGGGACGAGCCGGTCGGCTTGGGCGCCGCCACCGTCCCGTCGGTAAGGGCTGGGAATACGCCTTCGCCAGCCTCCCCCTCGAAACCCGCCGCCACCTCTGCATCGTCGCCGGTGAGCCCGAGCCGACGGACACTGACCATCCCGGTGCTGCCACCGAGATGGTGCCCGCCCCCGGCCCTGACCTCGCGGCCCTGGCCGAGATCCGCGACACCCCGGTAACCCTCGCCCAAGCGCCCGTTACCGCCCCTGCAACCGACCTTCAAGACGCCCCCATCGTCCTGCGCGAGCAGCCCACCGAAGCCGACCTCCGCCGCACCAAATCCGAAGCCGCTGCCAAGTGGGCAGCCCTCCCGCCCGACAGTGACAAGCGCGCCCGCGCCAAGGCCCGCGAGTGGTTGTGCTTCAAGGTGGGCGAGCTGCGCCGCGAACAGCCGGGGCTGAAGCAGGCCGCCGCCATCGATGGCGTGTGCGCGCGGGTGAACGCGGGCGAACTGGCCCTGCCGGAGCATGTCGCCCCGTGGGTCCCGGCCCGGCAGGGCGCCCAGAGCCTGACCCCCAACACCTTATATAGATGGACGCGGGCCTATGCCGAGCAGGGCCGCTGGGGCCTGACCGACGGCTACGGCAACCGCCGGGGCGCCTGTGCGATCGAGGCCGAGCCCGCGCTCTACCGCGCGGTGCTGGGGCAGATGCTGCGCAACCCCCAGGCGACCGGGCGCGACCTGTTCGCCTGGCTGCACACGGTGGAGGGGATCACGGTCCCGCCGCTGCGCTCGGTGCAGCGCTTCCGGGAGCATTGGACGCGCGACAACCATCAGTTGTGGATGCTGGTCACCAACCCGGGCAAGTGGAAGAACCACTTTCAGGTGGCGTTCGGCTCCCAGCACGAGCAGATCGAGCGGCTGAACCAGTTGTGGGAACTGGACAGCACGCCTGGGGACTGGCTGCTGACCGATGGGCGGCACACGGTGGTGGGCTGTATCGACCTGTGGAGCCGGCGGCTCAAGCTGCGGGTGTCCCGGTCCTCGTCCGGCTTCGCGGTCGGGCAATGCTTCCGCTCCGCGGTCCTCGATTGGGGCGTGCCGGAGACGGCGCGCACCGACAACGGCGCGGACTATGTGGGCGACTACTTTTCCGGGGTCCTGCACGACCTGGAAGTGACCCAAGAGTTGTGCATCCCCTTCGCGTCCGAGCAGAAGGGGACCATCGAACGGGCGCTGAAAAGCGTCTGCTATGGGCTCGCCAAGCTCCTGCCCGGCTACATCGGTCACAACGTCGCGGAACGCGAGGCGATCCGGGCGCGCGAGACCTTTGCCAAACGGATCATGACGCCCGGTGAGTTGGTGTCGGTGGAACTGTCCGCGGCTGATTTGCAGTCGGCGCTCGACCGCTGGTTGGAGCATATCTACCACCAGGACCCGCACGCGGGCGAGGGCATGAAGGGCCTGGCGCCGATCGCGAAGGCGGCGTCCTGGACCGGGAGCATCCGCACGGTGGAGCCGCGGGCGCTCGACTCGCTGCTGGCACCGCTGACCGGCAAGCCGCCGACCATCCAGAAGAAGGGCATCCGCTGGAACCACCACTGGTACATCAGCCCGCTGATCGCGGAGTTCATCGGCGACCCGGTGCTGTGCCGCTATGACGAGGCGGACTTAGGAAGGCTCTTTGTCTACCGCAACGGCGCCTTCCTGTGCTGCGCCGAGGCGCCCGAACTGACCGGCATCAGCCGCGCCGAGGTGGCCGCCGTCGCCCGGGCCACGCAGAACAAGGCCAAGGCCAAGCACGCGGCCGAGCTGCGCGCGATCAAGAAGGACGTCACCGAGAACGCCGCCGAGGCCGTGCTGCGCCATCGCGCCGAGGCGGCCGGGAAGCTGGTGGCCTTCCCGCAGCCCCAGACCCCTTACAGCACCGCGGCCCTGGCGGCCGGGGCGCAGGCGGCCGACGCGGCTGCCGGACCGGCGCCGCGGGTCCAGACCGCCGCCCAGGCTGACGCGCAGGTACGCATCGCCGCCGACTTGGCCGGCGGCAACGTGACGCACCTGCCCGATAGCCCGATCCAGCGGTACAAGCGCTGGCTCAGGATTCAGCGCGACGCGGTTCACAGCAGCGTCGGGGGCTTCCCCATACAGGACTTGGGCGACTACACGGCGGCGGACCTGGCCTGGTGGGACGGGTATGCGCAGTCGAGCGAGTATCGGGCGCAGGCGCGCCTGGCGGCGGATTTTCCCGAGGTTTACGGGCTGGCGGGAGGCCAGGAAACGGAGGCTTAACGGCCAGGTAACTGCCCGGTAACGGGCGAAAAAAAGGCCGGGAGAACCGGCCGAGAAAGTAGCAGGTGGAAGTATGGCAGAAAAAACGCCGGTGATAGACCTGACTGACGCGATCAAGCAGGGCGTCACTCCGATCATGGCGAAGGTCGCGATCGATCAGATTCGCGCGGCCTGCGGTTACGACCCCGTGTGGGGGCGTGAGACGCGGGACATGCTCAACACGCTGGGCCTGCCGATCTACGTGATGCAGTCAGGGCGGGGACGGCACGGCGTGTCGTTGTACACCGATGCGGGCAAAGTCGCTGAGTTTATTGCGATCGCTGACAGGCTGTCGAGGGGCGAGCCTGACGAGCCTGACGCGCCTGAGGAGGAAGACAGCGAATTCCAAAACGAGGCACTGCGCCAAATAGTGCAGGAACTCGACCGGCATCTAGTCCGCATCAACGAGAATTTGGAGGCGATCAGTACAGCCCTGCATTCCGTCATCACCGCGCAGACGCGGCAGTTCGCCATCCTGGAGATGCAAGGCAAGCGACTCGAAGCCCTAACGACGGCCTGGGGGGTGGAACTGTGACCACCTCGGGGACGCTTGCGCCCCTGACCAACGTCGCCGCCCTGCTGGAAGCGACCGAAGACACCCTTGAGCGCTCGCGCGGCCTGCCGGGCCTGGTGGAGATGCACGGCGTGCCGGGCCTGGGTAAGTCCAGCGCGGCGGCCGTGGTCACGGCCAAGTGCCGGGCGGTTTACATCGAAATGAAGTCGGTGTGGTCCGCCAAGTACACCCTGGCCCAGATCCTCGAGGTCCTGGGCCTGCACCCGGCCAAGACGACGCCGGAGATGCTGTCCCAGGTGTGCGAGGAACTCGCGCGCTCGCGGCGCCCCCTGATTATAGACCAGGCCGACTACCTGGTGGACAAGGGCCGCGGGCAACTGGTGATGGACATCTACGAGGGGTCGCTGTCCCCCGTGATCCTCATCGGCGAGGAAGGGTTGCCCGCCAAACTCAAGCGCCACAACCGCACGGTCCACGACCGGGTGCTGCGCTGGGTTCCGGCGCAGCCGGCCAGTGCGGAGGATGTCGCCATCCTGGCCGCCGCCTACTGCCGGGATCTGACCCTGACCGATGACCTGCTGGCCGCCATCCTCACCGAGTCCGGCGGGGTCACCCGCTGGGTGGCCGTCACGCTGCACCGGATCGTGCGGGAGGCGCGCATCAAGGGGTGGCAGCGGGTCGACGTGAAGACCTGGGGCAAGCGGGATCTGCGCACCGGTGAGCTGCGGGGGGGCGTATGAGCCGTCACCCCTGTTTCCGCGCCGAGATCTGGGCCACGGTGCGCGCCCTGCACACCGCGGGCATGGACATCAGCGCCCCGGCCGTGCGCGACCAGATGCAGGCGCCCCCGGCGGGCTGTCTGGAGCGCATCCGCGCCTACCTGCGGGCCTTGGTCCAGACCGGGCACCTGGCCCCGCTCCCGCGTCCCGAGGCCGGACCGGGCGCCTATCAGTTGGTGCGCGACACCGGTCACGAGGCCCCGCGCGTGCGCCTGGACGGCACCGAGATCCTCATCGGCACCGGGCGCGAACGGATGTGGGCCGTGATGCGGGTGCTGCGCGACTTCACGGCCTTGGACCTGGCGGTCCATGCCAGCGTCGACGGCAACGTGGTGGCCGAGCGCGAGGCGCAAGACTTCTGCCAGCGGATTTCCCGGGCCGGGTTCCTGCACATCGTGCAGCCGGGCCGCTGGCGGCTGAACGCGGCGCGCTGGCGGGGGCCGCGGCCGCCGCAGATTCGGCGCGACAAGCATGTGGTGGACCCCAACACGGGGTCGGTCTACAGCCCGAGCGGGCGGCAGGTGGCGACATGACAGCGCCGTCCTGCGATTGGATCGAAGTCCTGCGCGAGCACTGCGAGCGCACCAGCCAGGCAGCCGTGGTGGCGGACCTGCAAGAGGCATCGGGGACGCGCTTTCCGTCGCCGACCATCATCAGCCAGGTCTTGAACGCCCGCTATCCGGCCATCCCGGAGCGGCTCCAGGCCCTGGTGGAAGGGCGCTACTGCGGCGCCACGGTCGAGTGCCCGGTCCTGGGCGAGGTCCGGCGCGACTACTGCGAGGCGGCGCAGGTCGCGCCCTTTTCCGCCGCCAATCCGCAGCGCGTGGCCCTGTATCGGGCGTGCCGCGCTGGATGTATCAACAGTCGGTTGGGAGCACAGCAATGAACGACATGACGACGCACCTGGACATCCGGATGACGCCCCTGCACCCGGAGATCGGGCAGCCGACCATCCGCGACTTGCGGGCGCTGGAGGCGGCGGCCTATGCCGGGGGGGAGGGCGCCCCGGCGGCCCTGGCGTGGTTGGTGGCGGAGGTGCAGGCGGCCTTTGAGGCGCGGGAGCGGGCGTGCGAGGAGGCGGCCGAGGTTGCGGCCGAGCAGCGCGAGGCCCTGGCGATTGCGCAGGAGCGCATGGCCGACCTGGAGCGGTTGATCGCGGGGTATCGGGTGCGGTGTTCGCGGCTGGTGCGGCGGTTGCGTGAGCGCCAGCGCGACGACGCGGAGCCGATCCTGCCGTTGCTGTTGGAGCGGCGCAGCCGGGAGGCCGTGGACATCGACCGGGCGCATCTGTTGGACGTCTGGGCGCTCAACGTCATCACCGGCGGGGAGTGCTGCGCGGAGGCGTCGCCGCCGCCGGATTGGTCGGAGTTGGGGCGCTTCGCGGCGGAGGTGGCCCATGGCTGAGGACACGCTGACGCTGGACGCGCTGTTGGACGTGCTGTGCGTCTACCGCCAGACGCTCAGCGGGGAGACGCCGATTGCGCTGAGCATGGCCGGGTACCACGGGGCGATGCCAGCGGGGCTGGTGGGCGCCCGCTACCTCGAACCGCGCAGCGCCTGGACGTGGATGGGCGACCAGACGCTGCCGGGCGCCCCGCTGCGCAAGATGCCGCTACACCCCATAGCCCCGCTGGGGGACCGTGGGCTGGTCGGACCGGCGGCGCGGGTGGCGCTGGTGCTGTTCCCGGGCGGGACGCCGGTCGCGGCGCCGCGCGCGGCTGAGCAGGATCACACCGAGTCGGCGCAGGAGGCGGCGCTGGAGGCATTGGTGCATGGGGCCATCCAGGCAACGGCGCGGATCGACGGCGCCTGGCCGGAGGCGCTGGAGGTGGACCATGAGTAGGCCGCGCCGGCATCTACGTTGGGGCGAGCCGCGCCGCGCCCCGCGGGCCAAGCTGGCCCGAGTGCCGCGGCCGGTGGACGGCGGGGCCGTGCTGCTGCGCCCGCGGTGTCTGCGTGCGATGGCGCAAGCCGTGGCACTGGCCGCGGGCGGGGCGACCGTGATCGTGTGCACCGGACTGCCGGGGGTGCGGGTGGTGGCGCGCCGGGAGGTGGACCATGGCTAGGGGCCGCGTGTGGAGTGCGCAGGAGGATGCCGCCCTGGCGCTGGCGGTCCAGCAGATCCCCGGCTCGATCCCGACGGTGGTGGCCGCGCTGCTGGCGGCCGGGTGGGAGCGCAGTGCCGCGGCCATCGACACCCGGATCGACGTGCTGATCGAGCGCGGGGTGCTCCCGCGGCGGGTGGAGCGCGCGCCGCAGAGTCGGCCGCGGATGGGGTTCTTTCGCGAGCCGCAGATGTCCGCGGATGCCGATGTCGCCGCGCACAAGCGGCTGTCGGAGGCGGTGATCAACCGGGTCTTTTCCCACGGAGCAGCGACATGAGCATCAAGGCTGATCCAGACGGCAGCCCGACCGAGCAAGTCCGCGCCCGGGCGGGCTGGCACCTGACCGCCCTGGCTATCGCCATGCCCGATGGCCAGCCGATCCTGACCGAGACCCGCTGCGACGCCTGTGTGTCGGCGGACTGGGAGCACTCGCGCACCGGGCTGTGGTGCAGCCTGCACGCCTTCGCGACGCGGGTGACAGCGACCTGCCGCCGCGCCGCCAAGTCCAGCGACACCGCACAGGCCGCACTGATCCGCGCCTGTGCGCGGATCGAGCAGATCCCGCCCGGGCGGCGCAGCGCTGAAGACCGGGCGGCCCTGACCGCGATGTACACCGACCTGGGCCTGGCCGATCCCGCGTGCCATGACGGCCGCATCCCCGGAGATGACCATGAGTGAACAACCCGCCAACTACGCCCTCGCCGGGGTCCCCGGCCTCCTGGGCCTGACCGCCATCGCCGCCGCCCTGATCGAGCGCTATGACCGGACCGCACCGCCGCAGCACCCGGTACCGGAGGATGGTGAGCGGGTGCCCTGGTTCCTGGGCGGCGGCGCGGCGCCGGTCGCGGGGCCAGACGCGCCCACCGGGCCGCCGGGGGCCGCCGCGGCCGGGCTCGATGAGGAGATCGCCTCGGCCTACCTGGGGCTGATCGCCCTGCACCGGGCGCGCGCGGCGCTCCCCGAGACGCCGCCCGCCGGTGCGCTGTGGCACCGGGTGCGGGCCGGGCGGCTGGCGGACCTGGCGCCGCTGCCGGGGTTCGCGCAGGGCACGCCATGCTGACGCTGCTCGCCATCGCCGGGCTGATCTATCTGCTGCGCGTCGCGTTGGCGCTACGCGAGTGGCAGCGCATTGACTGTGAGCAGGACCACTTTTGGAGAACCAACGATGACTAAACGCACCAAGACCGCCGACATCGCCTTGACCCCCCCGCCGCCCGGCCACTTCCTGGACGCCACCGGGCGCTGGGTGCCGGCCACCTATCTGACCGAGCGCGACCAACTGCGCAACATGACCGTGCATGACCTGGTGGGGCGCTGCCGCCACGCCAGCGCCTTGCTGGGGGCGCTCAAGCGCGCCCTGTTCGCGGACCTGGATACCTTCGTGGCCCTGGTGGGGGAGGCCTACGGGGTCAAACTCTCCGGGCGCAACGGCTCGGTGGTGTTGCACAGTCTGGACGGCCTGGAGCGCATCGAGCGCGTGGTCAGCCCCAAGATGCGGGTCGGCCCGGCCATCCTGGCCGCCGCCGCCCTGATCGAGGACCTGCTGGCCGAACTGACCGAGGGCGCCAACCCGCTCCTGGTACAGATCGCCCACATGATCGTGCGCCGTGACGACGCCGGCAGCATCGCCCCCTCGCGCCTGCTGGAGTTCATCCGCTTCGATCTACCGGACGCCCGCTGGCAGCGCGCCCAGGCCGCGGCGCGCGATGCCCTGGAGTCCGACGGCAACGCCATTTACTTCCGCGCCTACACGCGCCCGGATGCCTGCTCGCCCTGGGGGCAGATCCCGCTCGACTTCAGCCGCTTCGGGCCGGCGCCGGCGGAGGCCGCATGACTCACCCCGTCATCACCGCCACCCCACGCGATACCAACGTCGTCCCGCATCCGGCCGAGAGCTTTTGGCAGCGCGGCGACTATGTCCCGCCCCCGGCCTTGCGCACCCCCCCCGGCCAGGAGCGCCGGCCGCTGGCACGGGCGGACCTGAAGCCCCAGCCGCCGGAGCGGGACCTGGCCGCGGGCGCCGCGCAGGCCCCCGGGGTCCGCAGCGGGCTGACTGCCCAGGCGCTGCTGCTGGAAGCCCCCCTGGCCAAGCAGGCCGCGGCGCAGCCTCCCGGCGCCAAGTACGTCAAGCGCCAGGCGCGGATCGCCGCGCAGATCGCGGCCCGCCACGCCCGCATCGACGCCAACGGCTACGGCGCCGGCTTGTGGGCCTGGGTCACGGCGCAGCCGGGACCGGTCGACTACGCCGCTGCGATGGCCGCCGTGCCGGGCGGGCAGGCAGCCACCTATCTCGCCCGCTGGGCGCGTCAGGGCCGGCTGCGGGTGCGGCGCTGCCCACCGCCGGGGGGCGGGCGGGTGCGCAATGAGTGGATGCCGGCGGGGCGGGAGTGGCCGCTGGAGCCGGGGCATCCTGCCCCGGCGGGAGGGCTCTGATGGCCTTCTGCAAACACTGTGGCGCGAGCTTCGTTCCGCGGTTTCCCCTGGCTGCTGTCGCAACCGAGAGTGGAGCCGGGGCAGGATGCCCCGGCTCCGGAGGCGCGCAATGAAGCCTGGTCCCGACCTGCGCAAACGCGAACTGACCCTGATCCACATCGCCGCCACCCACCTCGACCTCGACGACGCGGTCTATCGGGCGATGGTCAGCCGTATCTCTGGCGGGCGGACCCGCAGTGCTGCGGACCTCGACGCCATGGAGCGCGACAGCCTGCTGATGGAGTTCCGCCGGGCCGGGTGGGTGCCGACGACGCCCAAGCGGGCCGGGCGCGGGCCGGGCAAGCCGGCGCTCGACCGGCGGGGGATGCTGGCCAAGGTCGGCGCGCTGCTGGCCGACCAGCAGTTGCCGTGGGCCTATGCCGAGGCCATCCTGCGGCGGCAGCGGGGCATCAAGGATGCGGGCGTGGCCTGCCCCATCGCGCAGACCACGGACGTGGAACTGCGCGGGGTGATTGCCGCGCTGGATCGGCGCGGCAAGCGTTCCGCCACGCCGGGGCGGGACGCCCCGGCTCCCATCACCACTTGACCGGAGTCCACCATGGCCAGCCACCGCGATCGTCCCTTGTTCGACCTGGCGCCGGGGCCGGCCCCGCGGCCGCGCGGGGTGCCGGCCCCGCCGCCGCCGCGGCTGCACCGCAGTGTGGAGCGGCTGTTGGGGGACTTGGCGACGCTGCACGACCTGACGGGGCGCTGGCCGGAGACGCTGCGCTTTCTGGTGGACGCGGCGGAGGCGGCGCTGCGCGGGGCCCCGGACGCGGACCCGCGGGCGCAGGCGCAGCGGGTGGTGGCGGCGATTGCGGCCTATGTGGGGGGCGGCAAGCTGCATCTGCCGCCGGTGACGATGGTGGAACGGGCGCTGCGCGATGCGCGGATTTGGCGCGATCATCAGGCGCGGCCGCGGGGGGTCGGGCATCTGGCGGCGAAGTATGGCCTTAGCGAGAACCAGATCTACGTGATTCTGCGGATTCAGGCGGAGCTGCACCGGCGGCCGTTGCCGGCGCCGCGGATGGGGGGGCGATGAACGCGGCCGTCCTGATCGAGGTGCTACGCGCCGAGCGGCGGGCGGCGCTGGACCTGCTGCCGGACTGCCCCGTCGGCTCGACGGCCTATTTCTGGTGTCAGGGGCGGATCGGGACGGCGGAACTGGCCTTGTTGCGGGGTGGGTACCCGCTGGAGTCGTCAGCGGATTTCGACAACGACAACGACAACGACAACGACAAACAATGATGATGCGGATCGCGCTGATATTGCTCTGCGCGAACCCGTCCGAAGAGGCGTCCGGATGGGCCTATCTGCGCCGCGAGAGGTACGGGGACGACCGCCGCGCCTGAGCGCGCGGCACGCCGGGGCCGGGAGGCCCCGGCTCCACATAATCTGCCGGGGCCGGGGGGCCCCGGCTCCACATAATCCGGAGCGGTCCAAGCCGCTGTCGGAGCGGCCCATCCTAGGGCCATGCACACTCGTCGCCCCCTTCCGCCCGCCGCCCTGGCCTTGATCCGCCGGTTCGAGGGCTGCCGTCTCACGGCGTACCGCTGCCCGGCCGGGATTCTGACCATCGGGTATGGCCACACCGGCACGGTCGACGGGCGCCCGATTACGCCCAAGCTCAAGATCTCCCAGCCGCTGGCCGAGGCCCTCCTGGTGGCCGATGCCGGGTCGGTGGCGGCCAGTATTCTGGACGCCTGCCCGGTCACGCTGACCGATGGGCAGTTCGGCGCCTTGGTCAGCTTCGGGTTCAACCTCGGCTTCCCCGCGCTGCACAAATCCACCCTTTGGCGCTACGTCATCACTGAGCGCTGGGCGGATGCGGCCCGTGAGTTCGGGCGCTGGACCAAGGCCGGGCAGCCGCTGAAGGTCCTGCCCGGGCTGGTGGCGCGCCGGGCGGCGGAGCGGGCGCTGTTTCTAAGTATGAAGGCTGAAGGCTGAAGGCTGAAGGATGAACATGCCCAGCCTTCATCCTTCCTCCTTCATTCTTATCCCCGTGGAGTCCTCGCGATGACTGATCCTGTTCCCGTTCCCACTGACAGCCTGCGTGCCGCCGCCCTGCACGCCGCGACGACGGCGCAGCTCGCGAGCGGGCTGAGCGAGGCCGAAATCTATGAGCGGTTGACCGCGCACCTGATCGCGGCCGAGGCGCCGGACGCCCAGGAGCCGAAGCCGTGGTGGCGCTCCACCACGATCGTGGGGGCGCTGACGGTGCTGGTGTCCCAAGGCGCGGCGCTGGCCGGGTACAGCCTGGATGCCGGGGCGCTGCTGGAACTGGGCACCAATCTGGTGGGCCTGATCGGCGGCGCGCTGGCGCTGTGGGGGCGGCTGCGGGCGACGGCGCCGATCGCGCGGCGGGCTGGGTAAGGCATGGATACCGACTGGTTCCGCATCGGCTCGGACTGGCTGCAACTGGCGGTGGCCGGGGCCTGCGGGGGCGTGATCGCGCTGTGGACCTCGCTGGGGCGGCGCGACCGGGCCTTGATGCTGCGTCAGGACGCCGCGGCGCTGGATGTGCACACGCTGGAGCAGCGCATTGCGCGCCTGGAGGCGACCGGGGCGACCCCGGCGCAGTGCGCCGCGCATGTGGCGCGCATCGTGGCGCTGGAGGAGGCGCGGCGCCTGGGCGTGACCCATGAGGACATGAAGCACGCGCACATTCGGATGGATGCCTTTGAGGGCAAGATCGGGCACATGACCGGGCTCCTGGAGGGCATCGGGACCGCGGTGAACCGCATCCATCAACACCTGCTGGAGTATGGCCCGCGGGCCGGAGAACGCCCATGAGCAGCCCCCCTGATTACCGCGAGGCGGTCCGTGAAGATGAGCGCCTGGCGATCCTCAACGCCCTGGCCGAGGCGCCCGACTACACGGTGCATGAGCATCTGCTGCGCGCCCACCTCCTGGAGCAGGCCGGCAACCGGCTGAGCGCGGCGCAACTGCGCGGGCACCTGGCGTGGCTGGAGGAAGCCGGGCTGGTGCTGCTGGGTGGGGGGGCGACGATCATGGTGCCGACGCTGACGCTGCGCGGGGCCGATGTGGCCGGCGGGCTGGAACGCTACCCGGGCGTGGCCCGGCCGCGGCCGGTGTGAGTGAGGGGTGAGGGGTGAAGAGTGAGGGGTGAAGAGTAATGAGCGACGCGCCGGCTAAATCGACGTCTTGGGACGGGGCCTACCTGCCCCCGGGTGCCTGTCTGCCGCTGATGGTGGTGGCGAATGCCGTTGCCGTGAGCCGCAAGGTGGCCCCGCTGCTGGTCTATCGGCGCCTGTGCGCGGCGGTCGCCGCTACGCCGCCGACGGTGGCGTTCGAGACGCGCAACGGGGAGGTCCTGATTCCGCGCGAAGAAGCGCTGCGGCTGTGCGCGGTCGGCCCGGCGGCGCCGCTGCGCACCAGCCGCACCCCGCCCCCCGCACCCCAAACCCCGGCGTAACCCATGCCCCCGCGTTCTGCCGTCTGTGCGCTGCCGGTCGCGACCCGCGATGAACTGAACGCGCGCCTGATCGCCAACGGCTTCAGTGACTATGTGGCGCTGTCCGACTGGCTGTTAAGCCAGGGTTACAGCATCAGTAAATCCTCGTTACACCGCTGGGGGCAGGACCTGGAGGCGGAGTTCTCCGGCGCCATGGCGGACGCCCGGCGGGCGGCGGAGTTGGGGCGGGCGCTGTCCGGGGATGATGACGGCTCCGGCCTGCGGCGGGCGACCACGGCGATGGCGCAGGAGACCTTGCTGCGCATCCTGATGAGCCTGCGTAAGGCCGAGGCGGCGGCGCAGGAGGAGGACGGGGGCGACCCGGGGGCCTTGGCGAAATCTTTGTCTTTGGTCACGCGCTCTTTGGCGGACCTGGGACGGTTGGGGCTGGCGGACTCCAAGTATGCCGCGGCCCAGGTGGCGGCGGCGGTGAACGAGGCGACCGCGCGGGTGGAGACGGCGGCGCGCACCCAGGGCGTGAGCCCGGAAGGGATCGCCGCCCTGCGGGCGGCGATCGAGGGGGAGCTGTGATGATGGATGAAGGGGAAAGCCAGGCCGCGCGTGGGCGTCTGCGTAGGCTGAACCCGATGCGGACGCCGCGCCCGCTGACCCCGCGGGAGGGATTCTGCTCTTGGTCCATCCCCGCGTGCGCGGGGAACATCATCATGAGCACCCACAACGGGGCCGACAGCCCGGGTCCATCCCCGCGAGCGCGGGGAACATCCTGCGTGGTCCGTCGGAGCGGCTCACTGCCGTTGCTCCATCCCCGCGTGCGTGGGGAATCCCCGTCCACCAGCAAGGCGTCGCCCTGGTGCATTCCCGCAGGGGTGGGAAACGGACCCCGCGATATTACCAAACCCGGCGGCGGCGCATGAGCGCTCCACTCCTGCTGCCCTATCAGGTGCGCTGGAACCAGGACCTGGCGCCCCTGAAGGTCCATGAAAAGTCGCGTCGCATCGGCCTGTCCTACGGCACCGCCGCAGACGCGGTGTTGCACGCAAGTCGCGCCGCGGGCGGGGGGAATGTCTATTACATCAGCTATGACAAGGAGATGACGGCGGGGTTCGTGGCCGATTGTGCCGTTTGGTCACGGGCCGCAAATGTCGCCGGGCAGACGATTGGGGAGTCCGTGCTGCAGCGTGATGATGGTAACGACATCCATAGTTTCAGAATAGATTATCCATCTGGGAAGGTCATCCAGACCTTCAGTAGTAACCCCCGCAACCTGCGTTCCAAGGGGCGGCCGGGCGATCTTTTAGTGATTGACGAGGCGGCGTTCGTTGACGACCTCGAAGAAATCCTCAGGGCGGCGATGGCGATGACCATGTGGGGGGGGCGCCTCGCCGTCATCTCTACCCACAACGGCATCGACAACCCTTTCAATCAATTAGTGATTGATGTCCGATCGGGACGCTACGGCAAGCAAGCGACGGTGCATCGCACCCCGCTCGACCTGGCATTGCGGGAGGGCCTCTATAAGCGCATCTGCAGCGTCTCGCACCAGACGTGGAGTCCGCTGGCCGAGGCGCAATGGCTGGCGGGGCTGTGGCATCTCTACCGGAACAATAAAGACGAAGAGTTGTACTGCATCCCGGCCATGGGCGGCGGGACCTATTTCCCGCGCGCCCTGATCGAGGCGGCGATGGCGCCGGCCGCGACCTCGGCGCCGCTGCTGCGCTTCAGTGGGGATGCGCGCTTCAACCTCCTGCCCAAAGACGCGCGTCGGCGCGAGATGGCCGACTGGCTGGGCGAGGCGGTCGCGCCGCACCTGGCTACCCTCGACCCGGCGCGCCGGCACGCCATCGGCATGGACTTCGCGCGCAAGGGCGATATGACCTGCATCGTGGTGCTGGAGTTGGGTGAGACGCTGCGCCGCACCTGGGTGGCGGTGATCGAGATGCACAACGTGCCCTATGACCAGCAGGACCAGGTGCTGGAGGCGATCGAGCAAGGTACGCCAAAGCTCGGGCAGGAGGCGATCGACTCGACCGGCAACGGCGACAGCATCGCCGAGGCCGCCGAGGACCGGCGCGGCTCGCGGGTGCTGCGGGTGAAGTTCAGTGAGGCGACCTACCGCGAGCGGATGCCCAAGTACAAGGCGGGGATCGAGGACCGCACCACGGTGCTGATCCGCCATGACGATGTGCTGGAGGACCACCGGGCGATCAAGTTGCTGCGCGGGGTGCCGCGGCCGCCGGACGGCAACACCGACAAGCAGGGCGAGCGCCACGGCGACAGCGCGGTGGCCGGGATGCTCGCAGACCTGGCGGCGGATGAAGACCGCGGACCGGTGCAGATTGTGACCGGGGGGCGGCGGGCGGCGAGCGCGTTGTTGAGGGGGTATTAGCTTTCAGCCGTCAGCGGTCAGCTTTCAGCCGTCAGCCGACCGCTGATAGCTGATAGCTGATAGCTGATAGCTGATAGCTGACCGCTGATAGCTGAAAACTGAAAGCTGAAAACAGGTGGACACATGAATAAAGGTGAACTGAGTAAGCAAGTGGCCGCGTCGCTGGGGATCGCCAAGGCGTCCGGGGCGGTGGCGGTGGACGTGGTGCTGGACGCGATCACGGTCGCGCTAGAGGGGGGTGAGGAGGTGAACCTGCACGGCTTCGGCACCTTCCGGGTGACGCAGCGGGCGCCGCAGGGGTTGCGCAAGTGTGCGCTCACCGGGCGGTTCTATGATGGGAAGGCGACCACTAACGTGCGCTTCAAGGCGCATGGCGGGCTGCGGGAGCGGCTGCCGGCGCCGCCCGCGGACGCGGCGGCGGAGTAAGTGATGACCTGCCGGACCCGGCTGTGCGTGGCGCTGGCGGGCGCGCTGGCGTGCGCGCATGGCCAGGCGGCGCAGGTGCGCATCCCGGTACCGGCGGGGAGTGCGGCGGACCTCGGCGCGGCGCGGGTGTCGGTCCGGCTGATCACGGCGGATGGCAAGCCGGTCATCGGGTGGGTGGGCGATGGGCTCGCGACCGAGTATGCGGACCTGGCGTTGACGTCGCCGCTGGTGGTGACGCTGGCGGCGCAGTCGCAGATTGCGCTGCCCGGCGGGGCGCCGACCTGGTATGAGTTCGCCATCGCGACCCGCGCGCGCACCGAGCGGCTGCGGGTGCAGGTGCCGGACCTGCCGGGCGTGCAGGAGCTGCGCTCGCTGGTGACGGCCAGTGCCGTGCCGGCGGCGGATATCCTGGCCGGGCGGCTGCTGCCGGTGACGAGCGGCGCGGCGGCCGGGTGGGGCCTGATCCTGAACGCGGACCTGGCCGCGACCTGGAGTGCGACCGGGGGCGGGGGCTGTACCACGCTGGCGTGCCTGCTCGATGGGCCCAGCGCGCTGGGCAGCGCGGGGCAGGCGCTGGTGGTGGCGGCGGGCGGGGCCTCCTGGGAGTGGACGAGCGTGGTGGGCGAGGCCGGGCCGGCGGGTGCGCCGGGGGCTGCCGGCGCCGATGGGGCGCCCGGGGCCGCGGGCGCCCAGGGTCCGGCGGGACCGCAAGGCCCGGCCGGGCCGGATGGCGCCGACGGCGCACCCGGGGCCGCGGGCGCCCAGGGTCCGGCGGGACCGCAAGGCCCGGCTGGGCCGGATGGCGCCGACGGCGCACCCGGGGCCGCGGGCGCCCAGGGTCCGGCGGGACCGCAAGGCCCGGCCGGGCCGGATGGCGCCGACGGGACGCCCGGCGCGGCGGGCGCCCAAGGTCCGGCGGGCGCGCAAGGCCCGGCCGGGCCGGCCCCGTCCGGGACCGGCTACGTCCACGTCACCGCGGGGGCGCTCGATACGCCGGCGGCGGGCCTGCCGGCGGCCGACCTGACCGGCACGATCGCCACGGCGCGACTGGGCACTGGCACCGCCAACGGCACCACCTATTTACGCGGCGATCAGACCTGGGCCGCGGTGACCGGCGGGGCGGCGACCCAAGCCTTCGGGACGGTGACGGTCGCGGGCCAAGCGAATGTGGTGGCGGAGGCCGCGCCCGACACCGTGACGCTGGTGGCTGGGACGGGCGTCCAAATCACGACCGATGCCGCGGCCGACGGGATTACGCTGGCGGCGGTGCATGACCACACCGGGACCTACGAACCGGCGGGCGTGGCCGCGGCCGACCTCACCGACAGCACGGCCGCGGGCCGGGCGCTCCTGACCGGGGCGACTGCCGCGGCGCAGCGCACCAGCCTGGGGCTGGGGGCACTCGCGACCTACGCGAGCCTGACCGATGCCCCGTCCGGGCAGTCGGACCCGAATCTGTTCCCGGTTACCAAGGCCACTGGCATCTTCGAGATGCTGGGCGCGTCGTCGGCCCGCACCGCGCTCGGCCTGGGCACGGCGGCGACCACGGCGGCGAGCGCCTACGCCACGGCGGCCCAGGGTATCGACGCGCGGACCCCAACGGCGCACACCCAGGCGTGGTCCACCATCACTGCCACGCCGACGACACTCAGCGGCTACGGCATCACCGACGGCGGCGGGGGCGCTGGCGGCTACACCCCGACCGTCACCGCCATCGGCGATACCGCCACGGGCCTGACCGTCGACCTCACCGCGGGCGTCGACGTCTACACCGCGCGCCTGACCGGCGGCCCGGCGCTCCTCACCATCACCCCCCCGGCGAGTGGCGTCGCGACCGCCCGCATCGACCTGACCAGCGCCGCCGGGACCTACTACCTGGTGGCATCGAGTACCGCGACCATCCGCTGGATGTACGGCGCGGCGGACGACCTCATGCCGCGCACGACCGAGACCCGTGAGTGCATCCTTACTTGCACCCCAACCGTCTGCCGCATGGCGTGCGCGGGGTACTGGTAATGCGCCGCGCCCTATCGTCAGGTGCTCCCATGACGCGCCGGCTGCGATGTCTCGCCGCCCTCTGCACGGCCCTGCTCGCCGACCAGGCCGCCGCGTGGCAGTCGGTGCAGGCGCTCTATCGGGTACCAGGCCCGCCCGCCGGCTGTGCCGGGGCGCGCGGCTGGGGCACCTACCAGGGGCTCCTCGGCACCAACGACTACACCGGCTTTACCGCCGTGTCAGCCGGGACCCTGGTCATGACGCCCAACCTGGCATCCAATCAGGTCGGCATCAGCGACCAGGCGATGCTGTGCGTGACCGGCTGGGACCACGATATCCCGGCCGCAGTCACCACCGGCAGCGGCGATACGGCGATCACCTGGACGGCCTCCCGGGCCTACCCCGGCGCCGCCGGCAACGCCCTGGCGGTGCAGATCGTCGCCAGCGCGACCGCGGGCACGACCGCCACTGCGAGCGTCAGCGGTGCCACGGTCACCGTCACCCGCCTGGCCAGTGCGCAAGGGATCACCGTCGCCGCGGCCGCCGCGGCCACCGGGATGGTCGACGCGCTGGGCAGTACCGGCATCCCCCCCGCGGTTGGCCCCGTCAGCCTCAACGGGGGCGTCGCCGGCGCCGGGGCGGTGCCGATCAGCATGGTCGCCGCCGATGCCGTCGCCGCGACCGTCACGACGTGGGCCGGCGGCAATCGCGAGATCAGCTGGTCCGCGCGCGCCGCCGGGGCCGCCGGGAACAACATTACGATCGCGATCGTCCCGGATGCGTCCTCCTACTGCGTAGACAGTGGCACGGCAGTCACGCTGCACTGGGGCGGAGAAGCTGGAGCGGGCGCCGCGGCGGCGTGTAACGCCACCACGGCCATCGTCACCGCCACGTCGACGGCCCCGTGGGGATCACCGGAGGACCCGCTTGCTCCGGTCGCCCTCGCCGGCGGCGCGGACCGCATCGTTGGCGGCTGGGCGCCCCTGACCGGCACCGCACTGCTGTTCGCCAATCCGGACGCGCCGAGCGTCCCCCTGGCCGTCAACGGCACCGTGGTCGCCCCCAGCGGCGGCACCGTGTCCGTCAGCCTCCCGGCCGGCGGACCGCGCCGCGGCTGGCCGCTGCACCTGATCGCCGGGACCCTCTCCGGCACCTGGGGCGCCGGCAGCCTGCCCAGCGGCACCACCCTCTACCAAGACACGCGCGGCCTGTGGCTGCGCCCCAACTGAGACCCCGCCATGACCGTACTGTGGGACTGCCGCACCGCGACCCCGCGCCTGTGCGCCCCGACCGAGGCCATCAGCGTCGCCCGCCCGCCCCCGGCCGGGGCGCTGCAAGGCCAATGCGCCGGCATCCTCGCCCTCCTGGAGAGCCTCAACCCCTCGCGTGAGTGGCTCGCCGCCGCGGGCTACCGGGTGGAGCACTTGGCTGGCGCGGACCTGGGCGGCGGCTGGGCCGCGGTGCCGGTGCTCGGCGCCGATGCCCAGGGGCGGCCGGCGGCGGTGCGCATGGCCCTGGCCGCGCCGGTCGATGAGCGGACGTTGGACGACCTGGCGACGGCCCTGCGCGCTACCGTACAGGCGCGCGCGGACCTGGCGTTGGAGCGCGGGGCGGCTGACTACGCCTGGCCGGAGGCGGCGGACTGGGCCAATCTGGAGGCGGATGCGCGGGCGTACCTGGCGAGCAGGGAGAGCCAGACGCCGGTCATCGGGCGCAGTCTGCGGGCCGATGTGGGGTCCGACGCACCGGACGCGCTGCTGGCCGGGGCGCAGCGCGTGGTGGCGCGGGCCGATGCCTTCCGGGCGCTGCGTGGGGCGATCGTGCAGCGGCGCCGCGCCCTGCATGAGGCGGTCGACACGGCCCTGGCGGCAGCGGATCGGCCGGCGCTGCTGACGCTGGATGTGCTGAGCGGGTGGCCGGCGTAATGCTCGACTGGACGCCGGCTGGCTGGGGTATCGACACGGCGGCGCCGTGGCGGGTGTGGGCCTGGGCGGTCGGCGTCGCACTGCTGGCGGCCCTGGGGGCGCTCGCGCTGCTGGCGGGCCCCTGGCTGCTGTGGCGGGCCTTTCTCGGATCTAGCTGTCAGCGGTCAGCCGTCAGCCGTCAGCTGTCAGCCGTCAGCTGTCAGCCGACCGCTGACCGCTGATAGCTGATAGCTGAAAGCTGACCGCTGACGACAACGACCACGACCACGACAACGAACCCATGACCACCCCCCTCGCCCTCACCATTGCCACCCGCGAACGCTCCCCAGACGGCGGCCTGGCCGGCTGGCTGCCGAACCCGGACCCGATCTTGAAGGCGCTGGGGCGCGATGTGACCACCTATCGCGAGATGCGCGCGGATGCGCATGTGGGCGGGTGCATCCGGCGGCGCAAGTCCGCGGTGCTGGCGATGTCCGGGACGCTGGAGCGCGAGGGGTGTCCGGCGCGGGTGCACAAGTCCATTGAGGGCATCCTGGCGGATCTCGCGGCGACCGCGGACGCGGGCGAGCCGGGGGCGCAGCCGGGGTTGCGGGCGCTGCTGGCGGAGGCCCTGGATGGGGCGCTCTATGGCTATCAGCCGATCGAACTGGGGTGGGGCCGGGTGGGGTCGCTGTTGGTGCCGCAGGTGGCGCAGGGCAAGCCGCCGGAGTGGTTCCTGTTCGATACGGACAATCAACTGCGCTTTCGGGCGCGCGGCACGGGGAGCGACGGCGAGCGGCTGCCGCCGCGCAAGTTTTTGCTGGCCCGTCAGGACCCGACCTATCTGAACCCCTATGGGTTTGCGGACCTGTCGATGGTCTATTGGCCGTTCACGTTCAGGCGCGCGGCGCGCTTCTGGGTGACTTGGCTGGAGCGCTACGGCGGGGATTTCCTGATCGGCAAGCTGCCGCGCAGTGCCTCGCCCACTGAGTATGAGACGCTGACCGCGAGCCTGGAGGCGATGATCCAGGATGCGGTGGCGGCGATCCCGGACGATGGGTCGGTGGAGGTGCTGGCGAGCGCCAACAAGGGCGGCAGTAGCGACGCGCATGAGCGCTTTCTGAAGTATTGGCGCGGGGAGATCAGTATCGCGCTCCTGGGGTCCAATCAGGGGGTGGAGTCCTCGAACACCCTGGCCAGTGCCAAGGCGGCGCTGGAGGTGGCGGACGATATCCGCGACCGCGATGCGGAGATGGTCGCGCAAGTCGTGAACCAGCTCATCCGCTGGGTGGTGGAACTCAACTGGCCGGGGCAGACGGCACCGCGCTGGGAGCTGGGCGCGGATGAGGGGATCGATAAGACGCTGGCGGAGCGTGATGAGATTCTGGTGAAGACCGGGGCGACGTTTACCCGGGCCTATTTCCTGCGGGCGTATGACCTGGAGGAGGATGACTTAGAGGAGTCGGGGCCACGGGAGCCGGGGCGTCTCGCCCCGGCGGGGCCCGCGGACGCGGCGCTGCCGGGTGACCCGGAGGCGCCGGCGGGACCCGGGGCGACGCCGGGGCGGGACGCCCCGGCTCCCGTGGCGCTGGCCGGTGCTGGGGTGACGCCGGGGCGGGACGCCCCGGCTCCCATGCAGGCGCTGATCGATGCGGAGGCGGACCGGGATGCGAGCGCCGTGCAGCAGGCGGCGATGGAGCGGTTGCTGGCGCCGATCCTGGCGGCGCTGGCCGAGGGGCTGACGCCGGAGGCGATCCTGGGGCGGATGGATGAGTGGTATGGGGAGATGGACGACTCCCTGCTCCAGGAGCTGCTGACGCGCGGGGTGGCGGCGGCGGATGCGATCGGGCGCTTGGAGGTGCAGGGTGAACAGTAACGCCCCGACCAAGGATGAGATCGCCGGGCGACTGCGCGCGATGGCGGATGACCTGGACGCGCTGGCGCTCAGCATGGAGTATTACGGCGGCTGCGCGCCGTGGGCCCGGCACGCCAAAGAGATGATGGGGGCGGCGGTGCTGTGCCGGGACTGGGCGCGCGAGATCGCGGCGGGCGGCGGGTGGCAGTACGGGCAGGGGCCGGCCGGTGGCTGACCTCGCGGCGCTCTTCCGGCTGCGCCCGGACCGGGCGGCCGACTATCTGCTGGCCAAGGGGCTCAAGCTCTCCGGGCCGTACTGGGAGCTGGACGGGCCGGCGCATAGCCAGGTCTTCACGGTCGCCAATCTGGCGAAGCTGGATGTGCTGGCGGACATCAAGGGCGCGCTGCAGACGGCGATCGACAGCGGGCAGACGGAGAAGTGGTTTAAGGATCAGTTGGTGGAGACGCTCAAGGCGAAGGGGTGGTGGGGGCCGGCGGTGCGGGTCGATCCCGACACCATGGAGGCGCGGCTGGTGAAACAGGGCAGTTTGCGCCGGTTACAGACCATTTACCGGACCAATTTACAGAGCGCTTACATGGCCGGGCGGCATCGGCAGGCGCTGGAGCAGGCGGACCGGGCGCCCTGGGCACAGTATCTGGCCGTCATGGATAGCCGCACGCGCCCGGCCCATGCGGCGCTCAATGGGAAGGTGTTCCGGTTGGATTCGGCGGCTTGGGGGGTGATTGCGCCGGGGAACGGGTACAACTGCCGGTGCCGAGCGCGCTACTTGAGCGACCGGGAGCTGGCGGACCGGGGGCTCGCGCCCGCGGCCGACGTGCACATCCTCGAGCGCGAACCGCCCGGCCGGCGCCCGGTCGATCCGCTGACCGGGGAGACCCCGGCGCGCTGGGTGCAGCGCGGGGTGAGCGTGGCGGACCCGACGCGCGAGGGCGGGCGGGCGGTGCTGTATGCGGACCCGGGGTGGGATCATATCCCGGGGTCGGATGGGGCGGAGCGGGCGCTGGCGGAGCGGGTGCTGGCGCGGGCGGGGGCCATCGGGCCGCGGACGGCGGCGGAGGTGGCCAGGGGCGCGGCGGCAGGCGTGCCTGGCTGGCCGCCGAGCGCAGGGCGCCCGTCAGCGATTGCCGCGGTGCCGGCCAGGCCCATCGGGCCAGACCTCAAGGCGTATATCGATGCGCCAGTGCCGGCGGGTGCTGATCCCGCAGAGACGGTCGCGGAGCGGATCCGCGCGGATCTGCTGGCTGATGTCGTCGCCAACAAGCGCGAACGCGGCTACCTGCAAAACGAGGTAACCGGTGGTGCCGTCGCGGTCATCGACGGCACCGCGACGCGGGTGAAGTTCTCGCCCCAGATGGACGCCTTAGCAGGGACGCCGGGGCTGCGGCTGCGCTTTCTGCATAGCCATCCGGGTGGTGCGTCCTTGTCGCTTGGCGACTTTGAGACCACGGACCTGGCCGGTATCACCAGTATCGAGGCGGTGGGCAGCGAAGGGTCGATCTATACTGGACGTGCGCGCTCGGCGGTATCGATCCTGCGGCGCCAACACCGCGCGGCGGTGCGGGCAGTCGACGCCGAACTTGCGGGCCCCCTGGGCCGCGGGCTCAGCGCGGCTGATCGCTACCTGGTGAAATGGCACGCGGTCAATAGTGGGCTACAGCGTGCCGGGCAGGTCGAGTACGCGGCGATCCTCAGCGTGCCGACCCGCTACCTGATGCAGCGCCATGCCACGCTGTTCGATGCCGCGGTCGACGCGGCGGCTAAGGCGAGCAAACAACCATGATGATCATCGATCCGCCCCCCTGTGAGTCGCCGGCCGCGATCCGCGCCTGGATTGCGGAACTGGAGTCCTGGCTCCGGCCCGATGAGGCGCCGGCGGCTGAGCTACTGTTTGACGAAGGGCCGGCACTGCTGGCCGGCGCGCCGACGCCGCCCCCGGCGCCGAGTGGAGCGGCGCCGGAGATTGTCGCCGCCATCGAGCAGGCGCGGGGGTGGCTGGCGGACGCGGAAAACGTGACGGACGGGGCGAATGCCCCGTCCGGCGCCGGGGCCTAGACGATGGCTGAAGGCGGGTTCACCGTCACGATCGATGACGCCGAGGTCCGGGCGGGCCTGGCGCGGGTGCTGGCGCAGTTGGGGAATATGGCGCCGGTGATGGAGGATATCGGGCGGGCGCTGGGGAACTTGACGGAGGATGCCTTCCAGGCGTCCGGGCCGGGGTGGGCGGCGCTGCGGCCGGTGACGGTGGCGCGGCGTGGGAGTGCGGGGCCGATTCTGCAGGTGTCGGGGGGGCTGGCGGGGAGTATCACCCATGGGGGGGATGCGACCAAGGCGTGGGTGGGCGCATCTAAGGTGTACGCGGCGGCGCAGCAGTTCGGTAACCCGGCCAATCGCTTCTACAACACCCCGCGCGGCGCCCCGGCGCCGATCCCGCCGCGGCCGTATCTGCCGATCCAGGACGGCGGGCTGCTGCCGGCGGCGCAGACCGAAGTGCTGGCGATCCTGACGCGGGCGTTGGAGTCGGCGGTCGGGTAGGGCCGTTGTCGTTGTCGTTGTCGTAATCGAGTTCGACAACGACCACGACAACGACCACGACAACGACAACGACAACGACCGCCCCCCCCGGACGGTGCACCAACACCGCCACCCGGAACCCCGTTTAAACCCCGTTTAAAAACGCTCAGGATCGATCGGCGGGGGTACCCCGGTACATCCGCCGCCCCCCCCTGCCCTCAACGCCTCAGAGAGGCTCCTAGCGCGGGCGGGTCCGCGGGGCGCTCCGCGGGGGTAATCCGCCCCGGGCCAAACAGGCTCGGAGATGGGGAAAATGGGGGCCATGCACACGTCTGTCTCCCCTTCCCTGACCCCTCCCGCGAGCGCCGCGGCGGCGCTGCATCTGGCGCGGGTTGGCTCCTTCACCGATATGCACGGGCAGGCGGTGGAGGTGACGGCGGACTTGCTGGCGCAGTTGGCAGCCTCCTATGACCCGGCGGTGCATCGCGCGCCGTTGGTGATCGGGCATCCGCAGACCAATAGCCCGGCGTTCGGCTGGCTGGAGCGCGTGACGGCGACCGACGCGGGGCTGTTCGGCACGCCGACGCAGGTCGATCCGGCCTTTGCGGCGGCGGTGCGCGATGCGCGCTATCCCAACCGTTCACTCTCCTTCTGGCCAGCCGGGCATCCCGGCTCGCCGGTGCCGGGGCAGCCGTATATCCGGCACCTGGGGGTGCTGGGCGCCACGGCGCCGGCGATCCCGGGGTTGCAGGGCGCTGACCTGGCGGCGATCCCGGACGGGGTGCTGAGCATCCCGTCATCTTTCATTCTTCCCCCTTCCTTTGCTGCGGAGCCTGAGCCGATGGCTGACCCCTCTGAAACTGTCGATCTGGCGGCGCGTATCGCGGCCGTTGATGAGCGCGAGCGCGCCAGTGCGGCCCAGGCCGCGGCGCTGGATAAGACCAAGGCGGACCTGGAGCGCCGCGCCCAGGACCTGGCTGCGCAGGAGGAGACGGCCCTGCGCACGACCCTGGCGGCCTTTGCCTCCCGGCTGGCCGATGAGGTGCGCATCCGCCCGGCCGATGTGCCGGCGCTCGCCGAGATCCTGCTGCGGCTGGGGCCGGGCGAGCCGGCGGTGTGCTTTGCCGCGCCGACGGCGCCGACCGAACCGGCCCATGGCGCGGTCTGGCTGCGCGGGTTCCTGAGCGCGCTGCCGCCGCTGGTGGAGCTGGCGGAGCGCGCGACCAAGGAGCGGGTGAAGGGCGCCCCGAGTGCGGCGGACGACGCCAAGGTCGCGCGCCGGGCGCAGGCCTTCAAGGCGGCGCAGGACGCGGCCGGCCATCCCATTTCCTTCGCCGCGGCGGTGGCCGCGGTGGAAGCCGACGAGGACCTGACCCATGTGGCGTAATCCGCTGCTCGACAAGACCTACACGGCGGGCGGGACGATCCTGCCTTACCGGCTGCTGAAGTTCGGCACCAGCGACACGTTGCTGATCCAGGCGACGGCCGCGACCGATGGCCTCCTGGGGCTGTCCGGCCAGGTTGGCGCGGCCAGCGGCGAGCCGGTGGATATCACGCTGGTTGGGGTGGGCGAGGTCACGCTGGGCGATACCGTGACCCGCGGGCAGCGCCTCACGGCCGACAGTGCGGGCCGGGGCATCCCGGCCGTGAGCGGCAACGTGGTCGGCGGCGTGGCGCTGAAGTCCGGCGTGGTCGGCGATGTGGTGCCGATGCTGTTGCACGCGGCCGGGGATGCCGACGGGGCGCCCTTGTACCAGGCGGACGTGACGATCGCGACCGCGGCCGTCTTGACCCTCAACGCGACCCCGGTGCAGTTGGTCGCGGCCCCCGGGGCCGGGCTGATCGTGGCGCCGGCGTTCTTCCAGGTGTTCCTGGACTACAACACGACCGCCTATGACGGCGTGGCGGCGGGTGAGGACCTGACCATCCGCTATACCAACGCGAGCGGTGCGCTGCTGGCGACGATCGAGACCGATCCGTTCCTGACCGCGACCGCCGACACCATGCGCATCGTGCTGCCGGTGACGACGGCGGCCCATTTGCCGGTGGCGAACGCGGCGCTGGTGCTGCACCTGAGTACGGGGGAGGTTGCGACCGGCAACTCGCCGCTCAAGGTGCGGACCTACTACCGCCTCCTGCCCTCGACCCTGTAACCCTGGCCTTCGGAGCCCATCATGCCTACTGCAGTCGCGGCCAATGGCCAGCCGTTTACCATCGTGCCGGCGCTCACGCGCATCGCGATGGCCGTCGTCAATCAGGATTACATCGCGGACCTGGTGTGTCCGCGGGTGGCGGTCGCCGGGGAGTTGTTCGAGTACACCCTGGTCACGACCAAGGACCTGTTCCAGACCCCCGATGACCTGATCGGGCGCACCGGCGCCGCCAATCAACTGGTGTTCAGCGCGTCCGATGCGACCGACCGGGTGGTGGACCGCGGGCTGGAGGCCCCGGTGCCGCTCAAGGACCTGGACACCGCGGCCGCGGCGAACCTGGCCGATCCGATGGGGATCGCGGCGGAGCAACTGACCCAGACCATGCTGCGGCTGCGCGAGCTGCGGGTGGCGGCGCTGCTGTTCGACGCGGCCAACTACGCCGCGTCGCTCAAGCTGACGCTGGATGGCTCGGCCGGTAAGTACCGCTGGGACGATGCCACCAACGGCTATCCCATCAATGCGATCGAGGATGCCATCGCCGGGATGATCGTGCGGCCCAACACCCTGACGCTGGGCGCGGCGGTGTGGCTGGCGCTCAAGCGCAACCCCCATACCATCGCGCGGCTGTACGGCTCCGCGTCGACGCGCGGCAGTGCGCTGGCGGCCGATGTGGCCAGCGAGTTGGGGATCGACCGGGTGTTGGTCGGCAACGCCTGGAAGGATACCGCGGCCAAGGGACAGGCCATGACCCAGGCCGCGGTGTGGGGCAACTATGCGGCGCTGACGCGCACCGGGAACCCGACCGCGGCGCAGATGGTGGAGCCGGTGTTTGCCATCACGGCGCAGTACGAGGGCCGGGTGGGCTCTACCTACTTCGACCCCAAGCGGGGCAAGAAGGGCGTGCAGGTGGTGAAGGTGACCGAGAGCGTCAAGGAACTGGTGTGCTGGCAGTCGGCCGGCTATCTGTTCACCACGCCCGTGACGCCGTAACCGCGGTGATGGGTACCACGGCAATCTTCCTGGGCCTGGCCATCGGCCTGGCCCTCCTTTCGATCCTACAGAGACTTTCGATCATGAATGACCAACTGACTGCCCTGACTACCGCGGTGACCGACATGGAGACCGTTGCCGACAGCGCGATCGTCCTGCTGAACGGCCTGAAGAGCGCCTTGGATGCCGCGATCGAGGCCGACGACCCGGCCGCCCTGGAGGCCCTGAGTGCCCGCCTGGGCGAGCAGAGCGCGGAACTGGCCGCGGCGCTGACGGCCAACACGCCGGCTGCTGCGCCGGTCGAGAACCCGGCCGAGTAAGAAAACGTGACGGACGGGGCGAATGCCCCGTCCGGCCGCGGGGTCCTCACTCCTCACTCCTCACGCCTCACTCCTCACGCCATGAGCTACACCACTGACCAAGACCTCCTGACCGTGATCGCTGAGCGCTCGCTGGTGCAGTTGTCGGCCGATGATCCGCAGGCGCTGGTGCCGGACTGGGCGGTGGTGGCGGAGGCGCGGGCCTATGCCGATGGCCAGGTGGACACGCGGCTCCGGAAGCGCTACCCGCTGCCGCTGGCGGCGGTGCCGCGCGAGGTCAAGGACTGGGCGTTGGCGCTGGCGCGCTACTGGCTCTACAGCCGCCGCCCGGACGGGCAGGAGTTGCCGCCGGCGGTGCAGGCGGCGGCCAAGGAGGCGTTCACGGCGCTGGATGCGGTGCGCGACGGCAAGATGGACCTGGCCATCCCGGGGGCGGACGCGGGCGCGGAGACGCCGGTGCCGGAGTCCGGGCGGGTGCTGGTAAAGGCGCCGCAACGGCTCTTTAACCTGGATTTATTCTCGCGTTACCCGCGGCCCTGATGGCGGACACGCTGGCTCTGATCGACGCCGCGCTGACCCACCTGGGCGCGGCCCTGCCGGAACTGGCGGTGGAGTTGTTTCCGGGCAAGCCGGGCGAGTATCGGCTGAACCATCCGCTGGGTGCCTTGCTGCTGGGCTACGCCAGTTCGACCCACGGGCCGGCGCGGCCGTTGGGGATGGTGGTGCAGGAGCGCACCCTGCGCCTGACGGTGACGCTGGTGACGCGCCAGTTGTGGGGGCGCGATGGGGCGGTGGCCTATCTGGACCGGCTGCGCGCGGCCCTGGTGGGCTGGGCGGCACCGGATGCGCTGGGCGGGATGACGGCGGCCGGGGAGCGCTTTCTGTCGGCGGAGGCGGGCCTGTGGTGGTACGCATCCGAGTTCGAGACCACCACCCTGACGATCGAGGAGCGGGCGCCGGACACCGGGCCGACCTTGACCCATCTGACGCTGTTGGACCCCTTTACCACGCGCTGCGAGATTGTCTCGGCGGACGGCGCGATCACTGAGGAGCACTTCGACCCATGAGTCGTTTCATCTATGAGGGGCCGGTGTCGAGTGTGACGCTGCGCCAGGCGGACGGCACCGAGGCGGAGGTCGCGCTGCATCCGGGGCGGGCGGTCGACCTGCCGGCGGACCATGAGTATGTGCGCACGCTGGTGGCGCGGGGCTTCCTGGGGCCGGTGGTGCTGCCGGTGCCGGACCCGGACCCGGCCCCGGACGCGGCGCCGAAACGCCCGAGCAAGGCGAAGACCGACGGGGGTGAGCTGTGAGCGCGAATTTCCTGCATGGGGTGGAGACCATTGAACTGTCGATCGGCCCGCGGCCGATCCAGGGCGTGAAGACGGCGGTGATCGGGTTGGTCGGCACGGCGCCGATGCTCGATGTGGCCGCGGCGGACCGCTCGCTCAACGGCATCCAGTTGGTGCTGAACGACGTGGACGCGCGGCGCTATTTCGGCACCGAGCGCACCGGCTTTACCATCCCGCAGGCGCTCGATGCCATCTTCGATCAGGGCAACGGGCCGATCGTGGTGGTGGTGAACGTGCTGGAGCCGGGGGTGGATGTCACGGCGGTCAGCAACGAACTGCTGGTGGTCAACGCGACCACGCTGACCGCGGTGCTGTCCAAGCCGCAGGTGTCGGACCTGGTGGTGACGGATGCGACCGGGACCATTACCCGCCGGGGGGCGGCGGTGGCGGCGGGCGGGACCCTGACCAGTACCGGGGTGGCACTGACCAACGCTGATACAGTGACGCTGGCCGGGCGGACCTACACCTTCAAGACGACGCTGACGACGGCGGCCGATGAGGTCCTGATCGGGGCCTCGGCGGCGGTGTCGCTCAGTAACCTGAAGGCTGCGATCAACGGCCTGTCCGGGGCCGGGGCGACCTACAGTGCGGCCACGCTGCCCCATGCGACGGTGACCGCCGGGACGCTCACCAGTACCACGCTGGCGGTGGCCGCCCAGACGGGCGGGACGGCGGGCAATGCGCTGGGCACCACCAAGGTGGCGGCGACGCTCTCCTGGGCGGCGGCGACACTGACCGGGGGCCTGGCGCAGGACTACAGCCTGAACGCGGCCGATGGGGTGATCACGAAGGTGAGCGCGGGCGGGCTGGTGACGGGGGACAAGGCGTCCTTCAACTGGCTGGACCCGTCCAAGGCGCTGACGGCGGATATCGTGGGCGGGGTGGATGGCGCGAGCAACCGCATCGGCGCCCAGGCGTGGCTGGACTGCTACAACCTGCTGGGGTTCTATCCGAAGATTCTGATCGCGCCGGGCTTCTGTACCGCGGCGGCGGTGGCGACCGAGCTGTCGGTGCTGGCGACCAAGCTGCGGGCCATCGCCCTGGTGGACGCGCCGATCGGCACCACGCTGGCGCAGGCGATGGCGGGGCGCGGGCCGAGCGGGGCGATCAACTTCAACTTCAGTTCCGAGCGGCTGGTGCTGTGCTACCCGCATGTGAAGAAGTACGACCCGGCGACCGATGCGACGGTGCTGCGGCCGCTGAGCCCCTTCCTGGCCGGGCGCATGGGTGCGACCGATCAGGAGAAGGGCTACTGGTGGTCGGCGTCGAACCAGGAAATCCTGGGCATCACGGGCGTGGAGACGCGCCTGACCTCGATGATCAACGACCCCACCAGCGAGACCAACCTGCTCAACGGGGCGGGCATCCTGACGCTGTTCAACAGCTACGGGACCGGCATCCGCACCTGGGGCAACCGCTCGGCGGCCTGGCCGTCGGTGACGCATCCGAAGAACTTCATCAACATCCGGCGCACCGCGGACGTGATCCACGAGAGCATCGAGTACGCGATGTTGCAGTTCCTGGATCAGCCGATCACGGATGCCTTGATCGATGCGATCAGCGAGTCGGTCAACATGTTCCTGCGCACGCTGGTGGGCCGCGGGGCCTTGATCGACGGGCGCTGTTTCTGGGACAAGGCCAAGAACCCCTACACCGAGATCGCCCTGGGGCACCTGACCTTCGATGTCACCTTCATGCCGCCGCCGCCGTTGGAGCGGATTACCTTTGAGTCGTTTATCGACATCAAGATGCTGCAATCCTTGACCGGCGTGGTGGGAGCGTAACGTGGCCAACATCGACATCAAGCGCGTCACCAACGCGAACGTCTACCTGGACGGGACCTCCTTCCTGGGGCGGGCGGAGGAGGTGGAACTGCCCAACATCAAGCACAAGTTTGCCGAGCACAAGGCGCTCGGGATGGTGGGCACGATCGAGGCGTGGAGCGGCATCGAGAAGATGGAGGCCAAGTTCAAGTGGTCCTCCTTCTACCGCGAGGTCTTGCTGAAGGCGGCCGATCCGTTCAAGGCGGTGAGCGTGCAGGTGCGCGCGAGCCTGGAGACCTACACCAGCGCGGGGCGGGTGAGCGAGGTGCCGCTGGTGGTGTTCCTGACCGGGCAGTTCGACAGCATTCCGGCCGGGAGCTACAAGCAGCATGACAACGTGGAGCTGTCCAACGGGATGACGGTGAGCTACTGCAAGGTGGTGGTGGATGGGGCGGAGGTGGTCGAGTTCGATGCGTTCAGCAACATTTATCGCGTCGGCGGCAAGGACGTGCTGAGCACGTACCGGGCGAATATTGGGGGCTGATGATGACGCACGACACGATCGAACTGGCCGAGCCGCTGCTGTGTGCAGACGGCCGCGCCCTGACCACCCTGACCATGCGCCCGCCGCGGGTCAAGGACCTGAAGGCGGCGCAGCGGGTCAGCGAGGTGCCTGCCGAGCAGGAACTGGCGCTGCTGGGGCGCCTGGTGGGGGTGGTGCCGGAGGACCTGGAGGAGTTGCTGCTGGCGGACTATGCGCGCTTGCAGGAGCGATTTCGGCTCGCGGTGGCTCCTGGCGGCGGACCTGTGGGCGGCGGCGGGGTTGTTGGCGCGGTGGTTCCGGTTCCAGCCATCGGAGATCGACCGGCTGACGCTCGATGACCTGCGCACCTGGTGCGAGGTGGCGGGGCGGCAGATGCCGCCGGCGGGCGGCGGGGGTTAGCCGCCGTTGACCCATCTGCGCCAGCCGCGGCCGAACTGCCCGAGCAGTTCAAAGACCCAGGCGGCGAGGCCGAGACAGACGGCAAGGAAGAGGACCAGCAGGCTGACGAAGATGACGATGCCCCAGGCGTCGCCGGTGCTGGTGGCGGTGGGCAGGTAGGTGATCAGTAACCCGAGCCAGACGCCGAGCAGGCCGATGGGGATGATGAGCCGGAGCATGGTGGCCTCTTATGTCTGGAATGATGACGCTCGGAATCATACTCTCCGCGACCGATCTGGCCAGCGGGGTGTTGAAGCAGACGCAATCGAGCCTCGACGAACTGGCGGGGTCGCTGGCGCAGTTCGGCACCGCGAGCCTGGCGCTGGGGGCCGGGTTGACGGCGGCGCTGCGCCCGCCGGTGCTGGCCTATGCCGACCTGGACGAGGCGGCGACGCAACTGCGCGTGACCTTGATGGGGGCCAACGGGGAGGTGGCGCAGAGCTATGGCGCGCTGAGCGCGATGGCGTCCGAGATGGGCAACCGGCTGCCGGGCACCACGGCGGACTTCTACGCGATGACCACCATGCTGCTGCGCCAGGGGCAGGCGGCGGAGGGCATCCTGGGCGGCATCGGCGAGGCGGCGGCGCAAGCGGGCCTGCTGCTGAAGATGCCGCAGGTGGGGGCGGCGGAGTTCGTGGCCAAGCTGCAGGACGCGACCGCGACCACGGCCGCGGACATGGTGGCGCTGGTCGATACCATTCAGCGGACCTTCAATGTGGGGGTCGACCCGGGCAACATGCTGCAGGCCTTTGCGTCGCTGTCCCCGGGCATGGCGGACATGAAGATGCAGGGCCTGGCCGGGGCGCAGGCGCTGGCGCCGCTGATCGCGATGCTGGATCAGACGGCGCTGTCGGGCGGGGCCGCGGGCCTGGCGCTGACCAAGGTGTTCAAGGGGACCTTCGACAGTGGCGCCTTGCGCGATGTCAACAAGATGCCCGAACTGGTCAAGAACAAGATCAAGCTGGGATTCCTCGACAAGAAAGGGGAATCGCTAGGCTTGGATAACCTGTTTACGCAGTTGGAGAAGCTGCGCGTGCTCAGTACCGGGGCGCGGATGGGTGTCATGGAAACCCTGTGGGGAAAAGATTCCGAGACCATGCGCGCGCTCAAGCCGATGATCGAGAAAGGCCAGTCCGGCTATGACGAGATGCTGGCGAAGATGAAGGCGCAGGCGGCGGCGCAGTTGCGGATCAAAGAGACCCTGAACGACACCAAGAACATCTGGGGGGCGCTGCTGGGCTCGGTGGAGTCGGTGATGGCGGTGCTGGCGAAGCCGGCGGTGGAGTTCCTCAAGCCGTATCTGACGGACCTGAACGCCATCGTCGGCAAGGTGGGGGAGTGGGTGGCCAAGTATGAGGACCTGGTGCGGACCGCCGGGTTGATCGCGGCGGGCTTGGCGGTGGCCTCGACCATTGCGGGCGGGCTGGCGATCGTGCTGGGGGCGGCGAGTAAGGCGGGGGCGATCCTCGGCGGGGTCCTCGGCCTGGGCAAGGGCAAGAAGGGTGCGGGCGGGGTGGGCGGCGGGCCGGCGGGGGTGACGCCGGTGTGGGTGGTCGGGGGGGCGCTGACGGGGGTGAGCGGGATGCCGCCGGGCGGCGGGCGTGCTGGGCGTGGCGCGGGCGCGGCGGTGTTCGGCACCGGGAGTGTCGTGATGAACGTGACGGCGGTCCTGGCGGCCGGCGCGATCGGCTACGAAATCGGGACGGCGATCTATGAGAAGTGGCTGGCAGGCACCAACCTCGGTGACCGCATCGGGGAGGCCGTGGCGACGGTGGTCGACGGCTGGGGGCCGCAGGTGATCAGCGCATTCAAAGATGCTGGCACCCGGCTGTGGGATGGCATCAACGGGAAAAAGCAGACCCCGGAGGATAAAGGCTGGCATCCCACCAAGCAGCGTGATGTGTATAAGCCGCCGCAGCCATCCCTGATCGAGCGGGGCTGGAACTGGGCGACGAAGCAGGCCCCGCCGCCCAAGCCGGCGGGCCTGGCGATCCCGGTGACCAAGGAGTGGGAGAAGTCGGGGGAGGCGGTGAAGAAGGTGCAGACCAGCCTGACCCAGTTGACCGGGGTCACACAGCAGTCGGTGAAGCTGGCCGATGGGCTGGGGCAGGCGTGGGGCAAGACCACGGCGGAGATCGCGGCCAAGACCGGGGCGCTGCCGGGGCAGATTACGGCCTTCAAGGGGGCGATGCAGACCGCGGGGGCGCAACTGGGTGAGGGGGTGGTGCTGGGGATCGAGTCGAAGACCGGG
>Ga0247841_10002814_pt1 | contig 33594 bp, 31 predicted proteins | sample LaCruzMarch2015__2_FD_192410 | JGI IMG/M metagenome (GOLD analysis project Ga0247841, IMG submission 192410) | Freshwater microbial communities from meromictic Lake La Cruz, Castile-La Mancha, Spain - LaCruzMarch2015_18m | ecosystem: Environmental > Aquatic > Freshwater > Lake | place: Spain...
ACCAGCGGACTGCCAAATCTGGCGCCGACTAGCTGATTGCTGTCCTGATCTATGGCAACAATGGCGTAGCTTCCCTCTAAACGTTTCAGGGCTGATCGAACAGCTTCAGGAAATTTCTTGGTTTTTAGATTTTCTTCAATAAGATGGGCGATTGCCTCGGTGTCCGTTTGCGAGGCGAATTTATGACCTCGTTTTTCCAATTCTGCGCGCAGTTGCTGATAGTTTTCGATAATGCCGTTATGGCAGACGAAAACCTTTTTGTCGCAAGAGAAATGGGGATGAGAATTCTCTTTTGTTACTCCGCCGTGGGTTGCCCAACGGGTATGACCGATACAAATTTCCCCAGCAAAATTTGGGAGATCTCTTTTTAGTTCGAACCCGCCGATTTTGCCGACTTGCTTATGAAAAGTAACCTTCCCGCCTGCATAAGCTGAGCTTGAAGCACTGCGGGCAGGTCCATCAGATTTTGCCGCAATTCCCCACGAATCATAACCGCGATATTCCAGACTTTTAAGTCCTGCAACAACAGCTCCTGCACCATCATTTTTACCTATGTATCCAACGATTCCACACATAATTTACCTCCAATATGAAAAAACTGTAGTTGAAAAAATGCCTTAGGTCAACGGGTCATTTATAGTCTTATTTTACCAGCCACTTGGCTATCTCTTGGGCTATTTGCTTTTCAAAACCATGAAACCCGTGGTCGGCTCCAGCGATAATTTTTGATTCAAACAGTGTTGGATTTCCTGATTTTTCTTTGAGTATTTCGACCGCCTCCTTGGCGCCGTCGCAATATTCATCTTCACTGCCATAAACGATCAGAACAGGTTTTTTGATCGAAGAAAATTCTTGAAATAACTTCTTACTGGAGAGGTCAAGATTGTTTTTGTATTCGTAGAACGGGTAAGTATTGTAGTCGCCGTCTGGGTTCATGGTGTCATAGAGAGACTGAAACGACATATATTCATCAAATTTTAACGCCTGACTTGAAAGTTTTGCCCCATTGCCGACCTTAGTTTGATTTCTGGCTTCAGATAATAGGTCGCTAAATTGTTTTGGGCCAAGCATTTTGTAGTAAAGTCCTGTGTCGTCGCCTGGGCCAGTCAAGACAAATTTATCAACTTCGTTTTTAGGTTTATAAAAATTGTAAACCGCACCTTTGTTGGCTCCGGTTGATTGTCCGATTAAATAAAATGTTTCATAACCTAAAGTTTTAAGATAAGCGATAGCGCCATCAATATCTTTTTGGCAGTCTTTGATAATTTCAAAACCGCTTCCAAACATCTGTTTTGTTTCTTGTCTCGGATCGGTACTATCAAGCCCGTTGACCAACTTGGCGCCCCGATTATCAAACGGCATAAATGCGATCCCGCGATTGTTTAGCTCTTTGGCGAGGGTATTTGTGCGCACCACGCTATCAAAAATAGAGCTACCGCCGTTGCCGTGAAGATAAAAAGCGGCTTTTTTCGTCTTTTTGTCTGGTTCGTATAAAAGCCCAGGCAGTAAAAGTTTATCGGTTGTCTCAAATTTAATTAATTTTGGCATATTTATCCTTTGTTAGAAAATGGGGGGAGCGGCGCGCAGTGCAGTCCTGCGCGCCGGGTCAAAGTGCGGGGAAGGGGGGTTAGCCGAGGAGCTCTGACAGACAGTGGTCAACGGCTCGGACGACTGCGTCTGCGCTAGGCTGACATCCACAGACGACAACCCAGACCCAGATGAGAGCCAGGATAGCGCCGACGCAAGCCAGAAGCGGATAAGTCGGTTGTTTCGACATGATCTCTCCTTATCCGGCGTCGCCAATGGCGGCTACGCCTTCCCACAAGGAGGTTAGGACATAGCCGGAGACAGACGTTTCGACGCCGTGTGAGCGGACGGGGAAGAAGAAGCCTGCGATCAGTGCCGCCGCGCACAGTGCCACGATCATAATGACCATGGGGCTTGTGTCGCCTGGTCTTCTGGTTTTCATCTTGTCCTCCTAGCCGGGTTGGTATTGGGTAGCAGAAAGTCGAGCGTGACGCTGACCGCAAGTAGCGCCAGAAGCGCTACTATCCCGATCAGGCCACCGCGGGCCCACCATCCAACGCTGGATCTACACACGGTTACCTCCCACGAACAAGAATAGGTACAGTGTCTTGGTTCAACATTAGTCCAAAACAGGTATAAAAGTCAATAAATTTTAGAAATTGGGGGAGAGCCTGCCTGCCGGTAGGCAGGGATGGGATCCTCGGCTGATCGGGCAAAGCCCGTCAGCCTTGCGAACCAGTCGTCGTGGGTTCGATCCTTACCCCCACCAAACCAGAAACACCAACTTATAGTTGGTGCACCTGGTCTGGCGGAGAGGGTGGGATTCGAACCCACGGAGACCTTGTAGCCTCAGCGGTTTTCAAGACCGCCGCACTAGACCACTATGCGACCTCTCCATATTTACAAAATTATTAAGATACTGGTTTGGCGCCTGCCTGCCGGTAGGCAGGGCTCCGCCTGTAGTTCCACCTTCGGCGCCTGCAACAAGACCAGGTCCATTTTTTATTATCCGGAAGCTCCACTCTTCCGGAGCTCCCTCGGGTCAAGCTTACCTTTTTCCTCTTAAAAATTCAACCAGTATTGCAGAGAAATTAGAATTGCAGTACTGTCTTGGCATACCTAAGTCGGAACTTCAGTCATGGGAGGAGTCCACATGAGCGCAGAAGAAGAATATGATGACATGCCAGGCGGTGAGGCTGATGGGGGACGCTCGGACGGGGCCTCTGGCCAACTCGCAGATGCCGTGAGGGACCTTCAGGGTGCCAGCGGCCAACCCAGTAAGCCCGCTGGAGCCAAGGCGAAGGCAGGCAAGACCAAGAAGCAGAAGCCTCCGAAGAAGGAGAAGCCCGTAGTGGGGTCGAAGCTGCGCAAGAAGACTCTGGCCGACCGAGTCGACGACCTCCGGCGCTCGCCGGTGCCCATCGTCGTCTTGGCAATTCTCGGGGGACTGGCCGGATTCTGGCTCGGCCGTCCGGAGCTTGCTGCCCAGATCATTCTGGGGGCAACCGGCGCCATCGCTGGCGGAGGGCTGGGTTGGGTCATCCACGGCTAGGTCACCAAGGCCTGCCGACCTTCACGGGTCAAAGCAAAAGGAATGTTTTGACCCTTTTGCTTTTTTAAGGCCAATATTATTGCTAAATTTACTAAAAGTGGTATATTTGCGTGTTCGTGTCACACCATTCTGATTGAACAGGGAGAGTAAGCACGATGGGAAGAAAACCTGACATTTTCGTTGACATCATGGGGGGCGATGAGGCCCCAGAAGAACAAGCCAAGGGGGTCCTTGAGGCCCACAAGGTTCTTGGTCCCGCCTGCGCACTTACGGCAGTTGGCCAAGCGCGGTACGCCAAGCTGTTTGATGGCACCGAGGTAAGCTTCATCCCGATCGCAGGCGTGGTCGGAATGAACGACGACCCGCTGAGGGCGACGGAGAAAGAGCCGACCACATCGGTCGGGCTCGCCGTCAAGCTCGCCGCCGGACACAGTAACGCCGCCGCTGTCAGTTGCGGCAATACGGGAGCGGCTGTTGCCGCGGGCAGGCGTCACATGCGTGCCCTCGTCAACGCCCCATATTGCCTCGCGGCAATAGCGGCACTCATGCCGAACTTCGATGGCACCAAGACGGTCCTGATGGACGTCGGTGCCAACCCGTCCTCTGAGCTCAACGCCTACGACTACCTGGACATGGGCTGGATGAGCGCTGTCTACGCTCGCCATCTCAATCCGCAAGTGGAGCGCCCCGTGGGGCTGCTCTCGTACGGATCCGAACCCCACAAGGCTCCTCCCGTCCTTCAGGAGGCACTGGCGCTGTTTCGCAACCACCTCGGTTCGCGTGAGCGATTTGCCGAGGGCAACGACCTCATGACGGGCGAGTACGGTGGCTTGGTCGCGGACGGCATGACCCTCAACGTCGCCCTCAAGGTTGTCGAGGGGACGCTCAAAGGGGCCAGCACGACCATCCTGGCGGGGCTCTGCTCGGTCTTTGACGACAGCCCCGAAATCAAGGGCACGATCGTAGCTGCCACGAAGCGCACCATGGCGCCATTCAACTGGCGCAACAACAACGGCGCTTTGCTGGTTGGCTTGAACGGCAACGTGATCATCGGTCACGGCCGTTCCGACCATACCGCAGTGACCAACGCTATTATGGTCGCCGAGGATGTCGCGCGCGGCAACCTCCTGAGCAAGTTCACGAGGGCACTGGCGGACGCACGCGCGTCCGGGTGCTACCACTAGGCCATGGCCTAGTACGGGGTCAAAGCAGTCGAGTCAAGATGCTTTGACCCTTCTGCTTTTAAATATTAAAAAAAGCCCTTTCGGGCCTCGATAATTTTTCAATCTTTCTTATCCTCCTATTTCAGTATCGAAGCCGAAAGCCCTAGCCTTGGCGAATTCTGCTTTTGACCCTTCGGAGTCATTGAGCTCCTGATAAGTCAAAGATAGAAAATAGTGTGCTTGGCCGTTTAGAGGATTGAGCTTTAGGGCTTGACCCAGAGCGGTTTTAGCTTTTTCAAATTGGTTTGTGGCGAGGTATATCTGCCCTAAATTTACAAATCCATCGCTCCACACGGGGTCTTTTTCGGTTGATATTTCCGCAGATATGATAGCCCGTTCTCCATCGCCCGATTTCAAATACCCCTGTGCCAGGCTGACAAACGAAAACGCATCAGTTCCTTTGGTGGTAATTTCGGTTTTCATTGAGGCGAGTCTTTCCTGATATTCCTGCTCCTGGGCGGCCTTGGCTTTGGCGGTTTTGACCGCAGACAATTCATACGCATGTTTGAGACCGACATAAGAGGATATAACTGCGGCAAAAATAAGGACTGTCAAACTGACAGCCTTCCATGATATCTTTGGTACTTTAACTTTTTCAAAAGCATCGTGAAGAGAAAAATCTGAGTGCGCCCTCCTTTGGTTTAGGTGCAATTCTGCTTTTAGTTGGGGAGAAAGTTTGTATGATTTTATTTTGTCGGCCACGATGCGGAAATTATATTTTCGCTATCCTTTAATTCTATAGGTAATTTTTGCCAAATAGTTTCGGTTACAAATGGTACAAAAGGGTGAAGCATCTTCAGAGAACTGATTAGAATTAAAACAAGCTTTGCCCTGGCCGCAGCGCAATCTTCGTCCAGATCGCTTAGCAGCCGGGGTTTAGCTTCTTCGATCATTATATCAGCAAATTCGTGCCACACAAATTCGTACAGGAGTTCGCCAGCGTGGGAGAACTGTAATGAATCGAGATGCTTGGTCGTTTTTTCGATAACTTCATTCAGCCTCGCTAGATCCTTCTTGTCTTGCTCGGAAAATTTTTCAGTTTGAAGTTGCAGTATCGACTTTTGAGTTTTGATTTTTGAGTTTTCAACGTTCATCAGGATAAATCTTGATATATTCCAAATCTTATTTGAAAAGTTTCGATAACCTTTAACTTTCGATTCGCCAAGGGCGATATCGTTGCCAGCAGTCGCGCCGACAACCAGCGATATGCGCACCGCGTCCGTTCCGAATTTGTCAGCAACCTCGAGCGGATCTAAAACGTTGCCTAGTGATTTTGACATTTTGCGATTTTTTTCGTCTCGAACTAAGCCATGCAGATAAACTGTTTCAAATGGTGTTTTGCCTGTTAGTTCCAGTCCCATCATGATCATTCGGGCGACCCAGAAAAACAAAATGTCATAGCCTGTTTCCATGACCGTAGTCGGGTAGAAATATTTATAGTCTTCGGTTTCATTTGGCCAACCCAAAGTTGAAAACGGCCAAAGTCCAGAGGAAAACCAAGTATCTAAAACGTCATCTTCCTGCTTCCAGCCATCGCCTTCAGGAGCTTTCGTACCAACGTAGATTTCTTCGCCTTTGTACCATACAGGTATGCGATGTCCCCACCAAAGTTGTCTGGATATGCACCAGTCGCGGATATTATCCATCCAGTGGAAATAGACTTTTTCAAATCTTTTCGGTGTAATTTTAACTTCCCCAGACTTAACTGCTTTTTTGGCTTTTTCGGCTAGCGGTTTCATTTTGACAAACCACTGTTTTGAGGGGATTGGCTCGATTCGTCCACCACATCGGTAGCATGTAGCGATATTGTGCTCGTAATTTTCCTCGATATGATCAATCAAACCCATTTTTTGCATGTCTTCTACAATCGCTTCACGCGCTTCGAGCGTCTTCATCCCGGCATATTTACCGGTATCCTCCATCATCCGACCGTTTTCATCGATGACTTGTTTCAATGCAATGTCATGGCGCTGTGCAATTTCAAAATCAACCAGTGAATGGGCAGGAGTAACTTTAACTGCGCCAGTGCCAAACTTTGGATCAACGGCGTTATCTTCAACCACAATGATTTCAAATTCACCCAAAACTCCCGGGATCATATACTTTTTCCCGACCATATCCTTGTAGCGCTTATCGCCAGGATGAACGGCCACGGCGGTATCGCCGAGCTTGGTTTCAGGTCTGGCGGTCGCTAGGACAAATGGGCCGTATTTAAGATGATAAAATTTACCGACTTCGTGTTTGTATTCGACTTCATCGTCGGCAATGGCAGTGTGACAGCGCGGGCACCAATTGACGGTGCGAAGACCTTGATAAATTAGGCCTTTTTCATAAAAACGGACAAATGCTTCGTTGACTGCCGCCGACATCCCTTCGTCTAATGTAAATCGTTCACGGCTCCAGTCACACGAGGCGCCCATGGCGCGAAGCTGATGGGTAATCTCGCCACCATATTCGTTCTTCCACTCCCAGACTCGTTTTATAAACTCTTCGCGACCGAGGTCGTGGCGCGATTTACCTTCTTTTTTTAAAGATTTTTCAACTACGTTTTGGGTGGCAATTCCGGCGTGGTCAGTTCCTGGAAGCCACAAAGTCGGTTGGCCTTGCATTCGGTGATAGCGGGTCAAAATGTCTTCAAGTGTAATAAACATGGCGTGTCCGATATGCAGTTTTCCCGTTACGTTCGGCGGTGGCATCATAATGGTAAAAGGCTTCTTTCCTTCCACAATTTTGGCCTCAAACGCTCCTGATTTTTCCCAAAGTGAATAGATGTCTTTTTCCGACTCTTTTGGGCTATAAGCTTTGTCTAGTTCGATCATCCCAAACCTATTTTGTTTTTAACTTCGCTTAAGGTTTTTTGAGCAATGGGTTCAATTTTCTTTGCGCCGTCGGTCAAAATTTTGCGCAGAGAATCAGGATCGGCCATTAGAGCGTTATATTTTTCCTGAATTGGGGTTAAAAACTTGATAATTTCTTCGGCCAAGGCATCTTTAAATTCACCGTATTGTTTTCCTTCAAATCGTTTTTCAATTTCAGGAACAGTTTTACCTGAAATCTCGCTGTAGATGGTCAAAAGATTGGTCATAGCCGGTTTGCCTGATTTAATTTCACTACCCGAGTCGGTAACCGCTTTTTTAATCTTATTGCGAATCGTTTCGCTGTCATCGGTCAGAGCAATGTAATTTAAAGCGGAGGTGGCGGATTTTGACATTTTATTTGTTGGGTCGTCCAAACCCATAATTCTTGAGCCTTCTTTTTTGATTAGGGGATTGGGGACGACAAAGAGTTGCCCGTACTTGCTGTTTATCCTTTCGGCTATATTGCGGGTAATTTCAAGGTGTTGTTTTTGGTCGTGACCTACGGGGACATCAGTCGTTTGGTAAAGCAAGATGTCGGCCGCCATTAAAACAGGGTATTCGAAGAGTCCAGCTGAAACATTTGGCTTGTCTTCAGATTTTTCTTTGAATTGGGTCATGCGGTTTAATTCGCCAAGCGACGTAAAGCAATTTAAAATCACTGCCAGTTCAGAGTGTTCGGGGCGGTCGGATTGAACAAAAATAGTTGATTTATTAGGGTCGATGCCACAGGCAATATACATGGCCGCAACCGAGAGGATGTTCTTTTTTAGCTCTTTGGGATCTTGCTCGACGGTAATGGCGTGAAGGTCGACCACGCAGAAAATAGCGTCAACCTGCCCTGAGCTTGCCGAAGGGTCAACCTCATTTTGCAGTTGCACGAATTGTTTGATGGCACCGATATAGTTTCCGATATGTAACACTCCCGACGGTTGAATGCCGGAAAAAACTCTTTTCATATCTATAAATTATCAAAATCAGGTTTATAAAACAAGCCGGAACAGTTTTAAAAGGCGAACGGCCGGCCCCTGAAACGGGGTCGGCCGGTAGGTCCATCAAGGCCGAGGCCGGATGGAACGTTGAGAAAATGGGCTAGGAGGCCACGGGCTCTTCGTCATCGTCGCCGACCCATTCTCGTAACCCTTCGCGGGTAAAACAGCAGAGCGGGTAGATAGCGAGGTAGGCCAAGATGCAGGCGGTCCCGATCTTCAGGCTAGGCCAAGTCTCCAGCCACCTTTCAAGGAAGCAGGCAGGCGTGAAACTTGCCAGCAGGCCTATTACCCAGATGACGACAGCCACAATTTCGTTTTTGGCCACCAGTCCTACCAGCGGGATGATCGTGATCAGGTAGGCCAAGACGCAGCCAAACCAGATCTGTGCGATGGTTTGGTTCCACTCTGGGCGGAGCCAGACTAAAGCGCCGTAAACTGCGAGCAGGGCACCAACCAGTGCAAACCGGTAGACGGGGCTCATTGTAGCCTCCTAAGGGCAAAGATCTCACAAGGGTACGCGTCCGCAAGAGTGTATAAAAGCATCTTCAATAAGTCAATTTAAAACACCACGGGCCCGGACTTCACAAGGAAGCCGGGCCCGGGATAAAGTTCGCGATTTCGGCCGAAGCCTTGTCGCGAAACGTGATTGACGGAATCAGCTCTCCGTCGGGAGGGGAAGCCGGAGTTGGCTCGGGTCTTCCCATTGCCGGTCGCATTCCTGCCGAATGGCCGGGACGCTCATCCTGGGGTTGACCTGAGGCAGGTCTATCGGGTGACTGATCAAGGTCCCCAGGAAGTAACAGATCGCCAGGGTGCCAAGCACCCAGGTAGTCAAGACGGGGTCGCCCCCGTCAAGGATCTGCCACCAGCCGACGAGCAGGATCTCTGCCGCGAGGATCGCGGCGGAGGTGACCCAGAGACGCCGATTGCGCCGGCGCTCTGCGACGGTGTACGGGCCGTGGGTTATGGACCCGCGAACGTTCTTGACCCGTCGCACTCTCCAAGAGAGGGGCAGGCAGGCCAAGAGGGCGAAAACCAGTCCGGTCAGGATGCCGAACCCCACAACGAAGGCTTTCTCGAGCTGTTCGCTCGTGAAGGCATCGTTGCGGATTGCGATCAGCAGGCAGCAAGCTGCCCCGACCGCGGTCATTCCAAGCACCCACAGTACTAAGCTTTTCATCATGTTCTCCTTGTGTGCTGCGAAGTGTGGTACGAACGGTGGTACGTCAGCCGAAAACCTTTCGGTCTTGCGACTGAACCATGACAGCATAGCACGTTTTACCCCAAAAGTCAAGGGTAAACGCACTAACTACAGGTTCAGCTGCCGGTCAGTCGTCCATGTCCGAGCCGTAAAGGAACTCGCCCTGCTCGTTGATTGCGGGCGGGGGTTCGGCGTCAGTCCAGATCACTCCGCCGGCCACAGCGCATATGGTGGCGCTAATCATGGTGGGCCAGAACCATGGGCTCTTGCCGATGGTCCCGACCAGTATGGCTGCGATGATCCAAACGACAGCGCACGCAGCCATCGCGATGGTATTGTTGAAGCCTAGCTCCTCCCCGGGGTCGTGCAGCGCGTACCAGAGGAAGACAATGGTCGCCCCGACCCCGGCTCCAATGGTGATTTGCCACTCCTCCAGAGGTATGGCCTCGCGCAAGTCCAGCTGTACCAGGATGTACAGGACCCAAATTGCCAGCGCGGTGACCGAGAACGCCCGAAGAAACTTCTGGATGACGTCCATGCTAGCGGACCCTCCTTCGTATCAGATAGTATGCAATGGCGCTGGCCCCATAGGCCCCAGCGCCGACCGCGCCGCCAACGGCGGTGCAGAACGCCAGTAGGACTGGTACTGCGAGGATAACTGCTCCGTCACATCCCGATCGTGAGATCGGGGTAGCGACGAGCAAACCCAGGGACATCCCTCCAGCTGCTTGCCAAATTGGAGCGGGAACCGATCCCGCGACGAAGTGGAGTATGAAGGCGGTTGCCCACAGTACTCCAACTACGCCCAACAAGAGTCCTGCCAGGTTGTTCCTCACTGCTCAAGCCTCCTTGCTGCTCGACGCAACTTCGGTGCCACCTTCCGGTGATACACCAACCAAGGGATGATCCAGAGGGCCGCCACGATCGAGCCCAAAGCACGAATCACGAACCACACGAAACGGCCGATTTTGATGACGATCCCAATCATGCGACCCATCCTTTCTGGTCTACGGATTTTCAAGGGACCATCCATAGCCTTCGCCAGAGATGATCGGACGAGCCACCCTCCGCTGAAGCTTCGGGTGATCTTCGAGCAAATTAAACCATAAAACAGGCTGCTTAACAAGCATTGCAATATCCTTTGGGCTTGTTAATATTAATGCGTGGATATTTTATCTTTAGACCAGAAGGCATTAGTGGCCGTCCATGACTTTTTAATTGGGCGAAGCTTAGTGTTAGACCAAGTTGTTAAATATTTGGCTGAGTACTCTATTTACGTGGTTCCCGTGATACTGTTGATCTTATGGTTTACGGCCAAAAAACAAAGAGAAGCCTTAGCCTTAGCATTTTTTGGAGCGGTTTTGTCCTGGCTATTTCTGACCAAATTAGTGGTATCTAATATCTGGTTTCGTCCTCGTCCCGACCTGGGAATTTTGAATATAAAAGAAGTTCTTTTTCATCGGCCCGACTATTCATTTCCATCCGATCACGCTACGGCGCTGTTCGCCCTCACCTTTGGACTTTATGTTTTTGGCTACAAAAAAGTCGCAAATTGGTTTCTGCTTCTATCAATTTTAGTTTGTGTTTCCAGGATTGCAGTCGGAGTGCATTATCCCCTTGATATTTTGGGTGGAATTGTCAGTGCGGCAGTTGGAACGTTGATAATTTATCTTCTTAAAAAACCGATCCTAAAATTTATTTATCAACCGATTGTGTTTGTATTAAAGAAGGTGAGGCTAGCGTGAACAAACAGCCTGTGCCACTTTCAGTAACGGTGTCGGAACTAATTTCGTGGATATTTTTTCCGCCGCTTGTAGCGACGGTCTTTTTTGTCTTTCTAATTTTCTGGTATTCGGCAGATTTTAACCAAGGATTGCGTTGGATTGTGGCAATTTCGCCATTCTTAATCTTCCTGCCGCTACTGTTTTTTGCTGTCAGCTATCGTTTGGGCTGGGTTAGTGACATTGATTTTACCGATCGCAGAGAGCGTCCAGCATTTTTGTTTGGGTTTATTGCCTCGATGGCGATTGCAGCCGCAATTTCGTATTTTCTGCACGTGCCGTTGAAATTTTTTGTCTACCTGTTTTCGGGGATGGTTTTGCTAATTGAGTTGGCAATTATCAGTTTGTATTGGAAAATCAGTTTGCATACAGCTGTTACTACCTCGGTTTTGACCGCAGTGGTGGTGCTTGGGGGCGTGGCTTTTGCACCGCTGTTTCTGCTGATTCCGGTGGTAGTGTGGGCGCGGGTTTTATTGAAAAAGCACACTGTGGCTCAGGCTATCGGTGGTGCGGTGTTGGCCTTTATTACAACAATAATAATTTTTAATATATTCGGTTTTTATTTTCTTGGAACCGGGTTATAAGGGAGAAAAATGGGAGCAATTTTATCTGTTCTAAGCCATTTTGTAATCAATACGATCGATGCGATGGGGTACTTGGGTATTGTGCTATTGATGGCGATTGAGTCGGCTAACATTCCATTGCCGTCCGAAGTCATTATGCCGTTCTCGGGCTTTTTGGTTTCGGCAGGGCGATTTTCGCTGTTTTGGGTGGCTATTGCTGGTGGGCTTGGCTGTCTGGTTGGTTCGCTATTTTCCTATTGGATTGGGGCGATCGGCGGGAGACCTCTGATTGAGAAATATGGCAAATATATCTTGATTTCCCATCATGATTTAGACCTCGCGGACAAATGGTTTAAAAAGTATGGCGATATTACCGCTTTTGTTGGCAGGCTTTTGCCGGTCGTCAGGACCTTTATTTCGTTTCCTGCTGGAATTTCCAGGACTAATCTTTTGAGGTTTTCGATTTACACCTTTGTTGGTTCGGTAATCTGGTCCTACTTTCTCGGATGGATCGGTTTTAAGTTAGGGGAAAATTGGGATACGCTAAAAAATTATTTTCATGGAGCCGATTTAATCATTGGAATTTTAATAATTGCAGGAATTGTTTTCTGGGTTTGGCGACATATCAAACATAGTCGAAAGGGTTAGTTTTGGGCTTGCCCCGCTACCTTGCGCACTGCAAGTAGAGGACGTAGTCCCTTTTGCAGTAAGCAACGGTGCGGGGTGTGGCGACACATTAAGCACTCACGTAAAAAATAAACAGAGGAGGCCTGCGTCGGTACGCAGGCCTGGGAGAGGGGATGGGGCGGTCGGGGGGATGACTGATAATCGCTGGGGAGCAGCCTACAGGCTGCTTTTATGATTGTTGAGTGTCATTTTGGCGTAAAAGCGCGTGAAGCGGCGGATGCGCCAAAACTCGACTCCGACATAACCGTTGCCTGGGGCTATTCGCGCGATAATTGCGTATCCCAGCCTTTCGGCAAGATCATCCAGAATGTGTTGTTCGTCCCGTCCCGGTATGCCGGGGCGGACTTCGGGTTGTCCCGACATTGTAGTCCTCCTTGGCATATGGGATGTCTGGTTTAAAAACTATCACTATATTACAAATTTGCAAATTCGTTTGCCTGCAAAATGCTATAATTACTGTGCAGGAATATTATTTTAGAAATATGCTAATTGAGTTATCTCGTTTAAAAGGGATGCAGGTTGGGTCGCTCGAAGAGGGCTCCTTGGTTGGACGTGTCGAAAAGGTCATCGTCAATCCTGAAGAGATTCAGATTATTGGCGTTCTTGTTAGAACTCCTGGTTTTTGGGCAGATTATAAAACGTTATCTTTTTTGGATGTCGTCGACGTAGATGCTTCGGCAGTTGTGATAAGGTCGGTCGAGAGCCTAGTTGAATCTAAAGAAATCGTCAGGCTGGAAAAGCTTTTAAAGTATAAATTTGAATTTATCGGTTTGCCCGTTAAGGACAAGCAAGGTAAATCAATTGGAAAAATAACTGACGCTATTATTGAAACTTCTGGTGGCGATATTCTGCGGATTTACGTGCGCAGTCTGTTTAATGACCGTGTTTTTGAGCGATCATTCATTGAAAAAGTAACTCTGCGCGAAGTAATTGTGCGCGACACGGAAGGTAAACGTGTCAAGGCTGATTCGAGTGCAAAACTGGCTGCCGCTAAAGAAGTCGCCGAGCTAGCATGAGGACTCAAGTTATTATCTAGCCGGCAATTCTGATTACGCCATACATAATCGCCATGCCCAAGATGGTCATTATTGTTGTCCAAATGGTTGGATGTTGATGGTGGCTTTCGGGAATTAGATCTGAGGCTCCAAGGTATAAAAAGAGACCTGTGAAAACCGCCATGATCATCCCGAGTGTTATCTCAGAAACGCTAATAAATATTGTGGCGACAATGCCAAGCGCGGGAGCGATGGCCACCGCCAAAACATAAGACAGTGCTCTTTTTCGATCCGCACTTGATTTTAAACTTAATCCCACAGTGTTAATGCCGTCTGAAAAGCGATGGGCCAAAATTGCCAGTGCAACCACGCCACCAACTTCGGGTGAGATTTTGAAAGCTAAGCCAATGCCGAATCCGTCGAAAACACTGTGTAAAATGATCGCCAACGAGCCGAAATTACCCTGGTGTGATTCTTTACAGCAATCGTCATGTTTGTGGAGAGAAAAGAATCGATCCAAAATAAGATACAAGGCAAATCCACCCGCAATTAGTAGCGCTATCTCTTGAATGCTGTAGTTCGGGCCGACTAGCTCGATTGATTCAGGCAACAGATCAAATAAAGCGACCGCCATAACGGCGCCGGCCGAAAACCCTAAAATAAGGTGTAATTTATCTCGAAAACGGATGGCGAAAAGCCCTCCGAGGAGTGTGACTATTATTGCTGCTGTGGCGACAAGATATATCATTGGATGATTGTAGCGCTTTACAGGTAGAAATAAAAGAGGGACTTGACATATTTTAATGTCCATGTTACTTTACTTAAGTAAAGTAACAAATATCTATGAAAATCTGGGAAAAAAATTCCAAACAATTATTTAAAGCCATACTTCGTCTTAAAGATGAAAAGGAAGCGAAGCGGTTTTTTCGCGATCTTCTAACTGAGAATGAGATAATCGAATTTAGTAGTCGCTGGGAAGCAGCGAAAATGCTTGATGCAAACGTTCCATATACGAAAATTTGTAAAAAGACGGGCTTAAGCTCACGGACAGTCGCTCGAATTTCTAAATGGTTGAACAAAGGCATGGGTGGCTATAAATTAATGCTCAACGAACTTCATCATGGCGCTGATTCTTCCGAGAAGCGCCTGCCTTGATGTTAATAAAAATATGAACGCAGACCCTTCTCGAAAGAGAAGGGTCTTTTAGTCTAAGGCGAAAGGGTGGTAGAAGTGGCCAAGTACTGCAAGGACAAGCTCCAGTTAACGTATGTTCTGGAGGGTTTGTCGATACTGGAACGTTTTGAAGACAAGCTTTCCGATGAGGATGAGGACGCACTGATCGGGGCGATCTGCGAACAGACGATCCAATTAGTGGCGATGGTTTGCCCGAACGCATCGCGGCACAGGGAGGAGCTCGAGTACGATCTGTCAAAAGCACGGTTTTTTACCAAGCACTTTGAGCAGCTTCAGGCGTTTGTAGGCGAGCTGCGATCATACATGGACGTTGAGGTCTGCCTGATCATTCCAGACCACGAACCGAATCTTACCTGGGGTTGGAGTACGCCACGGCAAGAGATCTCAGGGCTTTGCGCTATGATGATTGACGATGCATCGCCTAGTCTGCCTAAAGATTGGAGTTTGCGACTCTGGTCGGATATTGAAGCTCAATCAGGACGGTCTTTTGAATCTCTGTACGACAAGGCGATTGCTAACCCCAGGTCAGCCCAACTAGCAAAGCTTTACCGACAGGGGAGGCTGCAACAAACCAGATACCAGAAGACAGGCAGGCACGATTTTGCTCTGGGTAAGGCCGCTCAATACGCTGCCGAGGGACAGATTTTGACACAGGTTTTTCGCGGCGTCCTCATCCAGCACGAGGAGAACTGTCCTGAGATCAAGGACAAAATGTATCGAATCCTAGGGCCGACATTGCCGATAATCCACCCATTTGACTAGGAGGCGAAACCATGAAGCTCTGGCGCAGACATTACAGTTGCGGAGGTATGCCAGCGCACAACACACCGGGGCGGGCCGAAAGGCCCGCCCTCTCTCATTCCGACCTACTTTTTAGTCGTCAATGCGGCGATGCTCTTGTTTATTCTTAGAAAAAAATTAGTTGAGTCTAGCTCTAGAATTTAAGCGGTCGAAAAAAGACTCAATACCTTTGTTGTCAAGGTTGGTCAAACCTGTTATTATCGGTCTATGAAAACTGTCGGAATTATTGGTGGAGTCGGACCCGAAACGACCGCAGAGTTTTACCTCGAGCTGATTTTTGGGTGTTATGAAAAAAACAAGGTGAACCGTCCGCCGATTTTGATTTGGAATATTCCGTTGGAATACAAGATCGAAGAGGATCTTTTGACGAAATCAGAAGGGGAAGAAAGATATATTCCTTACCTTGTCGAAGCCGCAAAATTTTTAGAAAAGGGAGGAGCAGATTTTTTGGTGATGCCGTGCAATTCATTGCATATTTTTATCGATGAAATAAGAAATGCGGTAAAAATTCCTGTTTTGAGCATCGTTGAAGAGACATCCAAGTTCTTAAAAGCAAAAAACATCAGCGAAGTTGGCATCCTTGCAACCTCGACGACTGTAAAACAGGGAATATATGAAAAAACTTTGAATCAAAACGGAATCAAACAGGTTTTGCCCGATGATTTTGAGCAGGCAAAAATTGGCAAAGTGATAAATAATATTGTTTTGAACCGCCACGCAAACCGCGATCGGTCGGAATTTATGAAAATCGTCGATAATATGAGCAAGAAAGTTGAAAACATTATTCTGGCGTGCACCGACTTGCAGCTTTTAATCCCATCAACAGATAATGTTAAAATCTTCGATACCATGAAAATATTTGCCGACGCGACAGTCGACAATATTTTGGAGCAGAGGAAAGGCGAATGATTAAAGCAATTCTTTTTGATGCGGATGGTGTGGTTATTACGAACAAGTTTAATTTTTCGCGGCAACTCGAAATAGAATATGGTATTCCCCTAGCTAAAACGGAATTGTTCTTTGAGGGTGATTTCAAAAAATGCATAACAGGTGATGGCGACCTGAAGGAAGAGCTGGCGAAACACGTCGAAGATTGGGGCTGGAAAGGTACAATTGATGAACTTTTGGATTATTGGTTCAAATGTGAGCATAATATCAGCGAAAAATTGATCGAAACAATCCAAAAGTTGAGAAAGAAAGGCATTAAATGCTACTTGGCGACAAATCAGGAAAAATATCGTACGGCATATTTGATAGAAAAGATGGGTTTTGGCGATTCTTTCGACGGAGTCTTTTCGTCTGCACATCTTGGCCACAAAAAACCAAGCGAAGAATATTTTAAAAAGATTTTAGATAAATTAGATTTGGAACCAGAAGAAATCATGTTTTGGGATGATTCTAGGGAAAATGTCGAAGTGGCCAAAAAGCTTGGTTTTGATGCCCGATTCTATGAGGGATATGATGATTTTGAAAACGTAATAGAGGAGTTGCTGTGAGTCTAAGTATAGGAATCGTAGGGCTACCAAACGTCGGAAAATCAACCATCTTCAATGCTCTGGTAAAAAGCGAGCTAGCGGAGGCGGCAAATTATGCTTTTACCACAATCGATCCGAATGTTGGAATCGTTGAAGTTCCGGATTCGCGTTTGGAGAAGCTTTCCGAGATTGAAAAATCAGATCGCATTGTTCAGGCCACTGTTAAATTTATTGATATCGCAGGAATAATTGCTGGGGCGCACAAGGGGGAGGGGCTTGGGAATAAATTTTTGTCGCATATTCGCGAAGTCGATGCTATTGCCATGGTGGTAAGGCTTTTTTCAAACAAAGATGTTGTTCATGTGTCGGGGAGCAATCCGTCAGCTGACGGACCCAAGGATGATATTGAAACCATAATGTTAGAGTTGGTTCTATCGGACAGTGAAACCTTGGGTAGAAAAATGGTGGCCGTTGAAAAAGAGGTGCGCGCTGGCAATAAAATCGCGGTTAAGCAGTTTGAAATATATAAACGAATCGAGAAATGTCTCGAGCAGAATCGCCCGGCGATCGAAGCGAATTTATCTGAAGAAGAGAAATCGTTGGTAGTTGAAGGCAATTTTTTGACCCTAAAACCTTTCTTGTATGTTTTTAACGTGGACGAGGATATGGCGACCGAAGAACCTGCTGATTTAATTGAAAAATATGGTTTGAGTGGCTTGGTAGACTCGCAATCGTCAGTCGTTATTTCAGCAAAAATTGAATCGGAGTTGCCAAAGCTTAGCGACACAGAACAAGAATTATTTTTAGAAGATTTGGGCCTAGACGAGCCCGGCCTTAACCGCTTAGTGCGCGCCGCTTACCAAACTCTTAATCTCATCCCGTTTTTTACGGCTGGGCCGATGGAGGCGCGGGCGTGGACAGTGAAAAAAGGCGACATGGCTCCGCAGGCGGCGGGCAAAATTCATACAGATTTTGAAAAAAAGTTTATCAAAGCTGAGGTTGTTTCCTATGACGAATTTGTTTCACTTGGTGGTTGGACTCGGGCTAAGGAAGCGGGCAAGGCCAGATTGGAAGGTAAAACGTACGAAATCAAAGATGGGGACGTGCTTTTCATTTATCACGGGTAGACAATGATAGATTTCAGCTTTCAGGTATCAGGGTTCAGTTTTTTTTGACCGCTGACTGCTGATCGCTGATGGCTGACAGCTTATTTTGCTGTTGTAAAATCTAGCTGGTATAATGTGAAGGTAAAAGGAGGCTTATGGTTACAGTTATCCCAGGTACTGGAGGCGAAACAGTTAGACAAGAAGGAACTCCAGTTGCAGTAAATGGAGAGCTCCCAACGACGGGAGAGATTCTTGGTGTGTCAGGCGAAACTCCTGCGGGAGAGACTTTAGTAGACACTGCTGGTGCCGAAGCTGCAGATGCCGCCGGGGCTGAGTCAGCAAGAGCTGATTTATCTGGGCTTACAGTTGGATCGCCCGCCGGAGAGGCCCCTGTGGCGGAAACTCCGCCTCCTGCTTACCAAGTCGGTACGCAAGAAGTAGGAGATTCTTTAAGTGGTGCTGATGGTGCCCAGGCTGAACTGGAGCGTAAGCTCTACCCCGAACCTGTCCCCGTTACTCCACCTGCGCCGCCTGCAGATACAGCAATTGAAACACCACCTGAGCCAGTTGCTCCACCCGCCACTCCAGTAGTTGAGCCTGCGCCGGTTGCCGAATCAGCTCCTTTCGTAGCTGCGCCCGTACCAGAAGCACCTATGCCACCACCATTAGAGGTAGATGAATCATCGACAGCGACAGCTTATGACGCTCTGCCCGAAGAATCTGTGCCAGCTGTTCCTGCACCTGTTGAACCAGCCCCAGTAGCACCACTACCTCCAGTCGGCGAACCAATTGGGGCCGAAACAGTTGAAACGGAATCAGCAGAGATGGCCACGGCTCGTGAAATGTTGAAGAAAGCACAGGAAAACTTTCGAGATGTATCGGAGCAGTTTACGCAGGCACGAAATAATAACGATAATTCGCCGGAGCGTTTCATAGCTTTACGTGACGCTGCTGGAGAGGTAGGTAGATGGGAGTTAGTAATCAAGAGTTTGGAAAGGTCTAGTCTTGAGCGCAAGACATCTACTGGTTTCAATCCAAATGAAAACGGATCTAACGGAGTTGCTGCGTAATGTCATTACAAGAAATACTATACGGAGTTTTAATCGTCAGTGTCGTCGTCATTACCGTCACGCTAGTTTGGGTAGCAAATGATCTAAAAGGTCTTTTACGCTCGCTTCGCCGTAGCGCCGAGGACACCGAAACGGTAACGCGCGAAATAAAAGAAAAGGTTTTAATGCTAGCCGAGGCGCTTGATCGCGCCGGCGCAGCAGCAGCGTCTGTTATCGGTTTAATTGAAACAGCGATTGACCAGATCAAGGAAAAAAGGGATAGTATCGCACAGGGGATAGGGTTGGTAACCGGTGTGGGCAGAGCGATTAAGGAAAGGCGTCAACCAGAAGCTGACAACCAAGCGCAAGAAGAGGCAGAAGAAGACAAAGAAGAGAAAATTGAAGAGGTCGTCAAAGCAAAAGACGTTGATGTCTCGGACGAAAAAGTTGAAACAAAACAAGAGAAATCAAAAGACGAGGACAAGAAGTCGTCGTCGAAGAAGAAAGATGAATCAAAAACGCCAGTTGACACTGTTAGCAAAGCATAAAAGGTTTTGTAAATGAAAAATAAGTATTTTAAGGCAGGGATCCTGCTTTTTTTGATTGCCGCTATTATTGGCGGATTCTTGATTGTTAAATCTTTTTATACCCAAGAAGCAGTCTCAAACCAGGAAAAAGCCGATCTTCCTTCGCCGATCGCAGCTGTCCCAAAGGTCGAAGCGTCGAAACAGGCCGAATCGACCCCAATCCCCGAAGAGATAAATTGGGAGGTTCCATTTACTTCACAGGCACCCAAAGCTAATTGGGATGCAGTTCATGAGGAAGCGTGCGAGGAAGCGGCGATTCTGATGGCGCAAAAATATTTTGATAAACAACAATTTTCTTCGACGATCGATGCGGATGAGCAGATATTAAAAATAATAGATTGGGAAAATACGAATCTGGGTTTTTTTCAGTCAACGACAGTCGAACAGACCGCCGAGGTCACAAGGAGATATCTGGGCCTGCAGGCAGAGGTAATAAATACGCCTTCAGTTGACGAAATAAAAACAATAATTGCCAGTGGAAAGTTAGTGATTGTTCCTGCGGCCGGACAAGAACTTTCAAATCCGTTCTACAAGGCTCCTGGACCGATTTATCATATGTTACTTATTAAGGGCTATACCGTCGATCAATTTATTACAAACGATCCTGGAACTCGCCGTGGGGCTAATTACCCCTATAAATTTGATACCATTATAAATGCAAATCATGACTGGAACGGGGGCGACGTAGTAAATGGTGCCAGAAAAATTATTGTGGTATGGAAATGAAAACTAAATATTTAATCCTTGGCGGAGGGCCGGCGGGAGTGGCGGCGGTCGAAGGAATCAGGCGCCACGATAAAGCGGGCAAGATTGTTTTGATTGACGAACAAGGCGAACCACTTTATTCAAAAATAAACTTGCATTTTTTGCTTAACGGCAAAATGTCTCCCGAACAGCTCTACCTTAAAAAACAAGATTTTTATACCCAAAATGCCGTTGAGCTAGTTCGCGCAAAACCGCAAAGCCTTGATGGCTTCGAATATGAGAAGCTGATTTTAGCTACGGGCGGTTTTCCAAGGGGATTGGACGTAGAAGGCGCCGATTTATCGGGAATTCATACTTTCTACTCGCTTGAAGACGCCAAAAAGCTCACGCGTGATATTGAAGATGCAAAAGATATTTTAGTCGTGGGCGGAGGATTTATTACCCTCGATGTGGTGGATAGTTTGCAGCAAATGGGAAAGAATATTCACCTTGTTGTGAGAGATAGTCAGCTTTTACGAGGTAGGGTAGGGTCACGCGGCGCTAAAATCTTGTTTGATAATCTAAACAACAACGTTAAATGTTATTTTGAAACAGAAGCTACAAAATTTGTAGGTAATCAACAGGTTGAGGCAGTAGTTCTTTTGGGCGGCGAAAAGGTTAATTGTCAACAAGTAATCATGGCGATTGGGATCGTTCCAAATCTTAGTCTCGCTAAAGCCCTGAACCTAAAAATAGGGCGTGGAGTTATTGTAGATGAATTCCAGCGAACTAATATTGAGAATGTTTATGCTGCTGGAGATATTTGTGAGTTTTTAGACCGCAGTAGTGGGGAGTCGATGATGGCGGGTAACTGGTTTTATGCGATGGAGTCTGGCAAAGTTGCTGGAGAAAATGCAGCCGGGGGAAATATGGTAAATGAAGCAGTGCCAATTGTGTCGAAGAATCTACTCGGAACGAATTTATTTTTTGTGGGTAATGTGGACGATAAATTTGAAAAAAGGGAATTTTTTAGCGAAAAAAAATATTTTTGTGCGTTTATTAAAGATAGTGTCCTTGTTGGTGCCAGCGCAATCGGTCTGCCGACAAAAATGGGGCTAGCCAAAGCCGTTTTAGGTAAACAATTCGAACTCACAAAAGAGCAAATATCAGACTGATAACAGGTTTATGTTAGTTGACTGGCAGGGCTTTTCTGTTCTGTGAATATTGATTTATGGCTGTAAAACGGCTATGATGTTTGCGTTGCATTAAGCATCGCACCATCCTGTTGAAGGAGGAGATTTCGACGCAAAATTCACAGCACAAACCACAGCAAGAGATGCCGTACGAGGCGACAGATTTGAACCGGATGCTCAAGGGGCTGCTTCAGAACTTGGTCTTCATGGGCCAGGCTCAGGGCGGTGGCTCTAGCTACACTCTTCAGTGCCCGCACTGCGGGAAGGAGGATGGCTGCCAGGTAAGGCTGCCGTTTCCGATGGTAGAGTGCAGCTGTGGCGTGCAAATTGGGGTTCTTGAGCTGCTCGACGGGCTTGACCTGCCGTTCAGGGTGAAGATTCCACCGCCGCAAATGCGACAACAGCCGCCAGTAGAGGACACGCGGCTGACAACCAGGGTGATGATGGGTAGTTTGACTCCGACAATGCCGATGTATCGGTCCCGTCGGAAAACGCATATCCGGAAAGTCATCCGTTAGTTACACGGGGAGCGACAGCAAAGCTCCCCGTTCGGTCTTTTAAATAGTATTGAAACCTGCTAAAATCTCTTCAGTTAAATAATGAATTAGCCAGCCGTTCCACCTAGCTGGCGCATCGTCTAGTGGTCGGGACGTCAGGTATAATAAATTGATAAATTCATCTGTTGGCCCCTTCGTCTAGTGGTCAGGACGTCAGGTAGTTAATTAATAAATTTATTTGAAGGCCTCATCGTCTAGTGGTTAGGACGCCAGGTTCTCATCCTGGCAACCGGGGTTCGACTCCCCGTGAGGTCACCAAATAAATTTATTCAAAGCGGAATAGGTTTTTGTTCCGCCCAAAAACCGCATCCTGGCAACAGGAGTTCGACTCTCCTAGGGGTCACCAGCTGAATTTATCCAAACTAAGGACTAGCAATTTGTTCCACCCAAATCGCGCATTTTCTCATTTTTTAATAATGGACTAGTTTTGGACTCCACTTCCAAAGCGGGCAACCGGGGGTTTCAAAGGAGGTACTTTGAAACTAGACCCGTGAGGTCACCAACTGAATTTATCTAATTAAATCTTTTTTTTATTGTTATTACGCGCCTTGGCGCATTTGTCTATGCCAGGCGCGATATTGCCACAACTTAGCTCTTGAGGTTGATTTTTACCGACATTTTGGCTAAAATTCCCTTGTCCCGAGCATCCGTAGTACATCAGTTCTTATAGGGAGACAGTAAACCAATGCGAAACGTCTGGGTTTGGTTGGCGGGATCGAACACGGTAGCGGTCACGATCGAAGGGGAGTTCGTACTGGTAGAGGGGAACGCGCTGGAGCAGCTGATTTGCCAGAAAGCGAAGCTCACCCGGCTACCGGATCCGTTTATGATTGTGGCCGATCTGCAGGAGGACTCATGCTGTGTGGCTGATACCTCAGCCCTGGTCCTCCAGAGCAGGAAGCGGTTTCGGATAGCTAGGCGCGATGAATCCCTGGCTAGTCCGCAACCAACCTTCCAGTGCAGGATCGAGGTCCAGGTACCGACACTGAATTGGTCTGCCGGCCAGATCAAGTACATGGTTGGTAACTACCGTGGGCTCAAGGACGTTCATATCCGCGAGTCCAGCACTGTCGCTCGCATCCTGGAGCTTGCCGTAGGGGGCAGCGGGGTCTACTTGCTGGATTGTCGTGTGGTACCTAACCTCCCGGCCTTTAGGGAGAAGTATCCATGGCAGGTCACCCGTGCAAGTGATGTGATCGACCTAAGCGGGCCCGTGAGGGCCTATCTGTGAGGATGCTCTGCTGGGGCGCCGCACTCGCGGCGCCCCTAATCCATTTATAAACACTATTGTTGCTATCAGGCTAAACTGCTAAAGTAGAAACATGAAATTATCCAATTTATTTACTCGAACTAAGAAAGATTATCCAAAAGACGAGGTTTCTGTTTCGGCTCAGCTTTTAATTCGCGCCGGTTTTATCGACAAGGTCGCCGCCGGAGTTTATACGCTTTTGCCGCTTGGCTTAAGAAGTGCTAATAAAATTTCGGATATTATTCGCAAACGAATGGACGACGCTGGTGGGCAGGAAGTGATGATGCAGTCTCTTATCCCGCGAGCCAATATGGAAAAAACCGGACGATGGGAAGCGCTCGATGTTTTATTCAAGTTAAAGGGCTCGGACGAAAAGGAATACGGTCTTGGGGCGACTCACGAAGAGATTGTCACACCACTTGCTAAAAAATTCACCCTTTCATACAAGGATCTGCCGTTTGGCATTTATCAAATTCAAGATAAGTTCCGTGATGAATTGCGCGCCAAATCAGGAGTACTTCGCACTCGTGAATTCATGATGAAGGATTTGTACAGTTTTCACGCTTCAGAAGATGACTTGAACGCCTATTACGAAAAAATGATTGCCATTTATTGGGATATTTTTGAACATTGCGGCATAAAAGACAAAACGCATCTAGTTTTTGCTTCCGGTGGAACTTTTGCAAAGTATTCACACGAATTCCAGACTCAAACAGATTCTGGCGAAGACGAAATTTATGTTTGTAAAGAATGTGGAACCGGCATTAACAAAGAGGTACTTGGGGAGAAATTTGAGTGTCCGCAGTGCAAGACCGATCAGTATGAATTAATTAAGGCGGTTGAGGTCGGAAATATCTTCAAGCTTAAAACTAAATATTCCGAGCCTTTCGAGCTTACTTTTGCTGATGAAAAAGATAGTCAGCAGCCAGTTATGATGGGTTGCTATGGAATTGGTATACAAAGGTTACTCGGGACGGTTGTAGAGGCAAATCGCGACGAAAAGGGGATGATTTGGCCTGAAGAAGTTGCGCCCTATAAATATCATTTAATTTCTATTGGCGACACTAAAAAAGAAGCTGACAAGCTCTATGACGATCTTGTGAAAAAGGGGATCGAAGTTCTGTATGACGATCGCGACCTATCGGTGGGCGAGAAATTTGCCGACGCCGATCTTATTGGTCTTCCTTTTAGGTTAGTAGTTAGCCAGAAGAATGAAGGTAAAATCGAACTCAAAAAACGCTCTGAAGAAACAACGGAGCTGGTCGAGTCCTCCAGTCTTTAGGCCGCTAGGTCTAATTGCTCTTCAGCCTCTTGGGGTTGCGGTGCTTGTGGTCGAGGTGTTGGGGCTGGGGTCGATGTACTGCTTGAACCACCAAACATCAGTTTGCTCATTCTGTCGTCTATTAAGGATTGCTCCTGGTCGCCCCTACCCGAGTTAAGAGCTCTTAATGATTCATGCTTAAGCTTGCCGTAGCCGAGCTTAAGTCGTGCTATCTGGTGATCAGTCAGCCTCGCTTCAGTAATATAGGTATTGCCCGACCAGGTTTCTATGTTGTCACCTGAATTAAAAAGATGGTCGAACTCAAGTTTTACTAGTTTAGCAGCTTCTAAACCTGTAATATTATGGCCGCGTTTGCGTTCGTGGGAAATAGCGGCCGCTTTCACTTTTTCAAAAAGATCACGGCCAGTATAGGCCATGACGGACTCGAGTGTCCGTGGGCCTTCGAGATCTTCCTTGACCTGCCCCTCGTAGTATTTTAAATTACCTAGCTTGCCTCTAATACTTCTTTCCAAGGTATTGGTCATCAGGTTTCCATCGGGCGATCCTAACCCGCCACCTCCACCGCCACCCCCGCTACTACCGTCGGTTGCTGAATTTGTATTGGCCCCAGCGGTTTCATTTTGGTTAGGTCTTTTATTGTGTCCTGTCAGAAAATCCCAGATATCAACTAATACATTTGGTTCCTTTGACTCCTGCCCGGGGGTGCGCGTAGAGCCATATCCACCCTCGTCATGACGCTCTGAACTTTCCGTGTCGAAATCAGGATCCCAATAACCATAGTTGTCATCGTCATAATCCTCTTCGTTTAGTCTTTGGTGGATGGCTAAGTTTTCACCGCGGTTTTTAAAGACCTCCGTTAATTTAGCATGCCAAAGCTTGCTTGATTCCAAAACCAGCTTCATTCCAGGGTCAGCTTCTAGAATCTTAATCATTTTTTCCATCGACATCTGTCCAGTAGAGAGCACGAATCTTGTAGCATCGTCTATTTGCTGCGAGCTTTCTATGTATTGCATCAGCTTTTTTCTTGAAAAAGTAAGTTGATTGTTCAAGAATGAAACAGGCGAACGACCAGATTCCATAAAGTAGGCGACAGTATCAGCAACAGATTCACATGCGATGGCGTCACGCAATTGATTTCTGCCCTCGATGTCATCCGGCGATAAATTCTGAAGATCTTGGCAGAGACTGGCTACATAGGGGCTGCTAACACGAGATAGTAAGTCGGGGTTTTGAATGAGGCGAAGCATTGTCCCGAGTTCCGGGTTTTTCTGGTAAATTTTCGCAATGCTTTCTTCGTCAAGATTTATAGCCGCCTGTCTATAAGCTATAAAGTCACCATCTTCCCAGGCATTTGATCGCTCGATCGGGTGTCCAGTCATTTCGTGGCGAACAAGGTGCGACTGCCGACGCCAAGTTTCCCTATCCTTCAAATTACGGTGGGTTCCGTAGAGAAAATTTCGATACAAAAAAGTTGTTCTTTGGCCTTCGGCATTGGCGCCGCTATAAGCATAAGCCTTTTCAGGAGTAGTTGAGCCTCTGACCGTGTACTCGTCGCCTGGTTTAAGTTGGAAAACGAATCCCCCTGGTACAAATTTGCGGATTGAGTCGGCGGACATACGGCCTTGCAATATCATGCCATAGAGAGCTTCACGTACGGAACAAATCGCTCTTGGGGCAAGATCCTCGATTTCCTGATCCTCGCCCTGGATTTCTTCAATTTGTTTTTTAAATGGGTCTACGAACTCTTTTTCGACTTGAATAATGTCGCGAGCTAATTGTTCAGCGTCTAGCTCTGGAGCAGTCAGTCGGGGATTAGTTTCGATAACCTTTTTGACTGCTTCTTCTGTCAGCCCTGCTTCAATAATGGAATCCATCGCTTCCGCCAAAGCTCGCGGATTCGTACAAGCATTTTCTTGAACGTTCAGAATCTCTTCTGAGGCGTTAGTTAGCTCTTCTGGTCGACTTTGCGTCGTTTCGACCGATTGGTCATCTGCCTGCTGCTCAACAGAGGCTTCTGCCTGTTGATCAGCGTTCTCTGGTAGGCCCTGTTCGGTATCTGGAGGTAGCTCGGCTGAATTTACCGCCATTAAGCCCCCTTAAGGTCAATTTTTGGTGCTTTAGCGACAGTATTATCTAGTTGCTGCTTGAATTGTGCGCCGGCGCTGGTATTCTCGGCCAAGGTCTTGGCCACATCTTGTTTCATCTGGCTAGCGATAGCATTGCTCGCTTGAGCAGGATTGCTAGTTAGTGTTTTTTCGTCTATGCCATTGTTTTGTAGCGCCTCGATTACTTCTGAGACGCTCTTGGCGCGTCCCGAAACCTCTGCCACGTCCTCTGGATTCATTTCACCGTTGGTTTTTAGTACTGACCCAGGGTAAAACTGCTCTATTTGCGAAACTGCCTTCTTAAAATCTGCAGCAGAAACAGTGGCTGGAGCCGAAAGTTTTTTGGTGGCATCGTCAATACCTACTTTTACTTTTTCAAGTGATCCGGCCGGATCTTTTTTCAGGTTATCTGAAATTTTTTGGCTGATTGTTTGACCAATCATGGTTTTTTGTTGGACCATGCTTTCAGATACCTCTTTGGTCAGGTCACTTGAAAGGTCGCGGTTTATAAATCCTTCGCGCATGAAGGCGATCGATTCGGGTTTGCTACCAGGGGGCATGTATTTTTTGGCATCTTCAAAGTCGATACGTGGATTGTGAGCGATTGCGATAGCAGTTTGCGGACTTACACCTTCGGATTGCATGATTGAAGAGATAGATTTTGTCGCATTTTGCGATACATCGCCAAGACGTTTCATGACGTATGGACCGTTCTTATCAAAAATATTGCTATCGGTGTTTTTCATTTCGGTGACGATTTTACGGATGCTATCGGAGGGAGGGGGAGGAATAACCTTCGAATCATGAACAATGTCAGTAAACATTTTAGTCATATCCTTGAAACCGGTCTCGAAATCCTTACGATCCTGCTCCATCAGAGTTTTGACGGTTGAAGCGTTTGTGGACCTTGTCATTGCCCCGTTTGATTGGCTAAGGCTCTGGACTTTTTCAAAAACACTCTGACTCTGATTTTTATAGGTAGGAAATAAGTCTGCCATTCCCAGTATCTTGTTGTCGATGGCAGATTTAATGACAGGAAGCGGAACATTACTAAGGGCGCCTTTTTCGGCCAAAAGTTTTAACGCATCGGGATTTGAGACTTTCCCCGCTTCCATGACCTGAGCTAATCTGACTAATTTTCTGGCCGAATCTGCGCGAATGGCCGCACCTTGGTTGTCGAGGATCTGCCCACCCTGATTTTTAAGCTCGGAAATTAGACCGCTATTTCGCCATAATTTCAGATCACTTTGACCTATGATTGCCCTAAAGGCTTCAGGCGAAAGATCGGCAGTCGATTTCACTAAAAGCGGAGCAGTGCGTGCCATGTTGGTTTGATTGGCGTTGTCCAGCAATTTTGGCAGCTGGGGCATAATGCTACGAATAATGTTTGGGTCGGCGCGCAGAGCGTCAGCTTTTTTGGCCATAAAGGTGTTTTTCAGGTTAACTCTGGTGTTTGGCGCGGTACTGGCAATCAAGCTTTTAGCTTCCTGTGTGGCTAAGATACGGTCAGCGACTGTTGGACTAGCCTGCTTTTGACCTTGTTTATTATCCTGTGCGGAGCCTCTTGGTAACCCTAAGCTTGCTCCAAGCGAGCTGCCGGCGAGCTTAGCGGTAATTTTTCCAAGGTCATGTTCAAAGGCAAATGGCAGTCTCACCAAGAAGAACAAAACAGCCGTTTTAAAGAATATGATCGCGACTATGGCGATTCCAGAGGCTGGTTGTGCGGTGGTTCCATAAACACCTAGTGCGTTTCCTGTAGCGGGACCGGCGATTTGATTTAAGATAAAAAAGATAAAGTTTGAAAACGGTGCGTAAAATATGGCGATCAGCAGAAACGACCACCACAGTCGGAAAAATTTCTGCGTCTGGGGCAAAACTAAGCAGCCAAAAGCGATTGGGGAGAGAATTGTCAGGAGCTGGACGGCGTAGGGACGAAGCGCCATTACGTATTCAAAGGCGAAAACAACGATTGCTGGCACGAGAAGCATAATTGTTCCAAATAGTCCGCTGACGAAGGTCAGTACAGGCGCGGTCCCATTGCCGCCCAAAAATAGTCCACCTATGCCATAGAGTAGCCTGGCGCTTTGGTTTAGTACATTCATGTTGTCAAGGCTACCCGATGTGATAGCCTTCGGGTCTGGAACGTTTAGAATTCCGCCAAAAATGTTTTGCATCGGATGAAGGGCCTGATATGGCGAGAACATTGTAACGCGATAAAGGAAGTCTGCGCTACGCGAGAGTACGAAAATAAGGTAGATAGCAAGCCATGCTCCGACAATAGCAATGACGAGGGCGGGTAAGGCTTTTTTGATTGCGTAGGTGTTAAGGTCGATATGTAGGATGTTTGCAAAAGCAAATATCAAAAGTGCAATGAAGGCAATGATTGAGACAATATTTTTGGTCCAATTAAAAGCGCCTTGGGTCGTCGAGGTAACTGCGGGGTCGGGGTTAATGATATTATCGGACAGTGAGGATGTTGCACTATTGTAGAAACCGTCACCGCCTGACGCGGGGGTTGTCGAGGAACTCGAGGTGCGAGCGCCGAAGGCTCCGGTTCTAGCTGGCACGGCTGTCGCTTTTTCAGTACCTACCACGCAAGCGTTTGGAGGCGTGGCGGTTGGAGTCGCTTTCCCAAAAACCAAGTCCTGAAAATAATTTCCCCGCATTCCAACAGCCTGAATTGAACAGGTAATATTTGTAGCAAAGTCCGCGGTGGAAATAGCCGTAATCCTAATTAGCGAGCAGAATACCGTTCTAAATATATTGCTTGGATCGCTGGTGAAAAGCTGGCCACAAACTTCATTTTCAACGTAATCGTCGGTTGTTGCGGGTTCGGCCGGGTATTGTTTTGCACTATAATCAGGCATTTTCAGGTCGGGCGGATTGATCTTGATATTGTCAACTGCAGCATAGATAGAGGAACTGGCTGATGCGGGTTTAGCGTTTTTATCCAGCAAAACCCCGTTGCCACTTGCACCTACTGCCTGTGGAACATTCGCTCCTGTCGGAACTGGGTTGACCGCTCCTAACGCAAAAGCCGGCACTAAAACCAGGCAGGCGGTCATGGCGATTAAATATGAATAAAGTTTTATTTTTGTCATAGGAAACTAATATGAAAGCCAAACGGCAGTCCGGCGACGGCTTTTACGCCATCACCACCCTGTTTTTGCTGGGCATTATAAATTTGATCGATCTTTTCTTTCAAAACTGTTAAGACACCGCCCGTTCCACCCTTCATATTCTGGTCGGCGTAAGTTATATCTATCAAGATTGTCGCCGGTTTTAAGTCGGCCACGTTGTCTTTGTCTGTTCCGGACAACTCCTTCTTGCCTTCGGCAATCATTTGGGCGGCTTCCATCGCTTCAGCGGTAATTTCGGCCAACTTCTCCTGCGCGGCCATTTTGCCAGATGTCCCTATTTGCGATAGCGCAAATTCTCCAGGTCCAAATTGCACAGCGTAAGGTCCTTCTTTTTTAGGGTCAATTCCAGGATAGTAGCCAACGGCGCATTTTATATTATCACCTGGTTTAATATTTTGCCCCCAATCATATGTTGAAGTGAGAAAAATAGGGAACTCTGCTGATTTTGAGTTATTGGAAGTGTCGGTGCACTTAATTTTGTCAACAGATGAAATGTCCATTTCAAAAGGTAGGTTAGCTCCAGCCACTTTATTGCCGCTTGTGTCGGTATTTTTTTCTTGTCCGTTGTAATTAATTAACATTGCTTCGTGCTGACCAGCTAAATAATCGATCATCTGCAGGGTGGAATTGCCGATTTTACCCTCTTTAATTTTTTGCAGATCGTCTAATTGAAAGAAACTTAGTTGGCCACTATTAACATAACTTTCAATTTGAGCAATTTGAGCCTTAGTTTCTGGGTCGTTTGGATTAACGGAGGTTTTTGGTCCAAACAGACTGACTATCCAGATTATAAGAATGATGAGAATAACAGCGGCGATAGCAATCAGAATGACGGGCCAACCGACTGCAACTCCAGCGCCACCAGCTGCCGCTCCACCGGCTCCCGCAGCGGCTGCGCCACCAGCTGCTACTGCACCACCAGCTCCAGCGGCTGCCGCACCGCCCGCTCCCGCAGCCGCAGCACCCGCACCCGCCTCGGCTCCTGCCGCTGCCGCACCTGCTCCAGCTGCTTCTGCGCCTGTTCCAGCAGCTAATCCTTCCGCTCCTGCTCCGGCTTCGGCGGCCCCAGCTTCACCTGCAGCTGCCTCTGGTGCTACTTCAGCTGCCGCTTCAGGTGTAGCTTCTGCTGCGCCTTCTGGCGCTGTTTCGGGTGCTTCAGCTTCAGGAGGTCCTTCGGCGCCTTCTTCCGCCGGTTCTTCGGCGGGTTCCTCTTCGCCATCCTCGCCACCATCTTCATCTGCTTCTTCGTCGGACTTTTCTTTCTCGTCTTTTTCTTTGTCACGGTCTTTTTTATCACGATCAAGATCATCCTCATCATCTTCATCTTCTTCGGCATCTTCTTGCGCTGGTTCTTCTTCGGGCGACTCTTCGCCAGCTGGCTCTTGTGCTGGTGGTTCATCTGCTGTGCCGCCTTGTCCTGACGATTCTGGGGCCTGTTCCGGTTCCTGCGCTGGATTGTCTGCTGATGGCGCTTCGCTTCCAGCAGGAGCTTCGGTCTGACCGTCTCCACTTGAAGCTGGAGCGGAATCAGGTTCGCCTTCAACTTCAGGTGTTTGTGTAACATCTGGTTTTACGTCGACCTTTAAATCCTGAATTGGATTTTCAATTACAACTTCCTGATCCGCTGTGTCGGCGCCCGTCTCCAGGTCTATATCTTTGTTTGTTTTTGAATCAGCCATTTATTTCATCTTTTCTTTAATTCTTCAGTCAAAAGAGGAACCGTGACAGCCAATATCTCTACGGTATCCGGTGGGGTAGCGCCAACCATTTCTTTTAAAACCTTTTCTTCAAAAACTTTGACAATCCTATCCTTGTCTTGCTGGGGCTTGGTGCTCCAGATCTTTGCATCGCCGAGTGCTAATTCTGCTTGGATCGAGCAAATTTCCTCTAAAATTGGCTGCAGTGTAGTCAGATCGCCGTCAGTTATTGCGGGAACTTTTCTCTCCCTTCTTATTTGAATGTTTTCACGCAACTCATCGATAAAATCCCCAAGTTCGAAAATTAAATTATCGCGCATGCTTTGCAGTCCGGTTCGATATTTTATAACTGATGGATCTGTGAGGATCTTCACTCTACACCTCCAATTGCTTCAAGTGTTTTAGAGAATGTGGCTATTGTAGCAGGGGATAAATCAAAAGATTTCTCGCCTTGTGGCCCAACTGTTCCCACGGCTGCCGGCAGGTGCTCGCCGACCAGGCGTGTCCAGTTGGTGATTTGCTCTGGACTTCCACCACCGTTTATTAAGCCATGGCTAGCTTCCTGAAGACGCTGGACGATTGTAGTGTCTCCGCCCTGAATCGCCTGTTGTATCTTGACGCTTAAGGGGCCTGACTGAATCTGAATTGCTTGGGCATCCGCTGTGTGGGCACTTGCTCCGGCAACGGCAAATTTTTTGGCCATCAGGTCATCACAGGAAGCAACAGCCTCGCTTTTTTGCTCTGCGGTTAAGCTCGGACTACTTTCAATCTCTGCTTTTATGGTTCCGATTTCAGGACCTGCCTCGGTAGCACGCTTGCGTTGGAGAGAGATCATTCGTTTATCATCAACCCCGGCAAGTCTAGCGTAATCTGTTAATCTATTGAGAGCATCATCGTGGGCGCCAGTAAGTGGCCCCATGTGAGTTTCGTTTATTCCAACCTGTCCTGCGGATATAATTGCATCGCGCATGGCATTTGGATTATTTTTGGTCTGCTGGGCAATTTGCTCAAGATATTTAATTGTCGCCGGATCGGCTTTTTGGGTGGCATTTGTGGGTGTTTCGGCACCTGCGGCAACAGTCTCGTCTTCCCCAAGGTTTCCTCCGCTAGCCCTGCCTTCTATTAAGCCAAGCATTCTTGTGTCAGCTTCGGCGCGGCGTCCACTGCGTTGTGAAAGTTCGCGGATCGTTTCTTGTTTTAATCTTTCATAGCCAACTTTTAGCTTTGCAGCGCCGTTACCAGTTATGCCAGCTGCACTTACATATTTATTATTGGCCCAAGTACCAACGTTTTCAGCATTATTAAATAAAGTGTCGAGCTCTTGTTTTACAATCCTTGCTGCCTCTTCGTCATCGGTAATTCCTTCGGTTTGCATTACCGCTTGTTTAAGTCTATTGAAGGTGCCCCAACCCATATATGACATAATTGCTTCAGGAGTACGGTTGCCCTGAAGATCATCCTTAGCGATCCTCTCAAAATATTTCATATCGCCCAACCATCCGCGGATATAACGGGGGTTAAATGGGTTAGTATTAAATCTCCCCAGGGGAGTGTCAATGGTATCTTCAGTGTGTGTTCCCTTTGGATCTAGGATGGCTGCAAGACCATCGCCCAAGGATTTTTGAGACGTTTTGTTTCTTTCCTCTGCGCTTATTTCTCGTTTAGTTTTGATTGCAACTTGGAGTCCGATTGGTAGTGACGTTAAACCAGCGCCAATTGCCATTGCTCTCCCGAGGGGGCTAAAGTAATGCAATCTTTGTGCCTCGGATCTTGCATTGTCAGTCCTAATTTGACGAGTACGACTGAGTAATGCACTGGTTTGTTGATTTGCTTCACTTCTCAATTTGTTGGCGTCTATGGCGCCTCCCGTCATTACCCTTTTCGCCAAATCGCTACTTGGATCCGCTAAGGCTTTTCGCTGAATTTCACGCTCTGAGCGTTGTCTCAAATCTTGGAACGGTTTCTTTGTTTCATCATACCGAGCATCAAAGGCTCTTTGTAATGCTGTCGCCGCGGTTGAACCCTTCTTGAAAGCTAACGTTTTATTTCCCTTATATAATGTGTCGGCAATATTTCCCCCAAGCGTTTGTACGCCTTGA
>Ga0247841_10002815_pt1 | contig 33590 bp, 30 predicted proteins | sample LaCruzMarch2015__2_FD_192410 | JGI IMG/M metagenome (GOLD analysis project Ga0247841, IMG submission 192410) | Freshwater microbial communities from meromictic Lake La Cruz, Castile-La Mancha, Spain - LaCruzMarch2015_18m | ecosystem: Environmental > Aquatic > Freshwater > Lake | place: Spain...
TGCTCTCTCAAAACGGGAAGTCAAAGGCCTGATCAAGAACTTTATTTCAGCCGCCCGCCGCGTTCAGCTTGCCGCAGGCGACGGCGTCGAATTACACGCCGCTCACGGCTACCTCATCCAGCAGTTCCTCAGCCCCCATACCAACCGGCGCACAGACGAATATGGCGGGTCACTGGAAAACCGCATGCGCTTCATTTTGGAAATCATCCGCGGCATCCGCAGCCAGTGCGGGCCGGATTTTCCGATAATCGTACGTCTGGCTGTGGACGAATATTACCGCTGCATCGGTAAGCCCGGCCAGGGCATTGAACTTGCACAAGGTGTGGAAATTGCTCAGTGCCTGGAACAAGCCGGTGTTGACGCCATTGATGTCTCCTCAGCCAATTATGAAACCATGAACTACTGGCTTGAGCCCATCTCTTACGAACCGGGATGGCGCAAAGATCTGGCCAAAGCAGTTAAAGAACAGGTAAATATTCCAGTTCTCGCCGCAAACGTAATCCGAAGCCCTGAGCAGGCGGAAACCCAGTTACGCGAAGGATACCAGGATTTTGTATGCCTGGGGCGCCCACACCTGGCCGATCCGGCCTGGTCTAGAAAGGTCAGTGAGGGTTGCGAACAGGACATCAAACGCTGCATAAGTTGTCTGTGGTGCTTTGAATCCTTCCTGACCAATGCCGCGAAGGGTGAGCCGCTCGAATGCGCTGTCAATCCTCGCGTCGGTCGTGAACGAGAGACTGCCCAAGCTCTGGAAAACGGTTCTGGCAGGGTGGTCGCGATCATCGGAGCAGGGCCTGCCGGGCTTTCGGCAGCCGAGATTTCCGGCTTACGTGGATTTCAACCAATTATCTTTGAAAAGAACGCTTTTGTGGGTGGTCAACTGCAGTTGGCCAACAAGCCTCCAAAAAAGGAAAAGATCAATTGGTGCTTCACCGACTTGTATCATGCAGCCGTGAAAAACGGGGCGGAAGTCAGGTTCAATACTGAAGCTACGCTTGCATCCATTAAAGCTCTCGATCCCTACGCCGTTATTGTGGCAACGGGTGGCAACGCCATCACTCCGCCCATCGAGGGTGTCAAACAGCCACACGTTTGCACAGTTACTGAGATACTAGACGGTACCATCAACCTTAGGGGAAAACGGGTAGCCATCATTGGTTCGGGCATGACCGGCCTCGAAACCGCGGAAAAATTAGCCGAGGACGGCAACAGCATTCTTATCGTAGAGATGATGGATAAGATCGGTCCAGGCGCGCATTCTCAGCACCTGGACGACGTGCTCCCGCGGCTTAAGTCGTACCACGTGGATTTCATTACCAGCCATAAACTGATCAAGATCACCGCCGATGGCATTATCCTTGAAAACACAACCAACGGCCAGTTCAAAGGAGAGAAGGCCGATTATGTTGTCCTTGCCGTAGGCGTGCGCAGCAACTATAAACTCGCGAAAGAGCTGGAGCCGCACTTTGCCAGGCTTTATACCATTGGCGATGCCCGTAAGATCGGCCGTATCGCCCAAGCCGTGCGCGATGGCTTTGACACTGCATGGAATCTGATATAGCGTAAAAATAGTCTAAGCGACGCGATTAGCGAAGTCCTGGTTAACAGGAAAAAGTCAAAAAAGATCAAATCACTATATATTGTGGTGTGATTCTTCCTTTTATACATTTTGTTGTATTTTTCATATATTTCTTCTTTACAAAGGAAAGTTCTTTTGTTAGGATTCTGCAAATTTAAACGCAGGCGTTAAAAACACTTATGAAATTAAAGAGATTAGAAATATCCGGTTTCAAATCGTTCCGCGACAAGGTCGTCCTTGATTTTTCTGAAGGCGTTACGGCAATTGTCGGGCCGAACGGTTGTGGTAAATCTAATGTTGTGGATGCCATACGCTGGGTAATGGGTGAACAGCGGGTTAAGGCTCTGCGTGGCAAGAAAATGGATGACGTTGTTTTTAACGGCAGCCAGGACGCGGCAGCGGTGAGCATGGCTGACGTTACAATGACGCTGGAAGGAAATGATAGAAGCTTTCCCGGAAATTACGTGGAACTTACGGAAGTATCGGTATCTCGCAAAGTCATTCGCGATGGTGATAGCGAATATTATATAAATCGTGTTCCCTGCCGCCTGTTGGATGTTAAAGAATTTTTCATGGGTACGGGTGTTGGTGCCCGCACATACTCACTTGTCGAGCAGGGATCGGTAGCGAATCTTGTCGAAGCCAAGCCCGAAGACCGCCGGTTATTCATTGAGGATGCCGCCGGTGTTTCCAAATACAAAAGCCGCAAGGATGCGGCTGTCCGCAAGATGGAAGCAACCAAACAGAATATTCTGCGCCTCAATGATATAAACAAAGAAGTAAAATCACAGCTTAACGCCATTTCCAGGCAAGCCAAGCGTGCCGAGCAGTACAAAGAAATAAAGCAGCGCATGAGAGAAACGGAATTGACTCTTGCATTGGATGGCTACAACGAGCTTAAAGAAAAAGGAACATCGCTGCAAGTAAAGCGTTCCGTAATGCAAGAGCGTGAGGACGGCGTGCGGGCAAATCTAGAGGCTAAAGAATCGGCGATGGAGGAGATGAAGGCTAAACTCATGGAGAATGATGAACTAATCAGCAAAAGTCATCAGGAACTCTATGAAGTTAAGAATGCCATTAATATCAAAGAAAATAATATTGAATTTTCCGGTCGCCAGATGACTGAATCAACCGAGCGCAAGCAAAAGAATCTGGCCGAAATTGATTCTATACAGGCGAAAAAATCGGATTTAATTATTGAAGTTGAAACCCTGCAAAAAAATGCCACAGAAGCCTACAGTAAGACTTCCGAACTTAAGGAAGAACTTGAAGAAGGAGGGCAAAAGGTTCAGGCGCTGCTTGTTGCCGACAAAGAAATAAACGGCCAATTGGAAGAAAAGAGAATCCATTACATGGATGTTATGAATGAGAAGGCAAGGCTGAGCAACTTGATTTCCAGTCTGGCCAAAAGCATTGAGGATTTAAAGAAACGCGAGGAAAGAGAAAATTACGAAATTGAAGAAGACAAAAAGAGGCTGACGGAACTCACTTCTAAATTGCAGGCATTAAATGAAGGGCAGGCAGCAGAAGCTGAAGAGCTGGCCGATCTTTTGGAAAAAAGGGAAGCAATTACCGCTGAATTTGAGCAGGCCAAAACAGACTTGCAGTTGATCGAAGAAAGAATCGCACAAATTAAAGAGGAATCCGGCAGTAAATCATCGCGCATGCAATCGCTTGCGGAATTTCAGGAAGCTTATAAATGGTCCAATGAAGGCGTGAAGAAGGTTATTGAAACGCAGGAAGGCCCGGACAAATTCTACGGAGTTGTTGCTGATCATATCAATGTTCCCCGCGAGTATGAGGCCGCCGTGGAAGCTGTTTTGGGTGACAAACTGCAATATGTCGTCGTCAAAAATCAGGAAGAGGGCGTGCGTGCAATTGACTATTTAAAGAATTACCAACTAGGCAGAGGCAGCTTTGTGCCTTTTGAATTGCGTGGAAATTATGCCGAAACATATAGCTCCGGGCATTTGCAGGACGCGGAACCATTACTGCAGAAAGTAGTGGTCAAAGAAGATTTTCGACAAATTGCCGATTGTCTTTTAGGGGATGTTTTGTTAACTCCGACAATTGAAACTGGCATTAATTTGTGGAAGCAAAACGGCTTTCGGGGGACTTTTGTTACACGGGAAGGCGATATTATCAGTCCGCATGGTGTATTGACCGGAGGTAGCGGATCGGCAGTAGAAAAGAGCCTGCTTGCCACTAAAAGAGAGATTGTAGAACTGGGAGGCGAGGTAACCGCTTTGGCCTCTGAATTAGAAGATCAGCAAAGTCGGAAGAAAAAACTTGTTTCGGCGATTTCCGGTTGGGATGAAGAACTAAGCCAGATAAAGAATCGAAGCCACAAACTGGAAATTGACATTAACGGCAGGAAAAAAGATCTGGAACGTTTTGAAGATGAAGCCGGCAGATTAAAGCAAAGAATAGCAGTTCTTGAATTCAACCGGCAAAACATAAAAACTGAAGAAGCGGAAGCTCAGGAAAGACTAGGCAAAATACGGATAGACGTTGCGCAAAAAGAGGAAGACGAGAAAGTACTCAACGCGGCTATTTCTGTACTCAACGTGCAGAGGGACCAATCGAGAAACTCAATTGATGAGCAGGAACGACAATTAACAGGCAAAAAAGTTCTTCTGGCTTCTTTGGAAGAGAAAAAAGAAGCTGACCTGCGCACAATTTCACGGCTGCAAAACGATAGCAGCCTCATTGAAAATGAAGTTCAGGTTAAAGTCGAAGAAATTGCTGCTTGCGAAAAGCAGCTTGCCGAGCTGGCTTTGACGATTGAAACCGAAAAGACATTTTTGCAGCAACTCTACCAAGACTGTGCTAAATGTGAGACTGCGTTAACGGAGGTTAAAGCCAAGCAGAATCAGGAAGACGGGCAGCTGAAAGCGCAGGAAAATGAAATAAGGGATGTGAAAAAGAAACTCGATGAATTACGGCATGAGATAACCGAGTTGGAAATTCAATACAGGGAAGCAATCTTAAATAGCGATAATCTGAAAAGAGCAGTCGTAGAAAAGCACAACATTGACCTCGATAGTGCTGTCTCTGCTATTGCAAAGCTCGATGACGAGAAAATCGAAGAATTAAGCGGCCTCCTGGCAAAAGATAAGCAGGCAATTGATAGTTTCGGCGATGTGAATTTACTTGCCCTCAATGAATATGAAGAGCTTGATAAGCGACATCAATTCTTAACTGAGCAGCTAACCGATTTGAACGCATCGCTTGCTTCATTGCAGCGGACAATCACGCGTATTAATAAAATTTCCCGCACAAGATTTGCCGAAACATTTGCGGCGGTAAACGACTGCTTTAAAGAAGTATTTACTCATGTTTTCCCGGGTGGCAGAGGAGAGCTGCAGCTCACCGATGAAAATGATCTGCTCGAAACTGGCGTGGATATTGATATTCAAATTCCCGGCAAAAGAGCGCAAAGTGTCAGTTTGCTTTCCGGTGGCGAAAAGTCACTAGCCGCAATTGCCCTCATATTTGCCATCCTGATGTACCGTCCTTCGCCATTTTTGATTCTCGATGAAGTTGATGCCGCGCTCGACGATGCCAATACCAATCTCTTCAATCGCCTGATTAAAGATGTTGCCGAGAAATCTCAGGTTGTCATGATTACGCACAATAAGAGCACCATGGAAGTTGCCGATACACTCTTTGGAGTAACCATGCAAAAACAGGGCATCTCATCTTTGGTTTCGGTTAATCTTAATTAACCTATTCCTTTGACAGCTTTGCATAATTACATAAAACCAATAATTTTGTCATTCCGTGCAAGCGAAGCGCGACACGGAATCCAGTATTATCAAGTGTTTCCTGGATACCGGCCTTCGCCGGTATGACGATTAGAGGGGATTTTGCAAAGCTCTCCCTTTACTTCTGCAAAAAAAATCGTTATGAGTAAACAAATCGATAGAAGGTAATTTCAAAGTGAATACTAATATTTTTGAAAAATTAAAGACAGGGCTCACTAAAACCCGTGTTGCTCTGACAAAAAATCTGGATAATCTTGTTTTCGGTAAAAAAGTTTTAGATAAAGAACTTTTTGAAGACCTCGAAGAGTTGCTGATTACAGCTGATATGGGTCCGCAATTTACTCAGGATTTGATTAATGATGTTAAGGAAAGAATGAGCCGTAACGAGCTTCAGAATGCCGCCGAAATCAAGAAGATCATGCAGGAGCGAATGGTGGGCATACTGAGGCAAATTCAAATGCCTCTGACAATTACCCAAGGACAGCCTTTTGTAATCATGGCAATCGGGGTCAATGGCAGTGGCAAGACAACAACCATCGGTAAGCTGGCCAATTTGTTGCAGAGTGACGGCCATGAAATCATGCTTGTTGCCGCGGATACTTTTCGGGCAGCGGCAATAGAGCAATTGGAAGTCTGGGGCAGTCGGGTGAAGGCTCTGGTAATCAGGCAAAAAATAAATGCCGATCCCGCTGCGGTTGTATTTGACGCAATGGCAAAAGTGAAAGCCGGCTATTGCGGAGTTATAATTGTGGATACTGCCGGCAGATTGCACACCAGGGTTAATTTAATGGAAGAGCTAAAGAAGATAAAGAGAGTTATCGGCAAGGAACTTCCGGGTGCGCCTCACGAAATATTACTGGTTCTTGACGCCACAACCGGCCAAAATGCTGTTATTCAGGCGAAAATCTTTAAAGAAGAAATAGGCGCTTCAGGTATTGTCTTGACTAAGCTCGATGGAACGTCTAAAGGTGGAGTCGTAATAAGAATTGCCAGTGAACTTTCCCTGCCGGTGCGTTATATCGGTGTTGGTGAGGGATTGGAGGATTTACGCGTTTTTGAAAGTAATGATTTCGTTTCGGCCATTTTAGAGTAAATAGTATGTCGGGGGAAGCATCAATCAGCAACTGATTCAGAGCAGTAGAGCCGATCCTCAAAACGATACCATCGTATTTAAAGGTGTTTAAAATCGATCAGGTGTAAAAATGAAAATCATTGAATGCGTTCCCAATTTTAGTGAAGGTGCTAATCAAAAGAAGATTAGCTCTATCGCGAAGGTATTTGAATCTTTTCCCGGCGTGCGGCTGGTTGATTACAGCAATGATGTTGACCATAACCGGAGTGTCTTTACTTTTTTGGGAGAGCCGGCTGATGTACTCGATGCCGCGCTGGCAGCTTCAGGCAAAGCATTGGAGTTAATTGATATGCGCAAACAGACAGGCGTTCATCCGCGATTAGGGGCAGTCGATGTTGTGCCCTTCATTCCGTTGGGGAAAACCAGGATGAAAGACGCCGTCGATTTGGCGCACATTTTCGGGCGTAAGCTCAATGAGCTCTACGGTGTTCCCGTTTATTTTTATGGTCAAGCGGCGTTAATCCCCGAGCGCGGTGAACTGGCGAATGTCCGACACGGCGGATATGAAGCGCTATCGGAGAAAATGGCCAATCCGGCAGATGCTCCCGATGTGGGTAACCCAAAATTCAATCCACGAGCGGGTGCGACGGCTGTGGGCGCGCGCGAACTACTGGTTGCTTACAATATAAACCTCAACTGTGACGATTTAAGACTTGTTCAAAAAATTGCTTCACAAATAAGGGAGAAAAGCGGTGGCCTCAAACATGTACGGGCCATTGGCGTTATTCTGAAGAGCCGCGGCATTGCGCAGGTTTCAATTAATCTGACCAATTGCAAGGAGACTCCGCTCAAAGCCATTTATGATCAGGTAGAGACGCTGGCCGCAGATCGCGGTGTGGAAATTTTAGAGTCGGAATTGATTGGCCTTGTGCCCAAATGCGCTTTTGCCGGAACGAAACCAGTAAATCTTAAGCTGGTTAATTTTGATAAAGAGCGATTGCTGGAAACTCACTTAAAGGCATTCTCCGGTTAGATGGTTGACACCCTTACCAAAGCATGTTATTTCCACATCCGTATCAAAGGGTTAGCATTTTTAAAATGCCCCTGTAGCTCAGATGGATAGAGCGACAGATTCCTAATCTGTGGGCCGCGTGTTCGACTCACGCCAGGGGCACCAATTATCAAGCCTTTCAGAGACTCCCTAAATAGTTGTGGGTGGATTAAGTGGGTGAATTGATATTTATCTTATCCATTGCCGTTCTTAAATTTGGAGAAATAGATTGTAAGTAAATATCAGTAGTTGTGGCTCTCTGATGTCCTAAGAGATATTGAATATCGGTAATAGATACTCCTGCTTCCGCCAGTTTACTGGCTCCATAATGTCGCAAGTTATGAAAAGTAAATTTCTTAACTTTAGCTTTCCGACAAAGGCAACCCATTAATTTACTCCGGTATCCGTACTTCTTACCAGTTGTTTTGTAGCAAAAAACATATTCGCCGATTTTCGGCATCGACTCAATTACTTCTTTTAGCGTTTTGTTTTTTGGAATCTTTCGCTCTGTGATATCGGAGTTTTTTGCTTTGCGTGTCCGCAAGATTATGTAAGTCTCAAAATCATCCGTCCATTTGAGCTTATTGATTTCATTTACTCTGGCTAATGAGTTAATAATCGCTAAAAGATAATTTCTTTGATGGGGAGTTGCCACAGATAAAACTTTATCAACGTCAGCTTTTGGCGGAATATATTTCTTCTCTCTCTTCACCGGATAAAACCGTATTTTCTCTGCCGGATTTGTGCAGATGTCTCTTTCTACTCCGTGGGAAAATAGGGCTTTAATCTTTCTAAGAGTTCCGTTAGCCAAACTGTTTGACTGCAAAGCCAGTTCCGAAATATATTCCTCGACATCTTCACGGGTAATTTTCTTTTTGTTCCTCCACCGCACTATTAATTTTTCAATGAGCGATTTATTCTCTGTAAAATATTGTCTTGTCCTCTTTCCCTTAAGGTCTTTCAGGCGGCTCTCGCATAAGGCGATAAAGTCCGAATTCATCTGTTTTAGATTTTTTCGGGTTTCCGCTTCCGCCGCTTTTGCTTCTTGCTTTGTGAGGAATCCGCTTTCCTGATATCGAACTTTGTTCTTCAAGAAATCGAATCTCCACTTGTTCCGATGTCGATATACTGTCATTTTTCATCACCTCCTTTATAGTGGACTCAAATATTTCTTTATCGAAACGGACTACTTTTCCAATCTTGATTCCTCCGAAAAGTTGCCTATGCTGATAAACGAACCAGACGGACGTTCTCAATATTTTAGCGACTTCTTCGGCTGTTAGAAATTCCATGATGCCCTCAGGGTTGCTCCCGTCCCTCTTGCGAGGGCGGGAGCGTTCATTGTCCTTTAAGGTTGCGTGTCACTCTTTCGCCAGCAACACGCCTCCCGTGTTTGCCTTACGAAAGTCCTTTTCAGCATCCGCCTAGCGGTAATAAGTACCGCAGGGTTTTCGCCCCAATTATTCAAAGGAGCTACTAGCAAACACCTTTCAGCCCTTATATTGTGGTGGGGGCTGCCTGGTAGGACTCCGACGCGTCTATTGTAAACCATGACGGTTTAATAGCTTTGCGTTGGGGTTCTACCGCTACGGGTGGTTCTTTCGGTAAAAAGTATGGTGGCCTCTGGGCCTTAGCCATGCCTTTTCCTTTCGGTGTCAGATAAACAACATGGTACTTTTCAATGAACTGGATATCTTGGCTGGGAATGTCGAGTTCTCTGGCCACAAAAGCGGCCTCCCTATGTCCTAAACGATAGGAAACAATATTGCCGACATTCAGCATAACTCTGGCCATGCGTTCTTCAATAACTGCAAAGTCTTGTGTTGCGAGTATGCAAGAAAGACAATATTTCCGTCCTTCTTTCAAAATATCGGAAAGAGAGGTACTGATAAAATTATGACATTCGTCAAGATAAAACGATGCTGGAAAATATTCAGTTGTTCGCGAATATCTGAAATATGAATTAATACCGTGCGCAACCAAACTTCCCGCGAAAACCATTTTTTCTTTGCTCATACCGAAGCAATCAAGAATAAAAGTTTGGCGTTTCTTAATCAGCTCACCCCACTCCACTGAATCATTACCGCAAAGAAGTTTTTCCATCCTTTTATCGTTTAGAAGAAAAGTGAGGCGAGATATTATCCCATCTCTGGTCTCTTTATCTCCTTGCTGGTTAATGATACGATCCAGGACGCTTAAGAGGCTTTTGCGGTTGTTGTTAAGGCACCACTTAACTGCCTGATCCAGTATGCCTCTCATCTTAACCGTAAAATTTTGATTGGGTGTCGTAACTGATACAACTTGATTAACTGCTTCGGCAATGATGTCGGAAATCTGGCTATCCGTGTAAGGCGCTTTCATTGGGTTAATCGAAATGGGGTTATCCTGCGAACAGTATCTTCCTCCGCTAATCGAATAACAATCTTTGGCGAGAAAGCCGGACGGATCAATCAACACCTTGGCATTTTTATAGTAATGATCCTGTTCCCACCAATTGGAAATAGAGGTGCTTTTTCCAGCTCCGCTCTTTCCCATAAGCAGAAGATGAAGGTATCTGTCCGTAACATACACTGGCATTTTTATTTCTGTGTCAAAACCAATTTTCAGCCTGGGCAAGTCCATTTATTTCTCCTCCTTCATGGTTTTTTTATGTTCAGAATCATTCAATACGGCTGCAACATTACATGGAAAAGTTATTATTTGATGGAGGGTATCCAGTTTTGCTTGAAGTGCCCTTCGTGAAAGTTCTGCTAAAATCTCTTCTCTTAGCAGTACATTTGCCAACTGAATTCTTTTATACTCCAACATTCTTTTTTGACGGTAGGTTTTGTAGCGATTTATTAGTGATTTAATTTCCTTACTAACAAACTCTTTTATTCTCCTAATCAAGTTCATGTCGTCCTCCTATGCGTCAATGACATTGTCATCGTTTAAGATTTCTTTTAATTGCTTCATTTTTATTTGGGTCTCGATTTTAGCGATTTCGACTTCCTGTGCAATAAGCGCCGTTTGAAAATTAGTCTGTTGGATATTGGCTTCTTTTTCCTTTGCCTCAAGATCAAGAAGCCTTATTTCAGCGTGCCCTTTATGAAACTCAACGCGCCGCATATCCCTATTATGTTCGTATTCGCCGAGAGTGTTTGCGACCTTTGAACTGAATGTAACTACTTCATGGATTGAATTGAACTTACCTACTAAAGCCCTGTTGGAGTTTTCAGCAATCTGCGCTTCTAACTCTGTTGCCGTTGCAACCCTCTTCCTTTTAAAATTTCCAAAAATCATACTGACTGGATTGTCAGTATAATTCATTTGCGGTAAGGCAACGGGCATTGCATTCTGAATGATTGATGGAAGTCCAGGCATACTGCCCATCATCATATCCTGTATGGGGTTATAAGGTACGGCTACATTTTTATCCTTTTTATCCTTCATATATGTTTCCTCCTGTAAAAGATTTAAGGTACTGATTCCAGAGTTGTTGAGAGTTAGAGATTCTTATTTCATTCATCGCTTGTCCGTGTCCACTAGACTTACCAATGCCATAAAAAACAATTCCGCCGAATATGAAACAAACAACATATAGACCGACTAAAATAGGCGTTGTATAATCGCTTACTTTTTCCGTAGCCGTTTTTATGGGTTCGATTGGTTTAACCAGTTCGATAGGTTTGACTGCATTTTCTGGTTGAGGTGTATTTATAGTCTCAACTCTTTTTAATGTATCTCTTACCTTTGCAAGCATCTCCTCAGAAGATTTAGAACTAAAAACTGGCATATTTTCTGATGTCGCACGCTTTGCGTCTAATCTAGCCACAGTTCTTTCCAGCTTTTTTACCGAATCAAGCATTTCACAGTTAGCTGACGAGTTTGCACATTCGTATGGTACAACTTCTTCTGCATTAACGATTGTAACTAAAGACAAAACTATTAAAACTACCATTAATCTGATTTTCATTTTGACACCTCCATAAGATATTCATTAAGTTTAAAAACTCCGTCCGCCGATATGTCGCCGGACACCACGAAATCTATTTCTTTTATGTTTGTTTCGAAGAGCAAAGAAAATGTTTGCAGCGCCCCATCCCAATTTTTTAGGGCATTTACTTTAGATGCCAAATAAGATTCTGTCTCGTTATTACAAACCTCAAGACAGAAGCATACTGACTCGTTTCCCCGGGTCAAAAGAATGATAGAGTCCATTCTTAATCCAATTTCTTGCAGGGACATTTCACGGAAAATTTTTGATTCAAGGTTAAGTTTGATTATTTCAGCGAGTGCCTTACTTAATAACTGAGAATGGATTTTATATTCACTGCGACAATCGGGAAGTTTGAAATAACCATCGCCCCTAACCAACTTCCCGCTATCCACTAAAAGGTTAAGAGCTTTATAACTGTTATTAACTGCCGATACTCCTTTCGTCCAGAGTCCTTTATGAGCCATTAGGTCGCCGATTATATGCTTGTCGGCGATAACCAGGCTCTCCATCAATCCGTAAATCGTTTCTTCGTGTGCCATGTTTCCTCCTTCCGTTCGTATTTTGACTTCTTATACGCAGGAATTTTTCTATTTGTCAAGGAATAATTCCTATTATGATAGAAATAATCTTTTTAATAGGAATTGTGCAATTATTTGTTGACTTATTCCTTGGTAAGTGATAGAAGATTAACCCTATGGAAAAGAATGAAATATCAATTAGATACGGAACGCATTATCATGCGATTAAACGGATTGGGAATTATCCTCTTTCGCGTAATCTACAACTTACCGACTTGGGAGAAGGGGAGGACAAAGAAAAATTAAAAGAAATGAAAGCTATTACTCAGAAGTGTTACAGTGATAAAAAAAGTGATAAATTTGATAATGAAATTTCAGTTATTGATTATCTGTGTATTATAAGCCTTTTTCATTTAGTGGAAAATTTATCTGTAATAGATAGAAACCCTGAGAAGATAGTTAGAAATATTATTAAGAATTATGAAATTAATAAAGAAGAAACGAATAATCTTCTGCGTATTGTAATTAAAAGACCTGAGTTCTTTTTTAAGGTATTTAAGACTAAAAATATTGAGCTATACAAAGAATTAGTTGGTTTTTGGTGCAATCTATATATGAGAAGCTTTAATCAATAATATCCAAAGTATTCAAGAAGTTAAGTCCTGATTCAATACTCCTTTATACATCTTAATTCTAACTAACTAAACCTTTACTAGCTTTCAAAAGCGAAGCGCCGAACGAAGTGAGGCGCAGCCAAATCCCTATTCGACTCTTCAAAGGCTACGCCAACTAATGCTATGTCAACTCCAACTAAGGCCATGCCAACAAATCTACACTCTAAGGCTATTCCATAAGGCTACGCTCTACTACCTGTGTCCTAACAACATCCATGCTACTTTCTATGACAGCTCATAATTCCATATAATCATATTGTCTTCAACACATCGGAGATATAAAATCTTTAATCTCTTAAACAAACTAAAATTGTCTTTATTTTCATTGTTAAACAACAATCTTCTTTCGGAAAGCTCCGAACCTCTAGCTTCGCTAAATCACTAACCTCCATAGAGGAGCATTAAAGGCTTCCTTCCTTTTAATCTTTGCTCAACTTTTCAAAAGTTTATTCCTTGCTATCGTCAGACCTTGACTGCGTAGCTATAATGAAAGGGGCAAGGGAAAGCCCTTCCCTGATCAAAGAGGAGACGCTTACCAACTGTAAACTCCAATCTTATTGTCCGCTCTGCTCCTCAGAACAAACTGCTTGAAACTCTCTCCTGTCCGACAGACGAGGTTAGCTTCTTTCAGCATCTCCGGCTTCTCGCAAGCTGGACAGACGGCGTATCCGTCTATGATAATACCTCCCTGCATCTCCGACTCGGTGTAGTCGTCATTGCAATAATCGCAAATTACCGTGTCGGCAATGTCGATTTCCCAAATATCCATTTTAATCACGCTCCTTTCTAGGACGAGGGGCTTTCCCTTGTCACTTGAAAAAGAGCGGAGCTTGTCAAGGTGGAGCGGAGCGAAGCGGAGAGGAGAGATACCTTTTGTTGGATTATAAATCAAATTTACTCTTAAAACTTTCAATATAAATAAATACCTCATTCATGAAATTACTTAGTCCTTTTCCGGCGGCTAATTTACAAAATCCGAAAAGGATAGTGTAAGTATACATTGCTCCGGTTACTATAACTAAATTAAACAAATCAAGTTGTATAGACCTTATGGAATCGCCAGTGCGGATAAGGTATTCTGTCCACATGACAAATTCAAATTTATACCAAAAATAAATAAATGCCAATGAACTTATAAATAACGAAAATAATATTCCGCCGAATATTTTTAAATTTGTTATAAATCTGAATACGGCAGATGTGATTAAGAAAACAATCAAGTATGCAACCAATAAAAACATATAAGCACTACTATTCAATACAACCACTTTCCGTAATTCAAACTTAGACAAATTGTCTGCAAAATTTACCAGATATTCGGATATTGGCTTAGAAAAGAAATGAGGTATCGAAACTACTGTTAAGATAAAAATTAAAAGCAATGTAGCCCTAACAATGTTTTTAAATAACCATTTCCTAGCCTCTGGAATAGTATTAATCGTCAAAATTAACCTCCTTCTCACCTTTCAGATATTAGAAACAGCAAGTCACTAAAATTCTGTGGGCTTTTGTATCATAACCTTAGCATTAAGTCCAAAAAGTTTATTTATATTCTCCTGCCTTTCCGGTTGTAGATTATTCCGTTTTTAAGGAGCTAGGCTCTATTACTTCCCCCGTTGGTTTATAAGCCCCCTTGTGGGGCGCATAAGCCAAGAGGGTGGGATTGCGGGAATTTCTTTGTCCTGTTTGGAAAATGAAATGAGCAAACTGATAAGAAATGTCGGATTGATGGTGTCGTAGCGCCGACGCCCTGTAATCAGGACGGCGGACGCGAGACGGCTTTAATCCGTATCCTTGAATAACAGAAGTTTGATTATTTTGTTTTCGAAGCAGGCTCGACTTGGGTACAGGGGGAATTAGCGCACCCCGGCTTTTAGGAGTAAACTATAAATAACTGTTTCACATCTAATTTTTAATAAAAATATATGAAAAAGGTTATAATCACAATTGCAATTATTGCTGGAATAGTTACCATCCCTGTTTTAGGTATGGCTATAACACCTACTAGAGATTTGCTTTTAGGACTAACTCCTGATGAAAAAATACTTGCACTAGCCGATAGGATAGACGAAAACCGAATGTCAACCGAACAAACTGATGTAAAAATTGCTGAACTTCAATCAACTATTGATAATCAGAAAGCCGAGCTTGCGGAATATCAGAAGCAGATTGAGGCACAAAACAATGAAATAGCAGAGGCAAAAACGACAACAGAAGAAACACAGGCAAAAGTTAGCAATGAATCTGAATGTAGAAAACTTTATGCAGAGAATAGCAATTGTGGAATTTCTTTTTTTAGAACTAAAGATAATTTCAAGAAATATATGGATAGGTATAAAGAAAACGGAACCTATGATAAATGGTATCCTGAGAAAAAATCTATCTTTGATAAATGCCAAGAAATAATTGCAAAATGTGGGTAAAATTTGCTGAAAACCAACCAATAATATTTAAGTTTTATGAGGCAAGATTTTAACCTTGCCTCATTTTATTTACCCCCCTTCCGCCAGCCTGCTTTCCGGCCTGTCCTCCGCTAAGATTAGCTTCAAAACTTTTTCAGTGTCACCTAAAACTTGCAGACAGGCCGCAATGGGCGATAGCCCTGCCTGAGCGGCGTAGCTCTCAATGTATTTGAATGAATTACCAGTTGTTGACTTAAGCCCGTAAATTCTGGAAAGAGCTTCTGCCGATAATTCAGCTACAATTTCTTGCTTCCAGTCCTGGCCGGGAACAAGTTTGCCCAGAACCAGTTTATGTGCGTGGTGTGACAGTTCATGGAAAAAGACAGCTTCTTCGGGCGTGGCCAGTTGTATCTCTTTTCCGTTATACGCCCCCCAAAATCTGTCGTTTCCTGAAACGGCGTGAACATCTAAACCCCACTGCTTGGCTTTCTCAATCAAAGGGAATGATTTGATCTCCGTTTTATGATAATTGAGCGGTTCGCCATCCGTGTCTTCGTAGCAGAAAACCGGAACTTGGAGATATCCCAGCAAACCGAAATCTTCCTCGCCGCCTTCTTTCTTTACCTTTTGAAACCTCGGCGCGAAAATGTGGAAAGCCATTGCGCCTTTTTTGACATGCCGTCCGACTTCTTCCCATTGGCGGTAGCCTCTGGCATCATGAGTTCCGTTCAGCCACATAATAATGCGGTTCAGGTAGCTCCACTGCTCAGAGGGAATATCAAAAGAGGGAAAGGCGGCATAGGAAACCGCTTCGGGTATTTGCCCGGACTTAAATATTTCTAAAACGGAATTGAGGGTTTCGTTTATCTTTTTCGTCATTGCTTGTTTGCTCCTTTCTTTGGTTATTTTCGATTTCATTTTTGATTATTTGGTTAACCAATACTGTCATTTTGACTCCATCGCTTTTCGCCCATCGGTAAAGATGAGGGATAAGCTCTTCTGATATTTTTGGGGAATACATAAAACCTCCTTTCTTAAAAAATTAAATTGCGGATAGAATTGTCTTTCATCCGCGCTTTTCAAATCTTCGATTGTCCTTTGCGATTGAAAACTATTCCGTTTTTAAGGAACTGCGTGTAGCACGCGCCTAAAACTTTGTTGGGTTTGTGGGGAAATACTTTTTCCGAAATATTGAAAACTTTTTGAAGTCTTCCAACTTCCAGGTGCGGGCATTCCCGATGCCGCATGATGAAAACAACTTGGCCATGGGCATGCGCGTAATGCTTCACTAGCTTTTCCTCAAGCTGCTTGTCGCTCATGTGGCCGTTGTCTAGCTCGAAGTGATATTGCCGAATGGAAGCGTCGGCGGGATGTTTAAAAGAAACCTCCTGCAACCCCTTATCGTGCAGAAACTTTCCGATACATTTTGCAGACAGACATCATGATTGAATAAGAAAGTCGGCAAGGTTTTAGCAAACATCGTGTAAGCGTGTTTGCCGTCTTGGTTCTTGATCCTTTTCAGCCGGAGCGAACTGTCTTTCTCTCTTTGCATTTCGGAAAGCTCGGACGCGTAGGCGCTCAGGATTTTGCTATTGCTTCGGCCTTCCATGAAGTAGGCGACATTCTTGGGCGTTGCCCAACAAACCTCTTTTATGAACCATCTGATCAGGTCTCTTTTTGTTGCCATAAAGATATAATACGGGGCAAGGGGTCTGTGGGCGAAAGCCCCAGCAAATAGGTTTGTGATGTCGCAGCGTCCGAAGCTATTTGCTGGGGATTTGTAATGCTCTGCTTACAAGCCACAGACTCCCTTTGCCCCAAAGATAAAACGCTGATTGCCGCCACTTTAGCGCTGTAAATGTGCTGTGCAATAGGAAGGAAATAATTGAGCTGGTAGTAGGCTTAACTACCAGAAATAATACTATCTCTGATACTATCCAAGTCTTCATCATTTGCAGGTTTATGCTTTGGCAATTTCCCATTCTTTTTATCTTTTTGCCATTGCTCAAAGATGATTTCAGCCAATAAGTAACATTGGGTTCGGATTTCGTAAGCTTCTTCGTCGGAGATAGTCGGATCGTCCAATAATTTTTTAACTTGTTCAAGGGTAATCATAATTTGGTATAATAATTTATTAATTTATCTACGGCTCTCTGATAAGCCTTCCTTTCGGTAGGATTCAATTTGAAGTCGCCAATCATTTTAGTTAGCGCCCTTCTTTCGCTGGTAGAAAAAAAGCCCATTTTAAAAAGTCGCGAAAGATCAGCCCTGAGACCGATGGCTTCAGTATTCATTTCGCAAAAGGCTCCCAGCTTGTGTTCAAATAAACCTGTCTCTTCCTCGGCATCTTCTTTCTCCCGCAGTTCATCCATTGAAATTAGCTCCACTGGCAGGTATTTATGTTTAGTGCTCATGGATTTGTGGCAAGTGATTAAGAATTAGAAGTTAAAAGACCAGCGATAATAACAAAAATATGCTCTACGGAAGCTATCCCGGATAGAGTGCATTTTTTTTATCACCACTGGCCTATGGCTATGCTGAAACGCTAAAGATAATAAAAAAAACGACTCCCGACATACTAAAGTCTGTCAAGTGCTATCAATCGACTTTTTCTATTACCTAAGGATTCTTATCGCATAAAAAGCCACTTTTTGGAGATTGAGCCAAAAAGGGTTAGCTGTATTTGATTGTTAAGGTTCAGAATGAAACTTGAGATTATAGTGGATACACAGGATTTGTCAAGCCTCGTTGGCTTTCTCTCTTTCCTCACCTGTATTTACATTATAGCAACTTTTGAGTGATTTTGTGACATTTGCGATATAACCAAAAAAACAAGCGACCTAAGAGCTTTGAATTTTAGATTTTTTATGGTAACTTAAAAATGTAATAGATTTTAGCATTATATAAACATATCCACTTAAATAATTTAATAATAATATTTTAAAGGTGGCCAAATAAAACCATGAAAAATATTTTGAATATTATCAAGGATTCAAACTACAGTTTTTCTCTGTTTGATCCATCCCTAATTAATGAGCTTGAAAAGAGCATAAAGATAAAAGACGGCAAACCATATGTGACTTGTGTTATTCGTGACAAGGACATTCTTTTAAAGCCTGAAGAGGTAGTGCGTCAGCTTTATTTAATGAAATTAATCAAGGAATACGATTATCCAAAAAAGAGGATAGCACTTGAACACCCAATTCATTTTGGTCGAGAAGTAAAATCTGCCGACATTGTTATTTTTGATAAAGACCGCCCAGCTGTCGAATACATTATCGTTGAAATAAAAAAACCTAAACTCCAAGACGGAAAAAATCAGCTTCGTTCTTATACTAACGCTACAGGTGCACCAATAGCTGTTTGGACAAACGGCAGTCAAATTTCACATTACAACCGAAAAGACCCCAACTATTTTGAAGATATTACTGACATCCCCAAAGCCAGCCAAACTTTGCAGGATATTCTGAAAGAGAGATTTACTCTCAAGGATTTAATCATTAAGGATAAAATCCCTAACGAAGGAAAATCGCTTAGGGATATTATTCAAGAAATGGAAGACGAAGTTTTGGCTAATGCAGGCGTGGATGTTTTTGAGGAAGTATTTAAACTTATCTTCACGAAACTGTATGATGAATTGCAGAGCAAAAAAGATAAAATGCGAGTGGAAATTTATCTTGAAGACAAGTTAAGCAAAGAAGATCGTGGCGATTATGGAAAAGTAAAAGAAGTCTTGGAAAAATTGGATGATAATAGTTTTAGAGTGCTTGAATTTAGAAACACAGGACAATCGGAATCTGAGTTAAAGAAAAAAATTCAAAAACTTTTTGATGAGGCAAAAGCCAAATGGCCGGGTGTTTTTGACGATGCCAGCCAACTTCAGCTTTCACCTTCCCATCTTTCTATTTGCATATCTAGTTTGCAGGATATAAAACTTTTCAATTCCAACTTGCAGATTGTTGATGAAGCTTTTGAGTATTTAATCAATAAATCTGCCAAAGGCGAAAAGGGACAATATTTTACGCCGCGCCATGTTATTGATATGTGTGTCAAGATGCTTAATCCCAAGGCAGGTGAATACATGATAGACACCGCTGCCGGTTCCTGCGGATTTACTGTCCACACAATTTTTTACATCACAGGCCATCTTTTCCAGAATACGGAAATTTCCGAAGAAGAAAAAGAAAATGTGCTGAAAGTATTTGGCATTGATTTTGATGAAAAAGTTGTGCGCGTAGCCCGGACGCTTAATTTAATTGCCGGTGACGGCAACACCAATGTCTTGCATCTTAATAATCTCGATTATGACCGTTGGAATGAAACTATAAGTAATCGCGAATGGCTGGCCACTTACGGAGGAGGATTAAAACGCCTAGAAGCTCTGCAAAAAGACCCGAATTCTTATAAAGAATTTAATTTTGATATACTCATGGCCAATCCGCCTTTTGCTGGCGATATCAAGGAATCACGAATTATTCATAAATACGATCTTGGCTACAACGAAAAGAATAAGCCTAAATCAAAAGTTGGTCGCGACATTCTTTTTATTGAGCGAAATTTGGGTTTTTTAAAACCAGGTGGCAGATTGGCAATCGTATTACCGCAAGGTCGTTTCAACAATACATCAGATAAAAATATTCGCGATTACATTTCAGAAAAAGCTAGAATTTTGGGTGTAGTCGGACTTAATGTAAATACGTTTAAACCGCATACTGGGACAAAAACGAGCGTATTATTTTTGCAAAAATGGAATGATGATCCAAAACTGGGGCCTCTTTGCCCGAAACGTGAAGATTATCCGATTTTCTTCGCGGTGTCCGAGAAATCGGGAAAATATAATTCCGGTGAGTATATCTTTGTTAAAAACGGCAACAATCAACCAAAGTTAGACAAAAATAGCCATCTGATTATTGATCATGATTTGCACAATCACAATGGAGAATTGTCAGACGGTGTGGCTGAAAAGTTCATTGAATGGGCCAAAAAAGAGAAATTGGCATTTTGGAAATAACAAAAAAAATATGTCAAAGGGTATATTAAAATATTGTATCAAGTGAGACGTTGCTTATTTAATGGCGATCTTGTGTCTGAAAAGAAAACGAGCGGATAGTGAAAAATCTATATCTAACGCTTAAGGATTTATTATATGAAATTTAATTTATGCAATATTCAATTGTAAAAAGTTCAAAGATAGATTTAGGCGACAGGATAGACGCTGAATATTTTGAGCCGTCATATCTTAAAGATGAAACTAGGTTAAAAAATGTTAAGGCCGAGCCTTTATCTAAATATGTGAAACTCACTTCAAGCGCATTTTATCCTTCAGCAACAGGTTATTACAAGACTGGCGAAATGCCTTTTATTAGATGTGTTGATTGTATAGATTTTCCAGCAATTACGAAACTGCAAGAAGGAACATTTGAACGATTACCATACGATTTTATCAAAGAAAACAAGACCATAAAAAAGATAGAAGACGGCGATATTGTTATTACAAAAGTTGGTTCACCTTGTTTTGCATCAATTATTTATGGACTTGGCGAGGTGGCTTTATCTAGAACTGTTTTGGGCGTATACAAAATCAACAATATTGATCCTTTCTATCTTGTTGTATTTTTAAGATCAAAATATGGTTTTGATCAGTTAACTAGAGAAAGAGAATTAACAATTCAGTATCAACTAACACTTGAAAGAGTAGGCAGAATATTAACTTATAAGCCCACGGACGGCCTTCAAAAATTGATTCGCCAATTATTTATTAAAAGCCAAGATTTATATATTAGTGAAGTTGAATTATATAGAGGAGCCGAGCAACTTTTACTTACTGAACTCGGACTTACTGAGTGGGAACCAAAACATATACTTTCTTTTGTTGAATACTTTTCAGCAACGAACAAAGCCGAGCGAATTGATGCAGAGTATTTTCAACCAATGTATAAGGAAATTGTTGAAGCAATAGAGAATTATAAGGGCGGCTTTGATGAATTAGGGAATTTAGTAAAAATCAAAGATAGAAATTTTACCCCAATAGATAAGGAGCAATATAAATATATTGAACTTGCCAACATTTCGTTAAATGGCGAAATAAGCGGTTATGAAGAAAATTATGGCAACGAATTACCGTCTAGGGCCCGCCGCAAAGTACAAAAAAATGATGTGATAGTTTCATCAATTGAAGGTTCTCTTGAAAGTATTGCTCTTATATCTGAAAACTGGACCAATGCCTTATGTTCCACAGGCTTTTTTGTCATCAATTCCGACAAAATAAATTCCGAAACTCTGCTTGTTTTACTCAAAACTAAAGTCGGACAGTTGCAATTGAAAAAAGGATGCAAAGGAACAATTTTAACAGCTATCGGTAAAAAGGAATTACAAAGAATTATTTTGCCGAAAATTGCTTCTGACGTACAAAAACAGATAAAAGAAAACATTACTAAAATGTACTCAACGAAAAAATTATCCAAATCCCTGCTTGGGATTGCTATGCGTGGCGTAGAAATGGCAATTGAGAAAAATGAAAACGAGGCAGAAAAGTGGATTCGTAACGAATTAAAAAAATTAGGAATAAATTTATGAAAAAACCATTATCAAAATTAACTAAAGTTGACTTGCGGGAAGTATGGGAGCATGAAGCTCTTGATTTCACAAGTTGGCTTGCTCAAAAAGAAAACCTCGATGTTTTGAGCGAGGAAATCGGCGTTGCTATTAAGCTTGTTAAAACTGAGGCTAATGTCGGGCGTTTTAGTGTTGATATTTTAGCTGAGGAAGAAAGCACGGGCAGAAAAATAATTATTGAAAATCAGCTAGAAGATACAAACCATGATCATCTTGGTAAAATTATAACCTACGCTGCTGGCTATGATGCTGAAATTATCATTTGGATTGTTAGAGACGCTAGAGAAGAACACCAAAAAGCAGTGGATTGGCTCAATGAACATACCGATGAGAAAATTGGCTTCTTTTTACTCAAGCTTGAGCTGTGGCAAATTGAAGGATCAAATCCGGCACCTAAATTTGAAATTCTTGCCAGCCCGAATGAATGGGCAAAAATAATCAAGACGGGCTCTGTGGGAGATTCTTTAACCAATACGAAACTTTTACAATTAGAATTTTGGACAAAGTTTAAAGATTATGTTCAAAAACACGATACAAGAATTCGTTTGCAAACTCCGCGTCCACAACATTGGTATGATGTGAGTATGGGTACATCAGACGCTCATATTGATTTAATGACCAATTCCCGTGATAACCTACTTGGTTGCGGTATTTACATTAGCAAAAACAAACCTCTGTTTAATTTCCTGCGGGATAGAAAAGCAGAAATAGAAAAAGAAATTGGCGAAAAGCTTGATTGGGTTGATGCTTCAGTTGCATCACGAATAATATGCAATAAAGAAGTCTCTGGTGTTTTTAATCAAACAGAAGCAGAAAATTATTACGAGTGGCTTTATAAAAAAACTGTTTTATTTCAAAAAGTGTTTGGAAAATATGTGAAAGAATTTAAAAAATAATATGTCCCCAAACTACAACTCACAAAAACCAAGGAAAGGAATAAATAAAAAATATGAATTACGATAAACCAAAGAAAAAAGTATTTATAAGTTTTGATTTTGATAATGACCAATTTTTAATAGATTCCTTAATTGGACAATGCAAACACGAAGGAACACCATTTGATATGGAAGACTGGTCTGTCAAAGAACCATGGAATCAAAGTGATTGGAAAGAGAAATGCCTAACTAAAATAAAAAAGTGCGATTTAGTTATCGTCATGGTTGGTGAAAAAACTTCTACATGCAGTGGAGTCAAGGCTGAAATCGCAATGGCAAAAGAAGCTGGCGTTCCGGTTGTTGGGATAAAAGGTTATGCTGATAAAAATTGTCCACTGCCTGGTGGTTTAGAGAAATATTATAAGTGGACATGGGAGAATGTAAAAATATTAGTAGGTGGTGATCGCTAATATGGAAAAGAAACTTTTAAACAAATCTGCCATTGAATACGGTGAGAATTACTATTCTCATTATTTTGATCAATATAAGATGTATGTCGAGAGTTCCGAAAAAATTAGTGACAGAAGACAAAATACAAATAACTTTTTTCTGACACTCAATACAGTTTTGTTTTCTGTGATCGGACTATCTTTCCAAGTAAAAATATTTGATAATTTTAGTTGGGCAAGAGTATTAATAGCTGTCCTGGGTATATTAATTTGTATTATTTTTTGGTTTCTATTGCGAGCATATAGGCAATTAAACACTGGTAAATTTAAAGTAATTCACGAAATTGAGCAAATGTTACCTTTAGCTCTTTATGATTATGAGTGGAAAATACTTGGAGAAGGACAGGACAAGAAAAAATACTATCCATTCTCGCATATTGAGCTACTTATTCCATGGGTTTTTGGAATAATTTATTTTTTTCTTGGTGTCGTTTTTCTTGTCTCAGCTTGCACATAGCGTGTCCGCAAAATGTCCGGTTGTGCGACGGAGAATGTATAAAAATACTTTGTGAGGGGTTTTTTATGAGCGCATCTACAAGAAAAATTATTCATTACAGTATTAAGATTGAAGATTTCAAAACCGGCAAAGAAACAAATACTGCTATCATTGACACATGTTTCAAATCAATTACCAAACTTAGTAAACAAGAAAGAGTTTACGATGCAATTTCAGTCGATCGTTTCCACCTTATTTTTTCCTATATTAGTGATGGTAAATATGCTGGTGGATTCTTTAAATCTGCGAAATATAATCACCGTCCGGATTTAATAGACAAACAGAACATGCAAGAAAGACAAAACCCCAAGAGGCTTACTGAAGGAGAGGGAGAAAAAACACACTTTGCTATCGGTTTCAATAATAATGAAGCTCTCCTTTTAGTAGAATCGAAACGAGACGGTGTCTTAATAGGCACATTTCAACTATATCTTGAAAAATTTCTCAGAAGAATTGACGATAATTATAGAGTAATTGTTGGCCTATCTGTAAAAGGCGATTTTAAAACTAAGCTTAAAGAATTAGAACAAGTATCGGCTGTGGAAATTTTTACACCGTATGCACAATTTACGGATACATTTGGTGAAAATTTACCAATTTCAAAAGGTGACATCAAGGATGATGCAATTCTTACATTTAAAGCAAAAAAGCGTCAATCCATCAAAGTAATGGCAAACAAGATATATGAAATTTTTTCACATAAGCAGAAAGACAAGATTTCCAGGATTAGAGTGTATGGCAAAACGGCAAGCCAGCCAGGTATACTTTTAGATACTGACAAACTTAAGGATCACGACAATGTAAAAGTCGAACTTGATGAAAATAAGCAGGTTATTACTGATAGCATCCTTCCAGTGATGAGAAAATTAATTGAGGAAATTTTATGAAATTCCTTTATACAGATTACAGTTTCACAATTTTAGATTATATAAGCACAATCAAAAAAAGAGAAATTGTCTACGAATGGGTATTGCCTTTTCTATTGTCGTTAATTGTATATTTTAAAGTTAACGATATCCCCGGAATAAAAATAAATTGTGAGTTTATAAAATCTATTCTATCAACATTAATTAACTTGTTTGCTATACTTGTTGGTTTTACCATGGCAGCTATAGCAATATTTGCAACAGCTGATGTATCAAAAATTCCAATATTACAAGAAATAAGCGATAGAAAGATTAGAGGAAATAACATTAAGAATTACAGATTTGTTTTTTTGAATCTTATATATTCCGCAATATCCTGTTTGTTTATGTTGTTAGTAACATTATTTATTACAATATTCCTGTATTTCGACAAATTCTTAATACTAATTTTGGCATTTTTAACATTTGGGACAATGCATGTATTACTTTTATCAATTAGAAATATTACGACCTTGTATTTCATATTTTTCAACAGAGAATAACATTCACAAGAAAACCTATTCACAAGAAAGAGTTGCGCAACTATCTTTAAGAATATCTAATCCTTATCCACACCTTTGTTTGCTAGAACCTTATTTTTTGCCTATAATTCATAATATAAGCAAGCAAACAAATTAAAAAATTAAAAATGTCACTTGCTCCAAGCAGTTTTAAACCCTACCTCATTCTTTCCCTTTCCCTCCTCCTCATCATTGGGGCTGTTTTTGGTTTTGCCTCATCTTTCTTTAGAATTGGAAACAATGATTTATTTCTAAAATCAAATTCAAAAACCATCAATCTAAAAACAGCTATCGAAGATCTAAAGTTCCCAGCTTACTATACAGAACCTTTGAATATTTTTAACAATACTTTCTCTATCCAACCCCTCAAAGCTCAAGCTTCTCAAGGCTTTACTGAAAAAAACAACCAAGCTATCCGTTACATCGATGCCTATACCAATACAGATGTGGTAAAAACTAAATACAGTAGCATGCTCAAAGAAGATATCCTGCTAAAACAACCTGGCCATCCAGAACAATTCAGCTTTCAGATAGATACAGATACCTATGATTTTGAAAAAAACCAAAATGGAGATTTTGTCTTCTACTCTAAAGGTAAGAAGGGAGATGAACTAGCTAAACTCTTTACCATCCCAGCCCCTTACATGTTTGATGCCGATAAAAAGAAAAGCGCACTCTCCGATGTAACTAGCGACTTAACAACCGAAGGCAGACTAACCATTAAACCTAATCAGGAATGGCTAAACAAAGCCAAATATCCAGTAACTCTAGACCCGACTATAGAAATAAATATCATCAATATTCATTCGCATCCTCAGCAAGGCGACAATTGGACGGTGGATTTTACTACTCAAGGGAAAGCCGATTTAAAAATCATTCCGAATGACCAAGCTACCATTGATGATGACGAATTCGTGTCTCTTTCTTGTGGCGATCAAGTAATGAATCCAGAAATATTAGCCGGTGATGTCATATCTTATCCTAACTGGTCTTGCGATAAGACTGCCACTGTCATTCATAATACCAAGAAAGCTGGTAATCATACTCTCAGGTTTGAGTTCGGGGATCAGAGAGCGTATGCGTACAATTCCAGTACGACCATTGATCTGATGGAATACTCTTTTGATAGCGCAGCGCAGACGGCGTATGTATCATCATCATCTCCTTCTGATTTTGGGACAGGTGTAGATGGCGCAGCAACAATCTCGACTAATACTAGTCTTGGTTCAGATAAGAATTATTCTGACCTAACGATTAACTCTGGAATTACATTAAATACTGCTGGATATATTGTTAGATGCACGGGAACTCTTACTAATAATGGAATCATTACTAGCAATACGGCACATGCTTCCGCGGGTCAATCTGGTGGGACGGGTGGGACTGGCGGCGGAGCTGCTTATACTGATGGGGGTTCAGCTAATGGGGGTTCTGGTGGTTCTGGGGGTTCTGGTGGTTCTGGCGGTGGGAGGGTAAGAATTTATGCGGCTGCATTAATCAATAATGGTATAGTACATGCCAATGGCGGCTCCGCAGGGGGCGCGACAGCCGGCGGTACTGGGGGTGTGGGCCCGTGGCAGAATTTTATAGGTTGGTGGGAAGTTCAGGGTGGTGGTGGCGGCGGTGGTGGCGGCGGGAATGGCGGTGCAGGTGGATCAGTAGAATTAACCTATTCTACTAGAACACAAGGTACTGTAACAGCAAACGGAGGGGCTGGGAGTAGCGGTGGTGCTGGCGGAGCTGGTGGGACTGCCGGCTGTACACCTGCAAGTCAAACCAATTATTATGGTAGTTCTGGTGGTATTAGAGCTGGAACAGGAGGGCATGGAACCTTGGCTGGTTCGGTTGACCAAGCAACTGCCGGAACAGCAGGAACAGCGGGTTCAGCAGGTTCAGCTGGTTCAGTAACATGGACGCAATCGCTATCAGCTTTAGCGTCCTACTCCGAATCCACCATTAAAACTCAAGGTACCTATGCTTTAAAAGGAGTAGCTACAATAACAACTAGTCTAAACAAAACCTTAACCAGAACCATAGCTTCCCCTCTTGATTTAACAGGAGTGAATAGTTTTAACTTTGATATCCGTTCAACCAGAACAGGTAGTAATATTAAGATAGGTATCCACGATACAGGAGGAACTACAACAGAAATAACCCCCAACATTACAAATGCAGGGGCTTATCAAACTGTGACTTGGGATATATCAGGAGTAAGTAATGCTAACAAAGATGCTATAGATAAAATTGTAATTACCATAGTCAATGCAGATGCAGCCAATACTTTCTATATTGACAATATGACGATTGTTAATTCGTTAATCATAATGCGTCAAAATGTAAGTTTCAAGACCGGCCTATTTGGCGCACAGTCCAATGTTGATCTGATGGAATATTCTTCGGATAGCGCAGCGCAGACGGCGTATGTGACGAGCGGGGTAACTGCTATCGATGTTGGTCCCGCAGTAACCGACAGGTCATATAGTGGTGGTGGGTATGGTTATACAAATCTAGCTATTGAGAATCCAGCCAACGCCACGGGAGTTTTAACTTCTTTTGAGCTATGGTTTCAAAACAATGCTACGGGTGTAAAAATGGGGACATTCTCCGGTAGCGCCGGAACTTTTACTATGCGAGATTATGAATCCATCGGCAGTGTAACCGGCGGCTTAAAACAAACATTTACTGGAAAGAATTGTGATGTTGCAACCGGAGATTTATTAGGTTGGTATTCTCCAACCGGGCAAATAGAAGTAGATACAACTGGTGGTAGTGGTTATTATTATAAACCTGACGCAGATTATTTTGATGGTAGTTCTCATAGTTATCCAAGCACAACTGGGACTATGAGTACTTACGCCACCGGCATCTCCGGTCTGCAATCATACTCTGAATCCACCACCAAAACTCAAGGCTCATATTCCTTAAAAGGCGTAGCCGGAATGACAAGCGCCTTAAATAAAACTTTAACCAGAACCATTGCATCACCGCTTGATTTAACCAATAGAAATACTCTTTCTTTTGATATTCGTGCCTCAAGAATAGGTTCAAATATAAAAATAGGAATTCATGATTCTGGAGGAACAACAACTGAAATCACGCCGAACATCACCGTAGCTGATTCATTCCAAACAGCCAATATTGATCTATCTGGAGTATCAAATGCGAACAAAGATGCAATAGATCAGATTATTATTACCATAACGAATGCTGATACCAGCAACATTTTTTATCTTGACAATATGACTGTATCGCAAAGAACTGATTATAATTCCGGTAGTGCGATTATATTCAAATAAGTTATTGCCTATCGGATTACATAATATACGCTTAACCGACAAGAGGGCTTGTTCCCCGAGTCCGGTTGAAGTGATTGTTAGAAGATTTCTTTATGCCCATAATTTGACTGTCTTCGAATCAAACATATTGACCTTGCATTTGAATTTTTTCTTAATTGATTCAATATGCTTAATGTCGTCTTCCGAATAAATACCAATATATACACTCCATAGTTTCTCATCGAAACCCTGAGAGGCTGCTTCATTAATCGCCCTTATGATGTGATCGTCATATTGGCCGAAATTAAACCCAAAGGTAATTAATGATCCGCCTATTGAACATAACTTGTCGTAACAGAATGCCAAGTAATGATTATGCAATATATGGCTCAGCTTTTCTTCACCATTTCCTGCTGTCACAAATATTGGATAGTTTCCATTATCCATTCTTTTTTTAATATTTTCTAGAATATAGTCGCCATCATATTCTTCTTTTATTATTTCAATACCATCATCAAAGATCGGCAAGGCTCCATGCAAATAGAAAACATTCTGCGTATCTTTGTTATTTCCCCAACGCAATTCTGATAATATCACATCCTCTTTAGGTACATATTCTCCTTGATCTTCTACATCTCGACCAAATCCATCGATCGCATTTGGCAGCTCATTTCGCATTAAAACCCAATATAAAAGTATGTCATAATTTGTTGAGAAAATGTTTCCTGAATTGTCCAAATAATCTTTTAGAAAGGACGCACAAACTTTGCTTTTACTTTCTGGTATTTTGAAAACGTGTTCAGGGTGAAGTGATTTTACGGCATCTACTAGAGATTCTTTTAGAGCACTACTAGCATCTTCTATTTTTTTGATTGTTCGTTTGTCTCCATCAAATGCAGCAATGATCTCTTTGCTTATGGTTAGCTGCTGCATGATTTGCTCAAAGTTTCTATTATTGACCACTGCAAACAATTTCCTAAGCAGATCGTTATCGCTATCTTCCACTAATTTGCTAAGTGCATTATAGGAAAATATTTTTGGATCATACGCCATGCTGAAGCCATTGCCGATTAGGAGATGCTTGCTTCTCTTCTGGGATTTTAAATGCTTAATGACTTCTTCATATGATTTAATGCTCATGTATTGTCCTCTCTATTTCAGTTTGCTTAATTTCTCACGCGAAGCACCCTTCTAACATCAAAAAGATCAACCGGAGCGTAGGGATCGGTTGGATTGATTTTGTCAGGCATAATGTTTTTCACCATTTACCGTTAATTGATTTTTCACACAGGTGAATTTTACCTCGTTGTCCATAATCATTCTTCACTTCAACAAAAGCCTTCATTTTGTGGATTGGATTTACAAACCAATTGCCACATATATTTACAATGTTCATATTGAACGGGTTGTCTGCAAAATCATCAACAATGCGTTTGGTTAATTCACGATTTGGGGCGTGAAAGAAATCACCTGTTTTTTTAAATAGCATTGGCGATTCGCATTGAAGGCTAATGTGTTTTTGAAACATTTTACTGTCACATACATTCATGTCTATCCGCTTTGATAATATCTCTGGAAATAATGGTGCCTGAAAGTCAATTATAAAATCATCATTTGCAATCCATGAATGAAACGCGTTGATTGAAGCAGTGCAAGTATTTTCACCCACACATTCACCAAACGCGAGAACAGCCTCTAATTCACCATTTAGCATATACGCTGCTAAACCTGAAAATGATTTACAGTTTATTCCATAATACTCATTTAGCAAAAAAGCACCGATAAGGCTAAAATAAGTGCAATTCTTTTCTGGCTCTAAGTCTACAAATCGCAAAACAGAATAGATTGTTTCAAATATTCTTTTATAGTCTTCAAGTGGTAAAATCTCTTTATCCAAATTTGAAATCCCATCTTATGTGAAAAAATTATCATGCCTAACGTTCTAACTTATCTTACATGATCTAATATAATCTTACATAGTCAAAATATGATATTATAATGATATAAAAAAATGGTTTATTTTAGCCATTTATTTAAAAATACGCAATTTAATTGATTTTTTATATCAAAAACGATATAATCAAAGCGTAAAAATGATATAAAATAATTTGACAAAAGAAGTTATTTTGTCTAAAATACAGCTACAAAGTAAGCATTATTGGTTACCTTATGTCAAAAAATAGTACAATATTATCCCAAAAAGAATCCACACTTATTGATAACCTTATTGCAAAATATGGCTTATTTATCAATTTCAGCCAAATTTCCGAAGAATTAAAGAATGAAATGAATGAGCAGGGGATTAAAAATGTGGTTAGCAAGCTAATGAAAAGGGGCTGGCTTGTAAGGCTTGCTAGGGGTAACTATTATATTACCAACCTGGAATCAAGAGGTACGGCCAATGTTTCATTTTTTGTTATCGCTCAATCATTAGCGAGTGATACATATATTTCTTTTGAGGCTGCTCTGCAACATCACGGAATATTTGACCAGTATCTCAAAACAATAACTTTGCTATCTCTGACCAAGCACACAACCAAAACGATACAAAATATCAAATATGAATTTATCAAAACATCTCAAAAAAACTTCCATGGATTTGAAGATGTGCAGCTAGAGGGAAAAACAGTTAAAATAGCTACTTTGGAAAAAGCGATTTTGGATATGCTTAATTTCAGAAGGAATATTTATTCTGTTGATTTGGTTTTGGAAAAATTACGAGAGAATAAGGATAATTTTGATTTGGAAAAACTTTTTGAATTTAGCCAAAAACAATCCCTGACTGTGGCGAGAATCTTAGGATTTTTAATGGATAAGGTTGGTCTCAATTCAGCCAATCTCCATAAACAAGTTGATGGAAAATCGGGAAGCAGTTATATGACCAAAGACAGTAAGCTATTTAATGCCAAATGGCGCTTATATTATCATAATCACTTCGAATAAAATATGACAAACTTAGTTTCGCTTTCCAAAAGAGAATTGGAAGTAATCAATCGACAGAATTTGAAATATCCTTTGGCTATTGCCGAGAAGGATTATTTTTTAGCTCTTGTTTCCAAAATTATTTACGATTCTTCTCTTCGTGATAAATTAGTCTTTAAAGGCGGAACAGCATTGCACCATTGTTATCTTAATCAAATGAGATTTTCCGAAGACTTGGATTTTACTTCGCTGGACAGAAATATAAGGTTGGAGGATGTGAAAAAAATATTTGAACCTTATGATTTTCTGGAAATTAAAAAAGATTACGTTTCCAATGCTACAATAAAACTGGAACGCTTAACTTATAGCGGTCCGCTAGGTCAGCCAAATTCACTGAAAGTGGAAATTGATTTTATTCAAAATGTTATTCTGTCGGCAAAAGAGTTGGAATATAAAAATGTGTGGAAAGTGGACACGAAAGTAAAAGTGATGGATATCAGGGAAATAGTGGCTGAGAAAATCCGAGCTTCCAGTGATAGAGCGAGATATAGAGATTTTTACGATTTGTTTCAAATTTTCAAAAATAACAAAATAGATTTGGAGGAAATAGTAGAACTCATTAAACAAAAAGAGATCCGAAAACCTATAAGTCAAAAATCAATGCTTTCTAACTGGAAAATTGCCAAACAGGAAAAAGTTGGTGAATCGCAAAAAATTTATTATTCAGAAGAAGTGAATGATGAGGAAATTGAAAGCATGATTCGTAGTATGGATATTGGACTAATTAGTAATAATGCATAGCGGATAATTTTTGATTACCTTGATTTTTTACTGGTTATGCAGTAGAATGAATGTGTAAAATTCTTAAAGTGTTTCTACTGAATTAGCATTTTTAAAAATCTTGTTTGGTGCCTTATTTACTGGTTAAAGTCCGTTTGCTGTCCGATCGTAAACACCTCCTTTCTAGGGAGTTAAGGTGAAGCTCTGAATTTATTCAGGGTATAATCTATTGGTCTTTTGTCCCGCCTCGGCGGGATAATCAAATTCGGATAACACAACTTGAGGACTAGCCACAATAGCTTGTGATTATTGGCTGTAATAAGCCATTAATATCACATTGCCGTGGATCGAAAGGCACCATTCTAAATGGTGTTTTTTTGTTTATTTCAAGACCAAAAAAACGATGCGAATTCAGCGGAACAAAATGTTTTATGCAGACTAAAAGTTCACCCCTAATTGCGAATGCTTTCCAGGGAGTTACACCTAAAAATGAGAGACTCATGAGTGCTCTTATTGAAGACTTTCTAGAGTATGCACGCTACGAATTAAACTTTTCACCGCAAACCATTATCAAGTACCGTGACTCGCTCAAATGCTTCATGAGAGATGTCGGAGACAAGCCCGTGGAGCAATTTGATGTTATGGATTTTGTGAGACTAAAAAAAGCCATGATGGAGCGTGGCTTGAGTGAATCCAGGATTGCAGGCGTTGTTTATGCTACTCGTAGTTTCATGTCATATTGCAAAAGCTTTTTAAAACTTAGCGTAGTAAATCCAAAATCAATAAGACCCCCAAGAAGATACAGGCGGGAAGTCATATATCTAAAAAAAGAAGAAGTGGAAACATTTGTAAATGTTATTGATACCACCAAATGGAACGGGCTTCGCTTTAAAGCTCTTGTCGAAGTCTTGCTTGGTACCGGAATGCGAATAGGCGAAGTGCTTTCGCTTAATCGAAAAGATATTGATTGGGATAAATTAGAGGCAAAGATAGTGGGAAAGGGAAACAAAGAGAGAACTATATTTTTCAATGAACGATCTCTTGAATGGCTTCGCAGGTATTTGGAAAACAGGAATGATTTGCATGAAGCCGTGTTTGTCACTAAGAAGCCAACAGGAAGAATGCACCGAGATGATATATGGAGATTTTTTGATTACTATCGCAAGAAAGCCCATATCAACAAAAAACTTACACCTCATATTCTCCGTCATACAGTGGCCACTAATCTAATCTTCAATGGTTGCCCAATTGTGCATGTGAAAGAGATTCTTGGCCATGAGCGTCTGGATACTACTTGCAAATACTACCTTGGGGTTGATAAGGAACAGGCAAAGAAGGCGCATGGCCAATATTTGGATTTTGCGAGGTAGTGCTGTATATAAGTTTTTGTAGGACGAAGGTATGTTGACAGCATGTGTAAAGATTGACCATCAAACATAACTTCATGAACTACACAATCGCTTTGCTTGCTGAAAGATTCAAGATTATTAATGCTAATCTGCGTTTATCTGTAAAGAGTTCTACTGTAAAGAATTCTACGATGGAAAATATCCCTTGACAGGCAAAAACACCTCCCATATACTCCGAGCCGTAAAAAGCAATACCTTATCAATCGTGAAAATTGTTAACCCAATTTTTAATCCAAACCTA
>Ga0247841_10002818_pt1 | contig 33578 bp, 24 predicted proteins | sample LaCruzMarch2015__2_FD_192410 | JGI IMG/M metagenome (GOLD analysis project Ga0247841, IMG submission 192410) | Freshwater microbial communities from meromictic Lake La Cruz, Castile-La Mancha, Spain - LaCruzMarch2015_18m | ecosystem: Environmental > Aquatic > Freshwater > Lake | place: Spain...
GATCCATCATGGCTGACGGTAATCTAGCTGTCTCATTTGTCATCGCACGATTGTTTCGTGGGAATACTTCAGCTGAAGAATCCAAAAGATCAAAAGGACTTACTGAAGGACTTTCTCGCTCTTGATCCAATCCAAGCTGAAAACCCCTACTATCAACAGTCTCTGGAGCATAAGGAGCTAATAGAGCGCTTCCAATACAAGCTCCGAAAACAGAAGCTACAGCTGGAGCAGAAGGAGGTAAGCAAAGATCACTTAAAGCTCCTGATGAGCCTGGTAATCCTGGCCTTACAAAAGGACTTTGTGAAGAATCGCTACTAAGAGTAAGAGAAGAACTAGCCTTCGTAGGAGCTCTTAAAGATAGAGCTCTTAAAGCTAGTAGTGCTGGAGAACGCGGTTCTGGTCTTACCGCATTCGGACGAGGTGGAGTTATGTGATCAGGGGGAGTTATATGAGTAGGAGCCGATATTACTGGGCTTATAGGTGTAGTAGACATAAAATATGTGTTTTTGGGTTAATAGATTTAAAAAGACCAGCATTTTAATATGATTAACCCATTTCCTCCTATTGTTAATCTTCAAATTCACAAATTATTATTCAACTATTTACCTCCTCCCTATTTCCCCTGTAGTATTTTCTCAGTCCCATTTTTTTTGTTAGGCTCTTACTGAAATAGCCCTTGTTTTCAAAATTCCCTTCTTTAAAAATACAATCATGGAACAAGAAAAAATCAAACAGGCTGTGGGCCACAAAGCCGCTGATCTAATCCAAGATGGGATGCTCGTAGGGCTTGGCACGGGTAGCACTGTTTTCTATTTTATTGAAAAACTCATCGAAAGAGTCAAAGACGGCCTGCATATACGGGCAGTATCAAGCTCTCTTCGTTCAGCAGAACTTGCCTCTAAAGGGGGCATCCCTCTTATAGACATCAACACCCTTTCTCACCTTGACATTACAGTCGATGGCGCTGATGAGATCGATCATGAAAAAAGGATGATCAAAGGCGGCGGCGGCGCTCTTCTCAGAGAGAAGATCGTAGCCTCTATGAGCAAAGAAATGATTGTGGTAGTTGATGAGAGTAAACTTTCAGCGAAGCTTGGCAGATGCAAGCTTCCTGTAGAAGTGATCCCCTTTGCGCATGAAGTGACACATAAAAAAATAGAAAAGCTCGGATACAAAGCCTACTTTCGCAAAACCCAAAGCGGAACTTTGTATGTGACAGATAACGGCAATCATATCCTCGATATAACCCTATACCATCCCCTTTCTGATCCAGAAAAAGTTAATGAGAACTTAAAAAGTATTCCAGGGGTAATAGAAACTGGATTTTTCTTTCATTTGGCAGGTAGAGTGATCGTTGGATTTAAAGACGGTCAAATCGTCGTAAAATAGAAAAAGGGTCTTTGAGTAAACTAAAAAGCCCTTTTTTCTACTTTGGTTACTTTAAACGATCGAGTTGTCGTTGAATTACAGCGGGTTCATATACTACTAGCCTACCCTCTTTACTATTGCGATCAAATACCTCAGAGTAATCCCACATAGGATCTATATGATAAATTGTGTGACCGTCTGGATGTAAATACCAAGCCCAAACGTGAGCTCCCCTCCATAGAAGGTTATCTCTTACGTGATGAACCCTTCCTGAAGGTGGAAAAAGATCTGGTCTATCTTTCATAAGCTTACTGATAAAATAGCACGCAACAAGTGCTTGGTGTCTGCAAACACCGCGCTTATTACGTATAAATTCGTCGATAGGTATGATAGGGCACTTTGACGCGTCAGCCGAAGCTCCCACTTCAGAAATATAGTCATCCGGATTCAAATGAGTGCTACGCCATTGATCATAAAAAGCCTGAAACTGACCCTCAGTTGTTCCGTTAAACATCACTTCATGAATATAACCTGCGATTGCTTTAGAAGCCTGCTTTGGATTGAGAGCCTTGCCATCAAGTCTGTCTCTTACGAAATCTTGATAAGCCTTTTTTAATAAAGGACTTTTTTCCAGTGAGCTATCAAATAGAATAGCTTCACGACTGTCTGAAACTCCACTAGCTCCCATACTTACCACTCGTGCATCAGTAAAATCGGTAGTTTTACAAGTTTCTGCTGAAAGTACTCTATAAAGAGATCCACTGTGCGTGAATGTGGTCCTTTCTGGATTAAATCTGTGATCTATATGTGCGGCGGCGAGTCTATTATGACCTATGACGGTACGAAACATGAAGTCAGCTCCACCAGCTGGAGCTGCTCTATGAGCTGCATGCGGAACGACTGTCATCATAAGAGCTGCCATATCAACCTCTAGAGAGGGAGCTGTTTCCGCTGCAAGAGATGGCTCAACCATACAAAGATAAGGCAGGAAATCCCGAGAGTTTGCTGAAAGGGATGCTTTAGCATATTCTAACTCACTGCTAAAATGACGAGGATCTAGAACTGTTACCATCCTGTCACTTAAAAAAGGCCGAGATTCTCTAAGAATCCACCGAATAATCTGCATTTTTCTTTCTACATTCGTATTAGATGCTACAAGGCTTTCGTACTCAAAGCAAAGAGGCTCGATTTTTTCTCTCGTAGCTGAGTAGTCTTGCAATACAGCCCCTACAGCTCTTTCTCTTTCTTCTTTTGTTACAGATGCATCTCTAAAATAGTTAGCTACATCGGGGTCTGGCTTGCCAAGAATATCTCTTAGTTTATCTTGCAATAGTTTCTTCATTCCCGGGGTCATAACTCGTAGAAGACAAAGCTGCTCAGGGACTTTACCAGCTGCAATAAACTCTTGCATCATTTGAAGATGGATAGAAGGTCTATGAAGTGCAAGCGCTGCAATTCTTTGCATTGAAGTGGCTGATCTATTGATCCCATCTTCTGAGGGTATACCTAAAAAAATGTCTTCGCCGAAGTAAGGAGTCGAGGCAAGTCTCAATGCTTCTATATGACTTTCAGGTCTTGGTCTTCCACAGGCTTTCCACATTTCACCAAAAACAGCCCATTGGTCTTCTTGTTTAAGCTTTTCAAATTCTCTATAAGCAAGAGGAATATTCCCTGCAGTAAGAGCGGATATTGCGCACTCAAGGGGTATAGAGGATCTAATCGCCTCAATATGAGCTTGTGATACCTGTACTTGAACTATGGGTGCAGCAGCGATCATAGGAACTACAGACGCTGATTTATCTACTGCATCGGAAAGTGTTGAGTCGATCATAATAAGGGCAGATGCTATTTCTGGATTTTTACGGATTGCATCTTCTGCAAAGGCACGAAGAGTAATAGAGGAAGGATCTGCCTCTCTAGGAAACTGGTAACTACCCAGCAGCTCATAAGCCCTATGAAAGATCGAATGCATGATCGCTTTTTGTCTTTGTGGAAGGATTGCCGCAGAAGCTGTAGAGGGTAGATTTTCATATTCTTCGGCTTTAGCGTTAAGTTCATTTCTAAAATTACGCCACTGCTCAAATACGTCAGATACTGCTTTAATTTTATTTTGGTTATTAATCGTTGAGTCTTCAAGCAAACTTTGGGCTGTAGCATGAACAAAAGCAGCACGGGACCGAGGAGTCAATTCTATAATTGCACTTCTGATTTTTTCTTGAATTTTTTTTGGAAGTTGCACAACTAACTCTGCAGCTCTTGATTCCCCATTTCTTGGAAGTTCTGTCAAAATCGATTCAAAAGCTAAGTCAATCGAACAGAGCTCTACTGCCATTCTTTTTTGATGGGCGTTGGCATTTCTATCAATTCCATCGGGACAAGACATTCCATAAAATGCTACTTTACCAAAATCAGAATGCTGTTTTGCTACAAGGGTCGGATTTACACTCTCAGGTCTTGGTCTACCACATACACGCCAAAGCTCTCCAAAGACTCTTCCTTTAAAATCTTCTGGAAGCCTTTCAAAGGCCTCATGGGCACCTGCTACATCTCCATTTGATAGCAAATTTTTAATCTGTATTAGAACTTTTGCATTTTGATATTCAGAACTTGGTGTAGAAGCTCCGCCTGCACCCATACCCACTACCGGCCCCATTCCACCTACACCAAACAGCGCTGCCATATATTGTCCCTCAAGATTTTTAATTAGATTAATTTACATTACGTTATATTATAACAATATTTTTTAAATAAATAATTAAGAAAAAGAGAATTATTTAAACCACTAACTATCAATAGATTACACGCATTGCCGAAAGTCACTATACATCAATCTAACAAAAACAGATAAAAATCTATTATTACTATTATTTAAAATTTATTTCTATTTAGACTGATTGCATCAAATCCCGAAGGACCGTATATAGAATTTATATACCTGAAGGGAGTCTCCATGTCAGATCTCGTGCCGGTGATCTTAAGTAAGATCATGCAGTCAAAGTCTTATACCGTGATCATCCTTGGGGATGAAACTAAAAAGTTCGCCATCTATACAGAGCCCCATGTAGGAAAAAATCTGCAGGCATTTCTCACTCAAGGCAAAAGGCAAAGACCCTCGACCTACGAGCTAATGGAGAACATCTTTAAAGGATACAACATAGAGATTTTACAGATCGTCATCGAAGATGTAGAAGATACTACCTACTTCGCCCGCCTTTTTTTAGAGCTGAGCGAAGGAGGGATAAAAACGATATTAGAGGTAGATGCAAGACCCAGCGACTGCCTTACCTTAGCTCTCATGAGCAATATCCCCGTCTTTTGTAGAAAAGCGGTGTTGGATAAGGCAATACCCATTGCTGAGTGATTAATATTTTATATAAAACTTATTCTTGGCCAGAGCCAGAATAGACTGAACAGCCTGTTCTGCGTCATCGCCTTCTGCTTCTACTCTTATCTTAGAGCCTCTTGCTGCCGCAAGCATCAAAATCCCAAGAAGGGATTTAGCATTTACAGTCACATTTTGGTAAATCAAATTGACCTGAGCTTTAAAAGAGGAAGCGCATTTAACAAGTTCAGTCGAAGGCCTAGTATGTAGGCCTTTTTCGTTTATTACGACAAAAGATGATTTTACTTTTTCTCTAAACTGCTGAGACATGATTTTTTTTACTACTTCTTTATAAAGTCTTTCAAATAGGAAAATAACGTTTTTCATCACATTCACATACTGCGATAGGAGATTTAGGGCAAGTTTTTTTCATTAATTTACACAATTTCTCTTAAGAGAGAGTTTTTTCCAGCTCATCAACTAGCTGAGTAAAACGCTGTATAAGAGCATCAACAGGTCCAGAGGTCCTCATATCGACTCCCGCTAGACTAAGGGTCTCTAAAGGATACTTACTAGAACCTGATGAGAGGAACTCAAGGTATTTCTTGCGAGCAGGCTCGCCTTCTGAAAGAACCTTTTGTGCTAGAGCACAAGAAGCACTAAGGCCTGTCGCATATTGATATACATAGAAATTATAATAGAAATGGGGAATACGGGCCCATTCGATATCTATTTCGTTATCTATAACAAGATCTGGGCCGTAATACTTCTGATTGAGCGCTCGGTATTCTTGCTTGAGAAGCATAGGAGTTAGAGGAATATCCTGTTCAACCCATTCATGCATCTTCAGCTCAAACTCTGCGAACATCGTCTGACGGAAGAATGTAGCCCTGATGTCATCAATCTTTTGATTGATGAGATAGGCCTTTTCTTCTTTCGAACTCACTTTTTTCATTAGGTGTTGCAAGAGTAGCTCTTCATGGAACGTAGAGGCTACTTCTGCAAGGAAAATAGGATACTGAGAATATTGGTAAGGTTGATGCTTGCTACTCATATATGTGTGCATGCTATGGCCCGCTTCATGCGTGAGCGTTAGCACATCATTGAGCGTTCCTTGGAAGTTCATGAGTATATAAGGAGAGCTATCGTAGCATCCGCTTGAATAGGCACCACTTCTTTTGCGTGCGTTCTCATATCTATCAACCCAACGATCGACAGTTAGACCTTTTCTTAAAATCTCTTGATACTCTTTGCCTAATGGATGCACAGAGTCAATAACAATCTCTTCTGCCTCTTTGTAATTCATTGATAAGTTGACATCGGAGACAATCGGCACGTAGACATCATATAGGTGTAGCTCATCATATCCAAGTAGGCGCTTGCGAAGTCCTGCATAGCGATGCAGCGCTGGCAGATTCTTATGAACTGCAGCAATCAATGATGTATATACGCTTTCATCGACTTGATGAGGAAATAGAGCGGATTGCAGACAAGAGTTATATCCTCTTGCACGCTTTTCAAATACATGCCTTTGCATTTGACCCTGGATGAGCTCACAGAGGGTATTTTCATAAGCGAGGAATGAATCATGGACGCTGCAGAAAGCCGCTTTTCTTAAAAGCCTATCTGGAGATCTTAAATACAGACCGTACTTTCCATGACTTACCTCTCTTAAGTTACCTTGAGAATCTGTGACAGAGGCGAATTTAAGATCAGCGTTGTTAAGAACTCCAAAGGCTCTTTGCGCTGTTTCTAACGCTTTACCAGAAAGAGCCATAAGCTTTTCCATTTCACTAGATAATGTATAAGGCTTGAAGCGAATGATTTTTTCTAGGTGAACTCTATAATCCTTTAAAACTTCTGAGTTAAGTAGTGCCTGCAGTGTCTTATCATCAAGTGCTAAAAGCTCAGGCTCTACCCAAGAGAGTTCTTCTCTAAACTCATAAAGAAATGAAACCATGCGAGTGTAGGCTTTATTCGGCACTTCAGCTGAAACATCTTCATCATGTCTTAAGTGTGCATAGGTATATAGTTTGCTTAAGTGTCTGTCGAAAAGAAAGGTTTTCTCTAAAAGGGCTGCAACCATTTTAGGATCGGAGAGTTTCCCTTTAAAGTCGTTCATCTCAGGCCAGTGCGGTCTAGCTTTCGGTCTTGCCCAAGTTTCAACGTCTTTCTCCCATGCATCCCAAGAGGCATAAAGAGCTTCAACATTCCAACGGTCTTCCGCAGGAATTTCGCTGCGCTCTCTTACTCTATCAATCTTTTTTTCAACAGATTCGCCGGCCACTGACATGTGATGCTCCTAATATTTAGGTTGAAGACCTGCGAATTATTCAAATTTTGTGTCTAATGTCAAGCAAACATCTTTTTTGGCCGAAAATCTATCTTAGCAGTCTAGAGATGCATTTGCTAATTTTATTGCTAAAAATTCCCTATTCACACTAAAATTGCGAGTGTAAAGTTTACAATACCTACCCTTCCAAAAAAGGAGAAATAACCATGACACAACAACAAACAACGAAAAAAACGACATTGAAACCTCTCGGGAACCGTGTTCTAGCTGAGCGCTTAAAACAAGAAGAAACCCTTAAAGGTGGTATCATTCTTCCTGATAGCGCGAAGAAAAAACAAGAAACAGCAAAAGTGATCGCTGTCGGCCCTGGCATCCAAAATAAAGAAGGAAAAATGATCCCTCCTCCTGTTGTAGTAGGAGACACTATCCTTATGGACAAATACGCAGGTCAAGAAGTAACAATCGACGACCAAGAGTACGTGATTGTAAGAGCCGATGACATCATTGCTATTGTAAATTCATAAAAAAATCCAAGGAGACACTAACTATGGCAGCCAAGAATATTAAGTTCAAAGAAGACGCCAGACAGAAGATCCTAAAAGGCGTACGCACACTCGCATCCGCTGTAAAGGTAACTCTCGGCCCTAAAGGTCGTAACGTTGTTATCGATAAAGCTTACGGCTCCCCTCATATCACAAAAGACGGTGTTACTGTTGCTAAAGAAATCGAGCTAGAAGACAAGCACGAGAATATGGGCGCGCAGATGGTAAAAGAAGTAGCTAGCAAAACGGCTGATAAAGCAGGCGATGGCACAACTACAGCTACAGTACTTGCAGAAGCGATCTATTCAGAAGGCCTTCGCAACGTAACAGCTGGCGCGAATCCTATGGAGCTCAAACGAGGTATCGAAAAGGCTGTAAAAGAAGTCACAGCGAATCTCAAAAGCATGAGCAAGCCTATCCAAGACCGCAAAGAGATTGAGCAGGTAGCGACTATCTCCGCGAATGGCGATACAGAAATCGGTGCCATCATCTCTAAAGCGATGGAAAGAGTCGGCAAAGACGGCACCATCACTGTAGAAGAAGGCAAAGGCTTTGAAACAACTCTTGATGTTGTTGAAGGGATGAATTTCGATCGTGGCTACGTCTCTGCGTACTTCATGACAAATCCTGAAGCTCAAGAGTGTGTTCTCGAAGACGCATTTATTCTTATCTATGAGAAGAAAATTGCAGCGATGAAAGAGTTCCTTCCTATACTTCAAACAGTCGCAGAAACTGGCAGACCCCTCCTTATCATTGCTGAAGATGTGGAAGGCGAAGCACTAGCTACTCTCGTTGTCAATAGACTACGAGCTGGACTTAAAGTATGTGCAGTGAAAGCTCCTGGCTTTGGCGACAGACGCAAGTCCCTTCTTCAAGACATAGCGATCTTAACAGGCGGGCAGTACATCAGTGAAGACCTTGGTATCAAGCTCGATACTGTAACGATTGACATGCTTGGAAAAGTGAAAAAAGCTGTGATCAAAAAAGAAGACACTACTCTTGTTGAAGGTGCTGGCAAGAAAAACGAAATCCAAGACAGAATCTCTCTTATTAAGAGACAAATCGAAGAGAGCACATCTGACTATGATAAAGAAAAACTCCAAGAGCGTCTTGCGAAACTCGCAGGTGGCGTTGGAATTATCCGTGTTGGAGCCGCAACAGAAATTGAGATGAAAGAGAAAAAAGACAGAGTTGACGATGCAGTCCATGCGACAAAAGCAGCTGTTGAAGAAGGAATTCTTCCTGGCGGCGGCGTTGCATTCATCCGCTCTATCCCCTATCTTGAAAAACTCGCTGAGTCTTTAAAAGGCGACGAAAAAGTCGGAGCTGAAATCATCATTAAAACACTAAGCTACCCTCTTCGCCAAATTGCAGAGAACGCGGGCAAAGAAGGATCTATCATCGTTCAGAAAGTGAGCCAAATGGCAACTTATGAAGGATGGGATGCTCAGAATGATGTATTCGGTAACATGCTGGAAAAGGGAATCGTGGATCCTACGAAAGTATCCCGCCTTTCTATTGAGCTTGCAGCCTCTGTTGCAGCGCTACTGCTCACAACAGAAGCGATTATCACAGATGAAGCTGATGAGAAAGCAGCAGCTCCTGCCATGTCTGGCGCTGACTACTAAAAATAAGTAGTTACTATAACGTTAAATAGCGCTTCCCTAAAGGGGAGCGCTATTTTTTTTCTTACTTAGTGGCTTGCTATATACTTTTTTTTTAATTAGTGTAGGGTTTGGTGCGATAAAGAAGAGGCCCTCCCTATGAAAAGTTTTTTTTCCGGCGTACTTGGCTGGATAGTAATTGCTGTTGCAGCTGTATGTATAGCTACCTTTATAGCCTGGTCCAGAGCTCCTGATATCTTAGCTAACAACATATCTAAAAAACTCGGAGTACAAGTTGAAATCGAAGACATCAGTCTTGGATTTTCCAATATCACGATAGAGAACTTCGAGATCGGCAATGTCCCAAACGGGATCCTCCCTAAGGCTTTTTCCGTGGAGACCCTAGCTGTTAATGCTCCCTTAGGGCACTATTTAAATGACCAAATCGTCATCGATACAATCCAGCTCGATAATGTCTATTTAGGTCTTGAATTCGATTCAGCCACCTCTACCAATGGAAACTGGACACGAATCATGAGCAATCTGCAAAACTCTACAGAAAGCGACGAGAATGCCCCTGCTAAAACAAGAAAGAGAAAAAGTGAGCAGAAACAAGCTTCCAGTACTCCTCAAACAGGTAAAAGCCTTCTGATCAAAGAACTTGTGATCAATAACATCTCTGTGGACCTTGTCTATGTACAAGGCGATGGCAGGATCAAAAAGCTACCGATGATCAAACAAATCGTTCTAAGAAACATTAGCAGCCAAGAAGGGTTCCCCATGGATCAGCTCATGAACTCAGTGCTCGGTCAGATGTTAAAGCAGGTATTCATCCAGCAGAACCTAAAGAACATGATCGATCAACTAGTTCCTAAGGCTCAGGATCTAAATAGCCTTCTAGATCGCTTCAAAGGGTTCTAAAAACCCAATAATTTTAAGCCCGGGAACTCTTTCCGGGCTTTTTTTCTACCTTTTTTTTCTTAAAAATACGAAAATTACTTAAAAAATTCACAGTGATGATTTTATGAAAAAAAACTATTTCTCTCCTTCATCCCCTACATCCCACCCGCTTTACGCTTGGGGTATATGGCTTTTAAGCTCTCTATTTATGTTTTATAAGTATGCATTGGAAGTATCTCCAAGCGTCATGACAAAGCACCTTATGAGCTCTTTTAATATAGACGGAGCTCAGCTAGGGAACCTGGCTGCTTGTTATTTTTATTCGTATATGATCATGCAGATCCCAGCTGGGATCCTTCTCGATAAATTCGGCCCACGTAAAACAACTACGATCGCTATCTCCGTATGTGCTGTCGGAGCTATATTCTTTGCACAAGCAAAGAGCCTAGCTCTTGCGGAACTTGGAAGATTCCTTATGGGAACAGGAGCTTCTTTTGCAGCTCTTAACTGCCTAAAGCTCATTGCCAACTGGTTCCCTGCAAAACGTTTTGCATTTATGGCAGGGCTCATGATGACACTCGGTATGCTCGGCGCAGTCGGCGGACAAGCTCCCCTTTCAGCATTTATAGATCTTCTAGGCTGGCGTACTGCCATCGGTGTCATTTCTGTGATAGGATTTATCTTAGCGGCCCTATTTTGGCTCGTAGTAAGGGACACTCCTTCCCATCATGTATCGTATAGCCTTACACCTAAAAAGCAGAGTGTATTTACCTCTTGCAAACAAGTATTCAGCAACCCACAAGGCTGGTGGCTCTCCATTTATAGCGGCCTTGCATTCGCTCCCGTATCTGTCTTAGGAGGCCTTTGGGGCGTGCCGTTCTTAGCTCAGTACTACAACTTTTCCCACACAGTCGCTGCGAACCATGTATCGTTGATATTCATAGGATTCGCTGTTGGAGCGCCTTTATTTGGATGGTTTTCTGATCTTATCGGCCAAAGAAAGATCGTTATGGTATTAGGAACAACACTGGCTCTTGTGGCGTGTACACTCGTTATCGTACTACCTCCAATGCCAACTGCGCTGCTTTGCTTTCTAATGTTCGCTTTTGGATTTTCGATCAGCAGCTTCCTTCTCTGCTTTACCATGATCAGAGAAATCAATGCGCCGATCCTTGCTGCAACAGCAGTAGGCTTTATGAATGCTTTTGATGCATTATTTGGCGCAGTATCGGATCCTCTTACTGGAAAATTTCTTGATATGGGATGGAAAGGAGGAATGGAAGGAGGAGCTAGAGTCTTCCCAACAGATGTCTATAAAATGGCGCTGCTAACATTGCCTCTTTTCTTAGGTATTGCCATACTCACCCTTTTCTTCATTAAAGACACCTATTGCAAACCGCAATATTCAGATCCGATGCCTTAAAATAGAGAAGGCCTACCGAAAGGTAGGCCTTCTTTTTCTGTAGAAATCAAATCTTTCCTAAGTGCTACTAATCCAAAAGACGTTCTATGAGCTTAGCTTCAGGATAATTTATAATATCTTCCTCAGCCTTTCGAAGATCAGAAAGAGCCGCTGCTTTATTTCCCATACAGTGATGAATAAGTGCTCGCTCAATATAGCCTTCTTTATCAATGCTATAGAGTTCTATGAACTCATCACAATCCTGTACTGCGGCTTCAAAGTTTCCAAGCATTGCATAGCTTGTGGCTCTTAGCCGTAGAGCTGTTTCCCTATTAGAACCAAAATCTGGTGTTTCCAAATAAGGAGTTAAAATATCCACTACACCTTTGTAGTTTCCTTTTTTGAAACAGATATCTGCTATCTCACAAGGAGTTGTAGATTCCAAAGGCAGTACGTTTGACAAACTGTCTATTTCATCATCCCAACGCTCGGCATACTCAGGAAATTCTTTCAATAGAAGTAAAGTCGCAATATGATTTCCCTGGTTTGCTAACTCCTCTAGCCCTATCAAACCATAGCAAGAGATTGGCTCATCAAATGAAGGTATAGGGTTACCTTTATTAGCGGCCTCAAGAAACAAATAACACATACTTCTACAAAGTTTAGTCTGTGCTTCAAAATCATCTCCATAAAAAGCAACACTTGGCATACTTAAAATCTTTGTATAGTCAGATATAGCTAAAGAATACTCCCCTAGAAAAGCATGACAGTTACCTCGCAAAGTATAAAGCATACCTAGCAGACCAAGAGATTCATCATAATAGGAAGCATCTTTCTCGATCATATGATTGAAAAGCTTTGCAGCTACATTATAATTACCCCTTTCAAATTCCTCACAACCCCTTTCGAATATTTGCATCCGTTTAGAAATTTCTGGATTATCTATAGAACTTTCATACGATTGGTGAACGGCTTGCTCAAGCAGCTTTGCTTCTGTTTGCGATTTTCGCAGCAGCGCTTTTGAGGTAGGATTTTTACTTTTATTTGTTTCTGCAGTTTCTTTAACAACTGCTGAATAACTAGTACGCGAATTCACAGATTGTTCAACTTTAGATGATACTTGATAAATTAACATAGTTCTCACTCCAAAATATAAAGATTAGTTAATTATTACAAAAAAAAACAAAACAGTTCAACCGAATAAACAAGGTTTATCTACAAATAAAAAATTTTTATTTTTTATTATAAAAACATATAAAAACTACTAAACATTATAATTAGAAATAGAAATGCAAAGTCAATAAAATCAACACATTAGACTTTAGACGCAATCTTCCAAAAGGCTAAATCTCAGACGAAAGTTTGACGTGAAACTCTTAAATTAGAAACAACGATCAGACTTCTTTCGAGTATCCAATCAATTCTTTTAAGTAGGGAATAAGTAAGTAGCTCACAAGAGCCAGGATTAGAGACATCCCTCCATAAAGGAAGAAAGCCTTCGAATAGATGCTAAGAGACTGTACTGCCGTTACGTTGGCTACATTGGCTACGTGAGCCAATCCCCCTCCGATCGCAAAAGCGGCAAACTGCGTTAAAAACCACACACCCATCATCATGCCAACAAGGTTAGGTGGAGAGAGTTCTGAGATCATAGCAAGTCCGACGGGTGTGAGCAGCAGCTCTCCAATGGTCTGTAGAAAGAAGCTTCCGATGAGCCATCCAGGAGAAGATAGTCCATCATGACCAAAGAATTTGCCTCCTACGCCAAGTAAGAAAAATCCAAGAGCCATGAACATCGCTCCTAAAGTAAATTTCATAGGAGTGGAAGGATTTAAATTTTTTTCATCGAGATGGATCCACAACTTACTCAAAATCGGGCTTAAGAAAATAATAAAAAATGGGTTGAAATACTGGGAGGCATTTGAACTAAAGGTAAAGCCAAGCCACGACCCTGACATATTAGTCTCAGCAAAAGATAACAGCGTGGTGTATGTCTGATTATAGACAGCCCAAAAACCCACTGAAACCGTAATCAAAATAAGCGCTGCGAGCATCTTTTTTCTTTCAGGATTCTTCTGCTTCAATAGAAAAAAAATCACAACGCCAAAGATAATCACAGATGCTATAACCAGACTATCGTCTGTTTTAGCTGGGAACTTCAATAGAAGGTGAACTACTGCTATAGCAACAACAAGAGCTAGACAAAAGGTAATGGCAAAAAGCGGCTTGGACTTAGTTTTAGAAAGAAATGTAGGCCGCCTATCCGGCAGCGTAGATCTTCCTAATATGAAAATGATCATCCCCAAAAGCATACTGACAGCTGCGAGCAAAAATCCCATGTGCCATCCAACAGCCTCTACAAATTTATCAGCGAATAGATACGGCAGGAACGCGCCAATGTTAATGCCCATATATAGGAGTGTATAGCCACCATCTCGTCGAGGATCATTCTCTTTATATAAAGTGCCGAGCATATTGGGTAGGTTCGGCTTAAAAAGACCGTTACCCACTACGATGACGCTAAGACCTATTAAAAATAGAGGCAAAGAGGTGCAGGCGACAAGAACATATCCAATGAGAAGAAGAAGAGCGCCGAGCAGTATAGAGGCTCTTAATGAAATGAATCGATCCGCTACATATCCCCCAAGGACAGGGCTTAGGTAGATTAGAGAGCTGAAGGCCCCATAAAGCAGGTAAGAGGTTTCATAGGAAATATCAAGACCACTGCTCATGTACAATATGACTATTGTTTGCAGCGTATAAAATCCAAAACGTTCCCAAAGTTCGGTGAAGAAAAGGAAAGAAAGACCCTTTGGCTGTCTACCGTCTATTGCTTTTCGAAACACACGTTCCCTTGTGAAAAAGGTAAAGATTTTAAAATCGAAGAAAGATCGTATTCCCTCTTTAATTGAAAGTCTATGAGTTATCCATTTTTATTTAAACAAGGGATTGAAAATTCCCAAAAAAATACGCTAAGCCCTTTTAAATCAAAAAAATAGAATTTGGAATTTTCTGAAAAAGTCCCCTGGAAGCCTTCAGTTTCCTCCCTCCATGCCAAAGAACTTTACTGCAGCAGCTCAAGTCAGTGTTATTTGCAAGACGATCTGTCCATGCAAAAATCAACTCAGTAAAGTTTTAAGAAATTAAACTTCTCGATTCGAGAACTTAAACTTCTCGATAACTGTTATGAAAAAATCGATTTTTCTTTTCCTTTAGAAAGCCAAGCCTTCGCCACCCCTTTACAGAGAATATAAAAAGAGATATCAGAAGAAAAATATGAAACGTAAAACAAACATCCATTCTTCTCTTCCGCCACAGACCGGCAAAGCTGCCTTCTCAAAGCTTCTTGCCTCAGCTGAGCTATCTCTAGAAAAAAGCCAGAAAATCCTTGAGGCACTTCCTTCTATAAAGCTGATTTATATCCTAAAACTTAGAGAAGCATTCTTCTCCTTATATACCCAAGGGATGGATATCGATCTTGAAAGAGTCTGCGAGCTAAAAATCAAAAAGAGAAGCTCTTCTATTTTTATCAACCGGATTAACAATCTTCTAAAAGCCATAGAACTGATCGAAAAAACAACTCCTAAGACAGCGATCGATGCTAGGTTCTTTGAAAAGCTTCATTCTCTTGTCGAAAAGGACTTTGGTAAAATTAAAGAGGATGTAGGTCATATCAGAAAGAGGCAGAATTGGATCGGTCCTAAAGACTGCAGTATAGAAGAGGCCTTTTTCCTTCCTCCCCCACCAAGCAAGGTCCCAGAGCTTTTGCGTGAGCTCTCTTCTTATATTGATAAAGAAGAAAAGCCTCTTCTACAAATCGGAATATCCTTTGCCCATTTTTTAGGGATCCATCCCTTTATGGATGGGAATGGAAGAGTAGCAAGGCTGTTGCCTGCAGCTCTTATGAAGAAAAAGAAAATCTTAAACTCATCGGTACTCTACCTTTCAGAATACTTTCTGATTCATCGAATAGAATATCTAAAAGAGCTGCAAGATCTAACGATGAAGAAAGACTGGGGTAAATGGCTTAAGCTTTACTCTAAGGCGATAAAAGAAGAATCGCAGACGCTATCCATTAGACTTGGCATGATCGCCTCTTTCTATCACAAACTCGATAAAATCTTAAAAGATGAGCTCTCTTATTCTGAAAGAAAGAAGGTGCTTATTTTCCTATTTCAGCATCCTGTCTTTACCCATGCTCTTCTTAAGAAAAAAGTTCCCCTTGCGCCAAGGCTTATAAAAAAAGCTCTAGATATTTTAGTAAAAAAGAAAGCAATAATTAAGAAAGAACATTCTCTACTTATCGTTCCACAGCTATTTACAATAGCTCTAAAAAAAAAGAAGCCCGGCTTTTAAGGGCCGGGCTTTAGAAAATCAGCAAAAACTACCTTATTGGAGAGAGCTTCCGCCTGATCCAAGAATAGAGCCACCAGTTACAGCGCTCTGAAACTTATCTTCTGCTTTGGCAGCAGCTTTTCTCTTAGCAGGTTTTCTTCTTTTTGTAGCTTTTTTTGCAGCTTTTTTAGCAGGCTTTCTTTTCGCTGCTTTTTTAGCTGGTCTTCTTTTTGCAGATCTTTTTTTAGCAGATCTTTTCGCAGCTTTGCGAGCAGGTCTTCTTTTTGCAGATCTTTTTGCAGATCTTTTCGCAGCCTTGCGAGCAGGTCTTCTTTTCGCTGCTTTTTTAGCTGGTCTTTTTTTTGCAGATCTTTTCTTTGCCATAGTTTCCTCAGTTGTTTTCTTTAAAGAAAGTGGAAATTCTTCAATTTACTCACTCAAATTCAAATTCACACGACATTATTTTTTTTTCAACAAAAGATTATAAAAATTTTTAAATTTTTTATCTAAAAAGAACAAAAAAAGCAAAACTACGGTCATAAATTAGAAAATTTCCCGAGGTAATTAAGCATTTTTCACACTAATTACCCTTTTAAGAAGCGAACACAGGTTAATCACCATACAATAAATTCTGGGCCGTTCCTGTTATGTTTGGAGAAACAATAGGATAAGGCAATACAAACGTCACATTATTTGCAACACCACCACCTGTATAGTTATATCCTAAAGCAGATAGAAGAGCTGGCACAGCTGAGCTCTGCCATGCGATCATTACATTGGTTCCACCGTATCTTTGATCGTTTAAAATAAGAGCTGCAAGAAGAGCTTCCTGTCCGACTCCATAAGGAGAGTGAACGGGCAAACCCAAAGTAAAGCCCAAAGGAGCAAGAGTCTCAGTACTTGCAAGACTTGCATTTGAAAGATTCGGGCGCGCGGCAAAAATGCTTTGATAGACGCCAGGAACGATCAGTGAGGGGGTTTGACTCAAATACGGAGCTAAAGCTTGAGCTCTTTCCTGTCCTGTAAGCGAAAGTCCGCTGCCTGATTGTTCAGCATTTGGAACAATCACAATCTGCGCAGGTGTCGCTTCACTCAAAGCAGAGAGGGAAACTAACAACGCTTGCACACATAAAAAACTGCTAACTCGTCCCATAAACATCCTTACCTAAGGTTAAAAGTCGAAAATAAATGATAATACCCCGCCTTGCATCTGTACGCCGCCACCTTGGAGCTTATTATAAGAGTCTTTTTTCAATTGATTTTGGTCGAAATAGACAAGATATTCCCAGCTAATCTTGGTCGCAAAAGAAAACCGGTCGTGATAGAACGGATGTTTCCATTGAATGCCGGCCTCAGCATCTGCGGCCCAGCGTCCCTTAACTGAAGAGTGGTTTTTATCATAGCGATCAACACCAAGATAAGTTTCCTTTTGATCTATTTTAAAAACTCCATAAAGCCACGAAGCAGAAGCCTTACCAAAAAGGCTAAAGCCTTTTCCTAAAAGGATCCAAGGATAAATTCCGACTTGAGGACCCGTACCCCAAAAATTATTTTGCATATGTATATAATCTGTTCCACTGGAAAAAATTCCCCCAGAATATTCGACATGGTAGCCCTGTTTTAAAAACGAACTCTCAATACCTACCCAAGTTCTCACTACAAAACGGTCTGAAGACTGAAAGAAATACCCTGCCTGAAAAAGCAAGCGATCAAAGGTAAGCTTACCTTTCATTTGTGCATCTGTTACATAATCTCCTGTGAGTATGTCATTTGATAACGACCATATAGGAAACATGCCAAGAAGAGGGTTATCATGAGTAGATTTCCCCCCATCTGTAGCACTGTGATAATGCAGTCCCTTGAAAGTAATATCCCAATGACTCTTGGGAAACAAATATCCCACCCCCACTTGAAATCCTGGCTGCCACTCAAAGTTTGTATGAACTAAGGATTTTGTTGTAAAATTTTCAGTTACAAGGACATTTGAAGTGTTTGTGCTATAGGCCATACTTCGATTTTTTGTCACCCAGTAGAGCAGATCTAAATTAATCCAAATCTGCATGGCATTTTTTAAAGAGGGAATATAAGAGTTTTCAAGATTTGCGATCTTCCCTTCTAAATATTTCTTCTCTTCTTTATGCCTTTCTTCTTTTCGCTCAAGATGGCCATCTTCTTTAGCCTTTTCATCTTGAGAATCCTCTGCATGCAAAGAAGAAAAAACGCTTAAAAGCGCCCCGCAAACTATAAGCTTATGCCAATCCATTATGTTCCCAAATTTCTTGTGTGAAGAAAATTCAATGTACAAACTCGAGGCAAATATGCCAAGTAAATAATTGAGTTTCTTTTTGATTTTAGTGCACAAAAAAACCACGCAAAAAACACGCGTTTCAAAGCGTGATTATTTTTCTATTTGCTCTATGAAAACCAAAAAATATTTTACACAAATATCTTGCATTCAAATACACACTCAGCGTAATCTCCCTTAATGTGTAAATAAAAATTTTAAATATAAGGAGATACCTATGAAGCGTTTAAACTATAGAGAAAACATTCAACAGCAAATGCAACTGGTGACCTGCGAACTCTCCAAGCTTCAATCTTCTAAACATGTGCTTACAGGACAAAAAGCCTGGCACGTTTTTGACCGAAAAAGAGAGACTCTAGAAAAAGAGCTCCGTGACACAATTGAAGAGTACCAAAGAATCCTTTGCTACAGTTTTAAAGAAGCCGCAACAAGCTCTACTTAAAAATACTTCGAGTGTCATCTTCCAGAACCCCTTACCCAAGCCGGGTAAGAGGTTTCTTTTTTTTAAGCATTCCTTTTTTCTTGAGAAATTACCCTTATTTAACGATTGTGATCTCTATGTATTGCAAACTAAAATTGGAGATATCATGAAACATGTAATTCTTACACTAAGCCTACTTGCTATTTTTCAAAATGAGCCCGCATTCACAGAGCAATCTGAAGTAAACTCTGAGTGGGTAGCTGAGCATCTTGATACTATCCCAGATTTTCCCATACCGGGAATTCAGTTTAAATCAATCAGTCCCTTACTTAAGAATCCAGAGGCCTTTCACAAAGTGATACAAACACTTAGTGATAGATATAGAAATTCAGATGTTGATGCTATCGCGGGCCTAGATTCAAGAGGCTTTATTTTTGGAGCCGCTTTAGCGTATGAGCTCAATCTTCCGTTTATTATGGTTCGCAAACCTGGTAAACTTCCAGGAGATGTGATTTCCAAATCTTACTCTTTAGAATATGGAAAAAATGCTTTCGAAATTGAAAGATCCAGCGTCAAGCCAGGACAAAAAATCTTAGTTATCGATGATCTGCTAGCAACTGGAGGAACGGCTTCTGCTGCCTGCTCTTTAATTGAAGAGCTTGGAGGCGTCATTTATGAGTTTACAAGTATTATAGAACTAAAAGGTCTTGGTGGAAGAGAGCGCATCGGACGTCCTACCCATGCCTTACTATCAATAAGTCCTTAAATTCTTTTCGCACACCTCATACAAAATATCTAGATTGAATATTTACGAGAGTCTTAAAAAAAAGAGGGAGCCTTACAGCTCCCTTAAAGTAGATCTAAACATTGTTATACAGCTTATTAAAACGAGAAAATGAAGCTAACATCAACACCTTGCATAGAGACATCAAAAGCTGATGGCTCATCTGCATAAATAAGGCGACTTGCTTTATTGTAGTACTGTTGCTCATACGCCACCTTCACTCCAAAATTAAAGGAGTCATCTTGGAAATTGGTGTCGTAAGCCAGACCTATATTCAGCCCGAGATAAGGGGAAATGTGATGTTTCTTCTTATTATAAGAATAGGGCAATCCTGAACCGAATCCTTGAGAAACATTATCAACTGCATCATAGGATGTGCTATTTGTTGCACAAAGAAGAGCGACATCGACCCCACCAAGAATGCTGAAATTTTTAGTCAGGAAAAATTTTGCAAGAACATCCATTTTAGGACCTACTCCTACATAATTATCTTGAGCATCAATCGTTTTATAAGTGGGTAGCCCAGCATCATAACGGAGGTTTCTGTTTTGGTAAAACCATGCTGTTTTAACACCTATCTCTGGAAGGATACTTAAATACTTTGAGACAAAAAAGTTTTTACCAAGCTTCCAATCTAAATTATAAAACGTAACACTCCAATGATCGCTTGCTGTTGAAAACGACCCCGCAGAATTATAAAGTGCCTCAGCAGTTTCCATTGTATAATTAGCCTGGAGTACAGATTGGCCACTTCCAGCTGCTGTTTGAGCTTTCGTCTGTGTTTGAAAATATGTGAATTCAAAACCTGTTTGCCAAAAGTCGTGCGGTGAATAAAAGCCAAGACCTGTTTTAAATCCAAAATCCCAATTGAAATTGGATGAGTGAAAGGGAATAAAACCAGCGGGAGGAGTTGGCCCGCCAGATCCAACACCACTTACACCTGGCTGAATAGATGCATAGCCAGAATTATCCTGATACAAATGGAATAAAATAGCATCAGCTGAAACATAGAATCCGTAATCCTGCAAATTAGCACTGCCTTGAGCTAGGTTCGCTCCATAGGTGCCACGGGCAGTCTTGGTGGAGCTATCATTTAACTTCGATTCAATAGCAGATACTCTTGTTTCTAAATCCGGTTGTTGAGCAAAAGAGGTATTTGCCAAAGCAATCCCTAATCCAGTCATATATAATGGTACTTTAACTTTTTTCATAGATCATCAGTCCAATGCCTCTTCTTTTAAGAAGGGGCATAAATGCTGCTCCCATTTTTGTTAAGCGTTAAATTAATAAAAACAAGGGTTATCACCCCAAACAAAACTTCCATTTTAACTTCAAGAGGACAGTAGATTTCAAACTCGATCCATCCTCAAAAGAAAAAAATACACTTTTAACGAAAAAATAAATTACTTCAAGATTTTTTAGAAATTTACTATCGAACTACATTTTACCATTTATCACTTGATCCGCAGCTCTTTACCTTCCGAATCTAGTTTTCTTCAATCTTCTACAGCAAATCCTCTTGTTTCAAAAAAAATCTTTTGTTTTAGTGAAGCCTGGGATGTACCTGGGAGAAAATATCGTGGAGTGGAAAAACCGAATCCGAAAAATGCTAAGCAATAGAGCACTCCAAGTCGATATCGTCACGATCTTTCTTATTCTTGTGGCTGTTACTTCATTCTGTATTATCTCTTATACCTACTCGAGAAACTACGAGTCCATTATGAATTTGTCTCGCTCGACAATCCAAAGGACATCAGCCCTTGTTACGGAAAAAATCGATTGTTTGATCCATGACTTTGAGCAAGTTCCTGGCGCCGCAAGCGGCCTTATTCAGAGCAGGTCTGATGTTTCCATGAATAACAAAGCTCTGATGACCTACATGAAAGGATTGGTAATAACACATCCTAACATCACTGCATTTTATGTCGGGACCTTAGATGGAAGTCTTCTGGAAATCATCAATCTCAAAGTAGCAGAGCAGAGCAATTTCCTTTCAAAGCCGTCTATTAAACTTCCAAGTAACTGTCTGTATGCCATTCGCTTTGTCGATAGATCTACGCAAAGCCCACAAGAAACCCTTTATTACTTCGATAAAGACTTTAAAGATGTGACAGAGGAAACTATATCCCCTGTCGTATTTGATTCAAGAAGCCGTCCTTGGTATATAGGAGCACAAGGTTCTAAAGGACTTTTTTGGACCAGTATCTACTTTTATGACCCGACAAATGAGCCGGGTATCACAGTTGCGCAACCTCTTTTTGATGATAAAGGAGAAATGATAGGTGCAGCAGGAGCCGATTTATCACTTACCTTTTTTTCGAAATTTTTAAACGAGCAAAAAGTAGGTATTTCCGGACGGGCACTGATTCTTAATAACAACTCTGGCGATATCCTTCTTCCCTTAAGTGATCTTACAAAGACAAATACCAGTGTTTCTGATGTTGTCATTGCAAAAGCGTATAGAAGCTATGTAGATAGTAAACAGAATAATTTCTTATTTACCGAAGATAAAACTCAGTATTTGGCAGCTATTACTGTTTTCCCCATATCTGTTAAAAATGAATGGCTCGTTACAGTTATTGCCCCATTATCTGATTATTTTGGAGAGATACTAGCCACACAAAAAAGAATCGTCCTTATCTCTGTTGGCATTTTTCTTATAGCTAGCGTGTTTGTTGTCGTTTTTTCCAAAAGAATTTCAAAGCCAATCACTACCCTTGCCAAGGAAATCGATAAGATAAAGCAACTCGAACTTACAAGCTCTCTTAGAGTTAACTCTAATATTCTTGAGATCAATACTCTAGACGCTTCAATTGCTGCTATGAGAAATGCAATTAAGTCATTTTCTAAATACGTACCTAAAGAAATTGTAAGAGAGCTCATCGGCAAAGGGCAAGAAATCACCCTTGCAGGAGAGAAAAAAAACGTAACGATCTTATTTTGCGATATTGTCGGTTTTACCCCGATCACAGAAAAGATCCCCGTCGACCTTCTTATGCCCCTTCTTGCTGAATATTTCGATGGAATGTCTCGCATTATTTTAGAAAATGAGGGGACCATAGATAAATACATAGGAGATAGCATCATGGCTTTTTGGGGAGCTCCAAAGGAGATACCTAAGCCTTGGATGCATGCATGCGATTCAGCCCTTTGCTGCCAGAACCTATTAAAAAAACTAAATGCAGAGAGAATCGCTAAGGGAGACCCTCCCTTTATCACGAAATTCGGTATCGACACCGGAATGGTCATTGTAGGCAATATAGGCACGAGCGAAAGAATGAACTACACAGCGATCGGTGATCCAGTAAATACAGCCGCACGCCTTCAAACAGTCAATGCAACCTATCACACATCCATCATCATCAGTGAGAATGTCTACCAGCATATAAAAGAGGATTACCTGACAAGACCCCTAGATGTTGTGACTGTTAAGGGGAAACTCACTACCGTAAAAATTTACGAACTTATCGCGAAAAAAAACTCAGATATAAAAAGTAGTGTAACAGAGCTCCAAAACCTACTGGCAAAGGATTTTACTGCAGCTTACAAAGAATACGAACTAGGAAATAAGGACATAGCGCTCACACTTTTTCAAGAACTATCTCAAAAATTCCCTGAAGATGAACCGATAAAAATCCTAATAAAAAAAATCATGGAAGCAAAACAGTGAACAAACACTATCACTTTAGTACAAAGCCTATCGAAAGGGAGCAAATATTGTGCATCTAATCACCTGGCTTAAAAGGCTTTTAAAAAATAGACGGCTTGCTGTCGATATCTTCATGATCTTCATGGTTCTTATCTCTACAACCTGTTTTTTCATCATTACGTATACCTATTCGAAAAATTACGAATCGATCATGAAGTTTTCTCATACAACAATCCAAAGAACATCAGCCCTTATTACCGCTAAAATAGATTGTCTTATCAACGATTATGAAAATATCCCTCTATCAGCTGATGGGCTAGTAACCTCCCCCTCTGATGTATCGATGAATAATGAGCCTTTAATTTCGTATATGAAACAGGTAGCAAAAGAGCATCCTAACTTAACCGCATTCTTTGTAGGAAGATCGGATGGAAGCATGCTTGGCATGCTTAATGTCCATGCTGCTCAGTTAAATAATTATCTTTCTAACCCATCGGTCAAACTTCCCTCTAATGCTGTCTATGGAATAGGATTTATAGATAGATCTACCGCTGTCCCCTCAGAGACTATTCATTATCTAGATGAAAACTTTACAATCATTGGAAAGGAAAATATCTCCCCCGTCCTATTTGATGCTAGAAGTAGGCCCTGGTATATTGGAGCGCAAAAAACAGGGAAATTATTTTGGACAGACATCTACCAGTATGACACTCTCAATGAACCGGGCGTTGCAGTTTCTAAACCTATCATTGATAGCCAGGGAGTCATGATAGGAGCATTTGGTGCTAACCTATCTCTTGCCTCGTTCTCTGAGTTCTTAAATAATCAAAAAATTGGGATCACCGGAAGAGCTCTAGTGCTCGATGCACAGACAGGAAAGGTCCTTTTGCCCGTCAGTGTACAAGGAAAACCTTCCCCTCTACTTTCTGAGAGTGTCATAGCTAAAGCTTTCCTAGAATATAAAAATCACAAAGAAACTAATTTTACATTTGATGAAAACGATGTCTCCTACTTAGCTTCCTTGCAACCCTTTCCTATTGGCGTAGAAAATGAATGGCTTATCACAGTAATCGTCCCCGTATCTGACTTTTTTGGAGAGGTTTTATCGACACAAAACAACGTTGTTCTCATCTCCATTGGAATCTGTCTACTTACCGGCCTTCTCATCATTGTGTTTTCCAAAAGGATTTCAAAACCGATCACAATCCTTGCCAAAGAGATCGATAAGATACAAAATCTCGATCTCGACAGCAGCGTAAGAGTACATTCTAATATACGCGAGATCAATACAATGGATAACTCAATCGCCTCGATGCGCCTGGCCATACGATCTTTTGCTAAATACGTGCCCAAGGAAATTGTCCGCCAGTTGATACGTCAAGGAAAAGAAATCATTCTTGGAGGGGAAAAGAAAGAGTTAACAATCCTCTTCTCCGATATTGTTGGATTTACTCCTATTGCAGAAAAGCTTTCAGTCGATCTGCTTATGCCGCTTCTTGCTGAGTATTTTGATGAGATGTCCCGTGTAATCTTAGAAAACCAGGGAACGATCGACAAGTACATTGGCGATAGTATCATGGCCTTTTGGGGAGCCCCTACTGAGATCAAGCAGCCCTCTATGCACGCTTGCGATTCAGCTCTGTACTCTGTAGCCGTACTCAAAAAGATCAATGCAAAAAGAATCTCTAACGACCAACCTCAGTTTACTACTAAGTTTGGCATCGATGCGGGTATGGTTATCGTAGGTAACATCGGCACAAATGAGCGTATGAACTACACAGCCATCGGCGATCCGGTAAACGCAGCGGCCCGCCTCCAGGTAATTAATAGCACTTATCACACAAGCATCATCATAAGTGAAAATGTGTATAAGGACGTAAAAGAAGAGTTCCTAACAAGACCACTCGATGTCGTTACAGTCAAAGGCAAGGTTAATAAAATCAAGATCTACGAATTGATTGCGAAAAGCAATTCTGACCCTTTAATCGGATCGTCCGAGACACAAAGGTCTTTAGCCGAAGGCTTCACAAAAGCCTATCATACTATGGAAAGCGGCAGCCAGATGGAAGCACTGCGCCTATTTAAACAGCTGCAAGCCACCTTTCCGAATGATGAACCGACTAATTTACTCATCAAAAGAATTGAGAAAACAGGCGCTTAAAAATCGTCTGTTTTCTTACTGAGACAAAACAAGTCAGACTTAAGTATTTTAAATTTGAAAATTTAACATCTATTCGCCATAAGTGGGCAATAGATGTTAAACAATCCGATCTCAAAGGGAAGGCACCATGTCAGAGCTACCGAACACATTAAACACTCTTAAAACCTTAGATGGTTCTTATTATTACTCTCTGCCATCGCTGGAAGAGCAGGGGCTTGTAAAAGTGGCACGTCTTCCGATCTCTCTTAGGATCGTATTAGAATCTCTACTGCGCAATTGCGACGGAAAAAAAATCAAAGAAGAAGACGTCCTCTCTCTTGCTCGTTGGGAAGGAAAAGGAACTCATGGCGGCGAGGTGCCTTTTGTTGTTTCAAGAGTGCTTCTGCAAGACTTCACAGGTGTTCCTTTACTTGTTGATCTAGCCGCTATGCGCGATGCTGTCCATGACAAAGGATTCGATGCATCGATCATAGAGCCAGAGGTGCCAGTAGATCTCGTAGTAGACCACTCCGTACAAGTAGATCGTGCTGGAACAAAAGACTCCTATCTTTTCAATCTTAAGCTCGAATTCCAAAGAAATATAGAGCGCTATGAATTCTTAAAATGGGGGCAAGAAGCTTTTGAAACATTTAAAGTGGTACCACCTGGGATCGGTATTGTTCATCAAGTCAACCTAGAACATATCGCGCATGTCATCACAGAGAAAAAAGTAGGCAAACATACTGTCCTCCTCCCCGACACTCTTGTCGGGACAGATTCTCATACAACAATGATCAATGGCCTTGGTGTTGTAGGCTGGGGTGTTGGGGGGATCGAAGCGGAGGCTGCAATGCTCGGCCAACCTGTCGCTCTGCAGATGCCTGAGGTAATAGGATTCCACTTAAGCGGCAGAATGCCTGAGGGGTCTACCGCGACGGACCTCGCACTACGAGTCACTGAGATCCTTAGAAAAGAGCATGTCGTTGACAAGTTTATAGAGTTCTTTGGTGAAGGCACATCAAGTCTTACAGTGGCCGATAGAGCAACCGTTGCCAACATGGCTCCTGAATATGGCGCTACCATGGGCTTTTTTCCCATCGATGACAAAACACTCGATTACCTTCGAATGACAGGAAGAGATGAGAAAAAAATTCAGCTCATCCAAGAATACTTAAAAGCGCAAGGCCTTTATGGCGTAAGAAAAAAAGGAGAGCTAGACTTCACAAAAGTGATCGAGCTCGATTTAAGCACTCTTGGAGCCTGTGTATCAGGTCCTAAAAGACCTCAAGACCGAATCAACTTAACCGATATCAAAGCTCAATTTCAATCCCTTCTAAAGAAACCTACTGCATCAGGTGGCTACGGAAAAGAAAACGAAAGTAAAGCCCCCCTCATAAAAGTTGCAAATGAAGAATCTCAAAGTACACATGTGCATGATAGCGGAGGGATCGAAAACAACCCTCCAGGCGCTCCAAGAGATGTTGTAGAAATGGTCGGCAACCGCCCCTATACCGCTACACTTTCAGATCCAGGCAGTGCAAGCACACGCTTTGGTAATGCAACACTCACACATGGATCGGTTGTAATCGCAGCGATTACAAGCTGCACCAACACGAGCAACCCCGCTGTTATGGTAGCCGCAGGACTGCTTGCAAAAAAAGCGGTAGAAAAAGGCCTTTGTGTTCTACCGACTGTTAAAACCAGTTTAGCTCCCGGATCACGTGTCGTTACTGAATATCTGAATAAAACAGGGCTGCAAAAGTATTTAGATATGCTAGGGTTTCAGCTCGTCGGATACGGATGCACAACATGTATCGGCAACAGTGGTCCTTTAGATGATAAGATTGAAAATGCGATTAAAACCGGTGATTTAGTAGCAGCAAGCGTGCTAAGTGGCAACCGCAACTTTGAAGCACGTATCCACAGCTCTATAAAAGCAAACTTCCTGATGTCACCACCGCTGGTAGTAGCTTTTGCTCTTGCTGGAAGAGTAGACATCGATATGGACAAAGAGCCTCTTGGTAAAGGAAAAGATGGCAATTTCATCTTCTTAAAAGACATCTGGCCGACCTCTTATGAGATCGATCAAGTAATTTCAGAAAATCTAGAACCTAGCATGTTCAAAGAGCGTTATGCAAATATTCTTGCAGACAATCCTCTTTGGAAAGAAATCGAAAGCCGTAAAGGAAAACAATACGACTGGAATGAAGACAGCACCTACATCCAAAAACCGCCCTACTTTGAAAAGTTCACTCTAGAGATGCCTGCACGCCAAGAACTGAAAAATATGCGGTGTCTAGCACTTCTTGCAGACTCTGTCACAACAGATCACATCTCACCTGCCGGCTCTTTTAAACCTACATCTCCTGCTGGAAAATTCCTTCTTTCCAAAGAGGTTAAGGAAGAAGATTTTAATAGCTACGGAAGCCGAAGAGGCAACCACTTTGTTATGATGAGAGGAACATTTGCAAACGTTCGAATCAAAAACAAGATGGCCGAGGGAAAAGAAGGAGGCTTTACAAAACTTATGCCTGAGGGCCCTGTCATGGCCATATTCGATGCCTGCGAAGAATATGCCAAACGAAAAACACCCCTTATCCTCTTTGCAGGCAATGATTACGGCATGGGAAGCTCAAGAGACTGGGCTGCTAAAGGAACGAGCCTACTTGGTGTAAGAGCCGTCGTTGCCCAAAGCTTTGAAAGGATCCACAGAAGCAACCTGATCGGCATGGGCGTACTTCCCTTAGAATTCCCCAAGGGGATATCTCATGAGACTCTCGGACTTACTGGCAGCGAGCTATTTTCTCTCTCTGGGATAGAGCAGCTTCATCCGGGACAAGAGGTTACTCTTGAGATCACAAGAAATGGAAAAGTAGAAAAAATAGCTCTTAAAGCTCGCCTGGATACACCTATAGAGATAGACTACTATCTCCATGGGGGCATACTGCCCTACGTTTTAAGAAACATACTTGCCCACAAGAAAAAACACAAAAAATGAACTACCTACAAGCAAGATATACTTCTCTCTTAAAAGAGCGCTCAAGGTTTGAGCGCTCTTTGCTTTACTTAGCCCTTCTTTTGCTTTTTCCTTTCCTAATTTATTCTGCAGAAAAAAGGATCTTTGTCACAGCAACCGATACGGAGCACTATAGCTGGACACTCAATCTGATTTCAGGGATCCACCAATACCATCCAGATCGTATCGATCAGATCGCCATTTTTGATATTGGCCTTACCTCTGAAGAAAAAATAGAGCTAAAGAAACTTTCTTTCGTTGAGATCTATGAAGTGGAAAAGGCGAATCCTGAGATATTTCAAAAATTCACCGTAGATACTCACGGCAAAATAGCAAGAGGGCTTTACTCCTGGAAGCCTGTGGTCATCAAACAGGCAAGCACCCTCTTCCCCCTCTTCTTTTATTTGGATTCAGGAATCAGTCTCACAGGATCATTAGAGCTTCTTTATAGCTCGCTAGAAGAAAACGGCTGTTTTTTCATCGACTGTGGCCATAACATAGGACGTATGACTACGCAGCATGTCCGGCAGAAATTTCTTCTGAATCATAAACAAAATGCCTGGGTCCTTAAGGAAAACGGCATATCGGCCGGCTTTCAGGGGATCACAAGATCGGTGTATAGTAGTTACGTCTATCCTATCTATGAGATGTGCTTTGATACCAAAAATTTTTGTGATGATGGTTCATGCCCTAAAGGATTTGGTTTTGCAAGACACGACCAGACACTCTTTAGCATACAAGCGCGGCTTGCAAACCTTCCTGTACATAAAGCGATAAGAGGGGGAAAATTTACTCTTACCGTACATGGAAATAAAGAGAAGGTAACCTTAAGTCAGTTCATCAAAATTACAAGGGGTGATTTTGACCTTGTAAAAGCGAGAGAATACCTAGAGTACAAACAGACTCTTTAAGCTTTTGAAAGAGCAACGAGACACTCTACGTGCGCTGTTTGTGGGAACATATCAAAGGGCTGTACCGTATCTATCTTCCACCCTTTAACAGAAAGAAGCTGCAGATCTCTTGCAAGTGTTGCTGGATCGCACGATACATAGACTATTTTCTTAAGAGGTAGATTCCCTATCTTATCAATCAGGGCTGGATCGCATCCTTTACGCGGTGGATTCAATACTGCGATATCAAGAGGGCCTTCATAAGAACCGATGTAATCTTCCGCAAGCTGCGCGTGGAACTCAGTGTTTGTAATCCCATTGATTTTCGCATTATATTTTGCGTCTTCTATCGCCTCAGGAACCGATTCCACACCGATGACGCATCTCGCTTTATTAGCAAAAAGTAGAGACATACTCCCCACTCCACAATACGCATCGAGAACCACATCATTTTCTGTAACACAGGAAGCTGTAAGTGCTGCATTGTATAGCTGCTCTGCTTGTTTGGGATTTACCTGAAAAAACGAAGCTGGAGACACCTTGAATCTAAGCCCGCATAAAACATCTTCCACCGAGTCATTTCCAGCAAGAGTCGTATATACGCTACCTAAAATCGTATTATCTATCTCAGAGTTGAGATTATGAACGACCCCCTTCACAGAAGGAATCTCCTCTATGATCTTCTTTGCAACGGAGTGCAGCTCATCAGAAACAGGCTTTGCTGTGACAAGTACAACGAGTACCTCTTCTGTCTGCACAGAGGTTTTAATAAGAAGATGCCTGATCTCTCCATGACCTGTTTTGTAATCGAAGGCTGTAAGAGAGGATGCTTTGATAATCCCTTGTAGCTTCTTATAAACCTCTTCTCCTAGAGAGCAGTGGATATGACAATTGTCCATATCGATAAGATCGTGGCTGCTGCGTGCATAAAGCCCAAACCGGATCCCATTTTCAGAGGGAGCTACAGGGATCTGTATTTTATTTCTATAATGAAGGGGTGAAGGGGAAGCTACACACGGCTCTACCGAGATACCCCGAAATTTACCTATCCTCTCTAAAGCATCAACGACTCTTTGTCTTTTGGCTTTGAGCTGCTCCTCATAAGATAGATGCATGATCTGGCATCCTCCACATTTACCAAATAAGGGACAAGGGGGTGCCACCCTATGAGGGGAAGGAGAGAGGAGCTCAAGAACTCTTGCTCTTCCATAATTCTTTTTCTTTTCAATGAGACTCCCATGAACCTTTTCACCGGGAAGTGCGCCGTCTACAAAGATCGTACAGCCATACCACTGCCCTACCCCTTCGCCGTTGATGCCAAGGCGCTCTATATCCAGATCCATTTTTTTACCAAGGCGGGAATTTACAGGCATGTTGTCTCTTTAGAAATTTTTTCTATCCACGATACAGGATTTTAGGTTTTTTAGGTCTCAAATTCCTCCCAAAAGACCAGTTTTTTACCTCTATTAAAGATTTACATTTGTCATTAAAAAACATCAAATTAAAAAAACAATAAACACCTAATTAAGAATATAAACAACTATAAGTAAATATTTTACATTACAAAACTATAAATACTAAACTAAAACACACCATTTCAAAACTCATTTAAAATCAACAACTTAAACACTTAACAACTTGTTAAAACAACAAATTTAACTATATATCTAATTACAAACCAGATAAGTAAATAATTTAATAAAAAGCCTATTATCTATAATAAAAAATTAATTTGTAGTATAATTATATATATAACTAATAATCATAATTAAAAATACAATAATAGGAAAATTAATGACCAATCCAACTAATGTTTTAGGAAGCCCCGTCTTCCCGCCATCAAGTTCTTCACCAGAATTAAGCGAAGGATTTCCAACAAGACGATCTGAAGAACTTAGTACATCTAGTAGAACGGCATCTGCAGCTTCTGTGTTAGCTGCTTCTTCTACAAGCCTTGATAGATGCCCTTCTGGAGCCTCCACCCTAAGTCTACCTCTTGGAGGACGCGGAGCTACATTAATAAACACTTCTACTGCTAAAGCTGCTCTTTCTATGACCTTCCATGGTGATGAGGAGGAGGGGGCTGGAATTACTTTTGGGAAAGGGTTTGGTCCTCCCTCCGAAGACTCTGGAGATATGGCAGGGATTACTTTTGGGAAAGGCTTCGATCTTTCCTGCGAAGACTCTGAAGATATGGCAGGGATTACTTTTGGGGAAGGCTTCGATCTTTCCTGGGAAGACTCTGAAGATATGGCAGGGATTACTTTGACTACTGCTCCGAGGATGGCTGTCGCTGCTCCTGCTCCGGTTGCTGTTGTTGATTCTGTTACCTCAAATGCTCGAGCTAAAGCTTTCGAGAAGGCTTGCTCTGTAGAGAATACTGCAGTTCGAGTTCTTGAGACAGCTCTTAGAGTTCTTAATTTAGAGACTCCTACCGAGCCAGAATTTACTGCTGCTACCAAATCAGCTCTTGAGTCGGCTCTTGCGAGCGCTAAAGCCGATCTGACCAAGGCCCAAGCTACAGCTACTAAATCTTCAGGAGGAATTCATGTACCTACATTTGGACAAATATGGTCATCTGATCCTATTCTAGTTCGTACCCTACGTTTGTACCTTGATCAACCTGGAATAACAATGACTCGAACAGATCTGGGACAAACGGCATTTTTTGTTAAAGATCATAATGACTCAATATTAGCTGTTGTTAAACCCGAAACGCTTGAGCCAGGAGCGACTCCTGGGATGGGAGGGCAAGCAAAAAACGGAATACGCCCACGCGAGGCTGCAGCCGGAGAACTTCTAGCTTATAATTACTCTAAATTATTTCCCGAAGGCTGCTTTCCTGTTCCTGCGACAGTACTTGCAGAGGTTAGCTCCCCTACCATTTCAGCAATTGCTCCTGCAGATCTAGGATCAGCCGCTGCTACAACTACTGCAAAGGCTTCTTTGCAACTATTTGTTCCAGATTGTAAGAGTTTCAGAGCACTTACTCAGGAAGAAAGAGCAGCCTTAAATACAGAGCAGGTTCAAAACACCGCAATTTTCGATATATTGCTCGCTAACGCCGACAGGCACGAAGATAATATACTTATCGATAGCAAAGGGAATTTACAACTTATCGATAACGGCCTTATTTTACCAAGAAAGCTATCTTCTCGAGCTATATTTGCATGGCTTGCGCTTCCACAAGCTAAAGAGGCTTTAAATACAAAGACTAAAGAGTTTATATTAAAATTAGATCCTTCTATGCTTGCATCAGTAATACAAGGACCTGCATTTAGAGATCTTCCAGATTTTTCTACAGAACAATTTGCAGACCGGTTCAATGCACATACTGTAGCTGTTGAACTTCTAAAGCAAGGAGTTAAAAATGGGCTAAGTCTCTATGAAATTGGGAGATTTTTATCAAATCAAGGATCTGGACTATATGAGGAAGGAGATATAACTATCGGAGCAGCGATCCTTAAGGCTTGGCAAGATGGTGAGGATAAATCACCAGAGAGACTACAAGGTATTATCGGTCAATTTATGACTGCTTACAAAGCAAAAGGAACAGAAGTTTCAAGCGAACATGAAGGTTTTTCAGCTGAGCATCCTAAGTTTGAGAGCGTATGCACGAACTCTCTTGATGCTATCAGATTTATGAAAGCCGTTTAACAAAGTGAGAGTATTGCTTAAATCCTTTAAGCAATACTCTCTATTTTTTTCCCAATTCCAGATGTAAATCTTACCTTAAATATAAAATATTACTGCTGTCCAAATATCTTCCTCTCTGGGTTTCACTACATGAAAAGATATTAGGACTTTTCTATGTGAGGTTAACAATCTTAGCGGCCGCTATGAATCACACCAACGATTTACAAAGACATTTATTTCAAATCTTAGACTGAACTAAGGCTAGCGGTCTTATTCCTTGGACAAATTTTACAAGCCTAATTTGTGTTCGAACACTCAATCGTACACAAAATGTATAGGTTAGGAAAAAGAGAGCGGGTAAATCTCATTACGCCCCTTAAGAAACGATCCAAGTATCAATAGGAGCGAAAGCGATCTAAAAGAGATGAATCGGTAGACATGACCTTTAAAAAGGAATTCTAGGAAAAGACCCCAAGAGCAGATCTCCAATCAGCATTACAAAAAAACCTCGATAAATCTCTAATTACCAATAATTTAAAATACTTTCTAATCACCTGTAAAAGCCTAATATCGAGGGCTTAAAGAGCTTATAGAAATTTAGTTTTTTAAACTAAAAAATTGTCAAAGATCACTATCGCAACAACGCCAGAAACTTAGGCTATTATCGTAAAACACTATTAATAAACAGTTTATTACGCAAAAAATAAATAAAATAAAATTTTAAATTAAAACATTAAGAATAAAGATATTAAAGAAAAGTCAATAAAAACGCTCAAATCTAACGTTAAATTAAATGTTTAATTACTGTATAATATAATTACAAAATAATAAATTTATAATAATTTAAAAGGATTCATAATTATGACAGCAATTACTCATAGACCAGAACCTGTTGGGCCAATGGGAGCATCTGCTAGATCCAGATCCCCTGTAATGACTGACGCAGAGAAGGAAGTCGTTACAGCTTTTAA
>Ga0247841_10002819_pt1 | contig 33574 bp, 38 predicted proteins | sample LaCruzMarch2015__2_FD_192410 | JGI IMG/M metagenome (GOLD analysis project Ga0247841, IMG submission 192410) | Freshwater microbial communities from meromictic Lake La Cruz, Castile-La Mancha, Spain - LaCruzMarch2015_18m | ecosystem: Environmental > Aquatic > Freshwater > Lake | place: Spain...
AGAATTTCATTATAGTATCTCTGCAGTTTTCGCTTTGCTGAAAGAGCTTAATATTACACCTGATTATTCTTTCAAAGACTTCCATTTACCGGCTGGACGAAGCTCAGTCTTCGAAGGCATCAGCAATACAACAATCATAGACAGTACTTACAATGCAAACCTTGGCTCGGTCAAAGCAATCCTCCGAATGTATGAGATGGTTGTGAGCAGCAACAAATGGCTGATACTCGGCGATCTGATCGAACAGGGTCAGGAGGAAGCTGAGGAGCATACAAAGTTGATTGATCTGATCAATAGCTCGAACGTCAATAAAATAGTATTAGTGGGTCCCAGACTCAAAAGATATACGTTTGATGGGATAAATAAAGAAAAAAGTGTTTTTGAAAATCCGAAGGAAGCACTCGACTACATCTTAGCGACTATGACTGGCGAAGAGATTTTCCTATTTAAGGGCGCCCGATTCCTTGAGGGCATCGTCGAGCATCTTCTGAAAAACAAGGCAGACGTTTCCAAGCTTTGTCGAAGAGAAGAGGTTTGGCAAAATAGAAGAAAGAAATGGGGCTTATGAAAAAGATTTACCTGCTACATGGATGGGTATATACAACAGAAAAATGGAATCCGGTTGTCGAAGAGCTCAAAAAAATAGGGTTTGAATGCGAGATATTGCCAATCCCTGGTTTGACTTCTCCAATTGATAAGCCTTGGACACTTGAAGATTATGTTGGATGGTTAAATGATTTTTTTGCCGACAAGGAAAAACCTATTCTCCTTGGACATTCGAACGGTGGCAGGATTGCAATTGCCTTTAACGCCAAATATCCCGAAAAATTAGGTCAATTAATCTTAGTCGATAGTGCTGGCCTGATAGATCGAAGGCTCAAGCCTGCTTTGAAAAGGTTTGTTTTCAGGCATTTGGCCAAGATAGGAAAAACTTTTACCAAATCAGAAAAGCTTAGAAAAATATTATATGGAGCTACCAATGAAAAGGATTACCATGAGGCTTCTCCTATCATGAAGGAGACGATGGCAAATCTTATCTCCTCTGATCTCGCGCCGGATCTCTCCAAAATCACAGCCCCAACTCTGATCATATGGGGAAAAGATGATAAAAGCACCCCTCTATTTCAGGGAAAATATATCCACCAAATGATCAAAGGCTCAAAGATAAAGATAATCGAAGATGCAAACCACTCTCCACATGTTTCTCATCCCAAGATGATAGCGGAGATAATCAGCGAGGAATTGAAATGAGAGCTATATTTAATTCACTAGGATCAAACTACGATTTCAAGTTTGCCATGACGGCACTGTTTTTCTGCGGAAAGAATGGCTCAGAGAAACTAAAAACTATATTACTAGAAAAATATGGCAAAGAAGCCGTTCTAACTTATAAAGGTCGCCATGCCCTCGAATTGGTTCTAAAAAGTTTAAACTTGCCAGAGAATTCGGGGATCGCCGTCAATGGATTTACCTGTTTCTCGGTTTACAAATCAATCATTAACTGTGGCCTAAATCCAGTCTATCTCGATATCAAAAAGAATGGTCTGAATTTTAGCGCTGAGACACTGTCAGAAAAATTGAGCAAGGAAAACATAAAAGCGGTAATTGTTCAAAATACACTGGGCTATCCCTGCGACATCAAAGGTATCTCGAAAATCTGCAAAGATAACAAGCTTGCTTTGATCGAGGATTTGGCTCATTGCATCGGGACTAGATACGATGACGGCAGTGAGGCAGGTACGCTCGGGGATTTTGTGACCTTCTCATTTAGTCAAGATAAAGTTGTTGATGCTATTTCTGGTGGTGCTGCGATCGCTAAGCAGGGCAAAATAGAGACGGATTTCGTCAAAGATAGGAATTTATGCCAACAGCTGAAAGATCGTTTTTATCCTCTTTTCACCTGGAAAATCAGACGATTATACCCAATCGGGTTTGGAAAAGCATTACATCAAATACTTAAATCTTTGAATTTTCTACCTAAACCAGTGATTGATAATAATGACAAATCAGTCTTCTCTCTTCCAGAATGGCAGGCGTCTTTAGTCGGAACCGGTTTTATCAATTTGAATAAACAGCTGGCTCACCGTCGGGAAATTGCAAAATTTTATGCTAAGAATATAGATTCCTCTCTTTTGCTTATGGAAACCGCTCCATCGATTGGGAATTCTGTTAACCTCCGCTTCCCTATTGCTATAAAGAACAGACAGAAACTCGTCAGTAGACTAAAACGTGAGAATTTTTTCTTAGCCGATATTTGGTATGACGCTCCGATAGCACCTCAGAAATATCTCCATAAAACCAACTACAAACAGGGTCTTTGTCCGAACTCAGAAGCAATCTCAGAATTGATCTTGAACTTACCGACTCATCAGAATGTTACCTTATCCGACGCCGGCAGGATCGTAGAAATTGTAAACAACTTTGAGAAAGAGCACAATGTCATATAAAGTCGCCGAGATAGAAGACCAAAAGATTTGGGATAATTTCATCAGGTCAACACAGCCTCACTCTTTTCTGCAATTCTGGAATTGGGGAATGTGCTACCAAGAGAATGACTCCAAGATTTTCAGGCTGGCACTGTATGCCGATTCTAAGATAGTTGGTGTCGCCCAATTTGTTAAAGTCATTGCCAAAAGAGGTACTTATCTCCTGTGTCCGCATGGGCCGGTCTTTTCGGATCAGAAAAACATTAGCCTACTGCTTCCAGAGTTGATCAAATATGCAACCAATCTTGGCAGAGCAGAGGGATGTGATTTCCTTCGGGTTTGTTCGGCACTTGAAGACACTGCGGATAACCTGATTGCTTTTGAAAGGCTTGGTTTCAGGCCTTCTCCGATGCACACTCATCCAGAACTTGCTTGGATCTTGGATGTTACCAAAAAAGAAGATGAGCTTTTGATGGGAATGAGAAAGACGACCCGTCAGATGATAAAAAGAGCAAATAACGAGGGTGTAGAGATCGAATTCTCTTCAGATATCAAAGATCTAGAGAAGTTTTGGCCGATTTATCAGGAAACCGCAAAAAGGCAACACTTTGTGCCGTTCAACAAGAAATTCTTGTCCTCGGAGCTGGAGATCTTTTCGAAAGATGATCAGTTGAAATTATTGTTTGGAAAATACAACGGTGAGATAGTCGTTGCGGCTATGATTGTTTTTACTGAAAATTCTGGCTTCTATCATCATAGTGGTTCTTTGAAAAAGCATGAAAAAATAGGAATCTCTTATTTACTGCAATGGGAGGCAATCCGGGAGACAAAAAAGAGAGGCTTAACTTTTTATAATTTTTGGGGGGTTTCACCTGAAAACAGGCCAAATCATCCGTGGGCAGGTCTGTCACTTTTCAAAAAAGGCTTTGGCGGTTTTCCTGAACCCTACCTTCACTCGCAGGATAAACCTTTAACCAAAAAGTATTATCTGACTTTTTTGATCGAAACTCTGAGAGCTTTCAAACGAGGCTATCGGTAATATTTGTTTCGCACTTTCTACTTTCTACTTTCTACTCAGTAGTAAATCCGCCTCATTTGAGGGTTTAAAAGCGTCATAAATTCGACATCATAAATCTCTGCCTTTTCAGTTATCTCTTCGATTGAGATGCTATCGTCTCCATCTTCCCCGATGATAGTGACTACGTCACCGATCTTAACCTCCGGTATATCAGTAACATCAATAACCGCCATATCCATCGAAATCCGTCCGATGATTCTTGCTCTTTTCTCATGAACTAAGACCTCGCCAACACTCGACAAACCACGCCTAAGGCCATGCCAATAGCCGACTGGTATCACCGCTATTTTCGAGTCTTTCTTTAAAACTTCCGTGAAGTCATATCCGATACCCGACCCTTTTGGGATAGACTTGGTTTCCGAAACAACCGTTTTCCAGGATAAAATACCCTGAAGATCCAGGCTATCACTGTATGACTTCTTTATTTTTTTCCCTGGCCAGATACCCATAAGACCTGTGCCAATCCGAACCATATCAAAGTGCGATTCCGGATAATCTATCGCTGCGGGAGTCGCCGCGACATGATAGATCGGACGCAGACCAAATGATTCGACGATTTTGATTGCTTCATTGAACTTACTTATTTGTGCGGAAGTATGCTCACGGATCTTCGGATCCTTTGCTGCGGCCAAATGGGTATAAAGCCCTTCGATGTTGATGTGGGGATTTTCAGTTGCCCATTTTGTGATATTGAGGAGTTTTTCAAGACAAAAACCTTGCCGATGAAGACCAGTGTCAACCTTGATATGAACCTTAAGCCTCTTCGGGAGACGAGAGTTTTTAAATATATCTAACTGTTCAAAATCAGAGATTGAGAGCGAGATGTCATTCTCGGCTGCCTCCCCGAACATCTCTGGAAGCGTATAGCCCAACACCAATATCGGCTTCCTTATCCCCGCAGAACGGAGCGCCAGAGCTTCAGTGACAGAGTCTACCGCGAACCAATCAGTCCCTAATTGTTCAAGATTTCTTGAATATTGGATCAGGTCATGACCATATGCATTGGACTTTACGACAGCCATCAATTTGCATTTTTGGGAAATGAGCTTGCGAAAGATTCGATAATTATTCGCGAGTTTTGATCTGTCTATCTCGATCCAAGTCCTGATCCCCAGTCGATCTTTTTTATCTATTTTCATTTTTCAATTAATTTATTGTTTTCTCCATCTTACCAATTAACCCCGAAAATGCTAAGAGCGATTGAAAAATAGCTTCAAGAGTGATAAATTAAACCTGTCATAATACCGGATCAATTGAAACTGGCAAATATGAGATACTTCGTTTACATGCTTGAGAATGCCAGCGCCAGACACTACGTTGGTATTACCACCGATCCGGCAAGAAGATTGGCCGAACATAATGCCGGTTCGGCTAAATCAACAAGACCGTTCGGACCATGGAAGACCATTTACACAGAAGAGTTTGAGTCAAGAAGCGAGGCATGCAAAAGAGAATGGTTTCTGAAGCATGCAGAAGGCCGCAAGGAAAAGTTGAGTATCATAAAGGAATACAGAAAGTTGCTCTAGTGAGCCCTAGACTTCAATGCTGTTTTTACGCTATACTAGCGAGTGATGGATAAAAATACGCTAAGGATAATAGGTGCAATGCTTTATGCCTGCGAGGGTACCAAAGCCAGAAAAGACAAAAGATATGATCGTCTTATCTATTCGATTGAACTTACTAATTCAGATCAAAATATCATTTACACTTTCAGTTTATTTCTTAAAAATATTTTGGAGGCAGATTGGAGCAGAGTTCGCGGACAACTTTTCTACTACCCTGATCTCAACGAAAAAGAGCTTGTCCGGTTTTGGTCAGAAAAATCGGAAATTCCCATCGAGCAATTTCAAAAAAGTATCTTATTAAAATCCAATCCCCGATTTAAGCCGAATCCTCTGGGCACATTCAAAATCAGGTATAGTTGTAAAAAGGATTTCTTGAGATTGCAAGAAATGATTGAAAATATATGGAGAGATCGCATAGTGGCCTAGTGCGCGGGCTTGGAAAGCTCGTATACCCGCAAGGGTATCGTGGGTTCGACTCCCACTCTCTCCGCCAACACTTAGATAATATGTATGAAAACAATAAAGATAATTGAATACGATGCAAAATATTCAACAAGAATATACGATTTTATTGTACAAATAAGGCTGAACGAATTGGGATGGAAAAGCGAACCTGACGATTTGAAGAAAATTCCGGAAATCTACATGGCAAAGAATGGTAGTTTCTGGATCGCATTAATTGACGATAGAGTGGTTGGCACAATAGCATTGGAAGATTTAGAAAATAACCAAGGATATCTTCAACGCATGTATCTAGATGAAAAATATCGCGGAACAGGATTAGCCGATAAATTACTGAATACATTGCTTTCATTTGCTAAAAGAAAAAACTATAAAGAAATTTTCTTAGGGACGACAACTGAGGCCCAACGAGCGATTCGATTTTACGAAAAGAATAATTTTAAAAGAATCCCATGCTTACCATTTGAAGAGGATAAAGACGACGTTTTTTTCAAGATGGAGTTGTAAGGTTCTAGACCCGTACGTCCCGCCAGCCAAAATATTAGCTTGGAGCTATATGAAAGAAAAAGATGTCTTCGCTAAAAAATCTCCGATAGAGGGAATGGGTGCCTTCGCTGCAAGAGACTTCAGAAAAGGTGAAACCGTACTCAAATGGGACACTTCTAAGACCTTGACCGAGGAACAAGTAAAAGATTTGTCAGATGAGGACAAAAAATATGTATATTTAATTGACGGCATATACAGGGTTCAACAAGTTCCAGCACGATATGTTAATCATTCATGTGATCCAAATACTACGGTTATAAATTTTTCTGACGTCGCGATTAAGGATATCAAAAAGAATGATGAGATTACCTCTGATTGCTCATCGAGTAAAGTCGAAAAAGCGATAATTTGCAAATGTGGAAGTAGCAAATGCCGAGGAATAATTAAGAGGATGTAAGTAGTTAAAAAGTTCTAGACCGGAACGTACGCGGCAGAATCTATGATTTTGACTTTGTACATGGCGACGCCAAAATTTTATTATTTTAGAGTTTCTTAGCAAGATATATATAGAGAGAGAGAAAAAAGGCACCGATACTTGATTAGGTGCCTTTTTGTTGCAAAATTAGGTGACGGGATTAAGATTAAATTTTTAGATTCGATTGTAAATATTGACTAAAGTTACCCTTTTCCTTATTATAACAAGCATAATAAGCAGTTTGTTTGATCGGAGAATAATATGTCTACTTACCAGCAAAAAAGGATTATGATTATCTTCACTGGAGGTACAGTCGCAGGCAATGTTGCCAAAAGTAAGATAAGCCAGAACGTGAAATCTGATCCAAATAGCTTTATGTCAATACTCGAAAGCTCTGTCGACATTGTGAAAGCAAATTGGAATATTGAAGTTCATCCAGAGATTGAAGAGCTTTTCAACGTTGACAGTTCAAATATGCAACCAGAAAATTGGACTGTCATTATTGGGAGAATCCAGGAAAGATATGACGATTTTGACGCATTCATCATCTTGCATGGTACTAATACGATGGGATACACATCGGCTGCCTTGACATTTGCCCTAGAGAATATCAACAAACCAGTGATTATTACTGGAGCACAAGTGCCCTTGGGCTATCTTGGCACTGATGCTGTCACGAATTTAGTTAATTCGCTCAGACTTGCTGTCTGGGGATACCATGAAATCAAAGGTGTGATGGCTGTTTTTGGAAGCAAAATTATTGCAGGTTCAAGGGTGAAGAAGGGAACAGATTTTGATTATGATCCTTTTAGCGCTTTTCAAACGGGCACATTGGGCCAAATCGGGCGTTTTATGAAAATAGATGAAGCGGCGATGAGGAAGTACATCAGTTATTTGTCTAAATCAAAACCACTTGCAATTCAATCAAGAGTTTTATCTGTCAAAAAAGATTTTGACACAAAACACATTGCCTCTCTGACCGAATTTCCAGGTATGCAAATGGAAACTTTTCAATCTTTAGTCGAAAACAACAACATTGAGGCTTTTATCTTGCGAGCCTTCGGCGCTGGAGATCCAAGCGCTCACCTCTTCCCCGCTTTTGAATATTTGAAAGAAAAAAGAATACCGATTGTAGTCACCACTCAAGCACCAAGTGGGGTTGCAAGTTTTCAAGTGAACGAAACGGGGCAATATTTGAAAGAACATGAATTAGCCATCCCCGCTCATGATATGAGCATGGAATCTATGGTCACTAAGTTAGCTTGGCTGCTTGGTCAGAACTTGGAATATGGAGAAATAAAACTAAAAATGCTCGAAGATTTACACGGTGAGATTAATACGGATAACGATTTAATCTGATGTCTTTAGGTGAAAAATCCTATAAGAAATAATTTGGTTGTTAGACCGGATATCACTAACTTTGAGATCGCGAAGGAATATCAAAGATCTAGACCGGAACGTCCCGTGAAGCACAGGAATAATCAGGAATAATAATGAAAACAATCGGAATCATCGGTGGATTGGGGCCAGAAACCACATCGGAATTTTACCTCAATATCGTTTTTTCTTGCCAACGGAAAAGTCGGACAAATAGACCTCCGGTCATTATCGCTAGCGTTCCCCTTCCATACAATATTGAGGAAGATGCAATTTCTGAAAACATTGGCATCGAAAGATGTTTGCCCTACTTAATAAATGAAGCCAATAGACTAGAAAAAGCAGGGGCAGATTTTATTGCTATGCCTTGCAATTCTCTTCATATCTTTATTGATGAAATTAGGAAATCTGTTTCAATCCCTGTCCTAAGCATAGTTGAAGAAACAGTAAAATTTCTCAAGAAAAATAATTTTAATAGGGTCGGTATAGTTTCCACCTCTGCAACAATTGAAAATAAACTCTATGAAACTGCCTTTAAAGAAAACTGTATTGACTACCAGGCACCAAACAATTTGCAACAAGCCAAGCTTGGAAAATTTATTCTAAACCTGGTTATTGGCCAACAAAATAATAAAGATCGGGAAGAGTTGGTTAAAATTGTGGATGATTTTAAAAATAAAAAAGTTGACTGCATAATACTTGCTTGCACTGATTTGCAATTATTGATACCTAAGCACCCGACCCTTAATATTTTTGATACTATGAAAATATTTGCAGATGCATCAGTAGAAAAAATATTGGAATAATATTAGGTAAATTTTCATTACTAGATCTGCACGTCCAGCCAAAAATGATTAAAACATTCAATTAAATGATGAATATATATCCAAAAATGAATTCAACAAATACCGCATTTTTAGTTATTGATGTGGTAAATTCCTGTGCAGATAAAAAATGCGAGACCCCAGAATATGGCATTACATTCAATAAAATCCGATCGATGATTCCAAAACTAAATGATTTCATCAAAAAATTTAGAGTCACAACTAATAGTCCGATCATTTTTATCAATATAACAAAATGGCAAAAAGAGTATTTACCAGAAAATCTTAACGAGCTTTATGCAGACCCAGAAGCTTGTTATTACTCCAATGATGAATCCGGATTTTCCGAAGAATTCTTTTTAGTTCGACCAGAAAAGAATGATTTGGTTATAACGAAAAATCATCCTGACGCGTTCACCAACAAGAAATTAACAGAATATTTAAAGAACAACGGAATAAAATATTTAGTGATAGCAGGCATATTTACAGACGGTTGCGTCTTAGCGACAATCGTAAATGGATTTTCAAAAGGCTATAATTTTGTTATTTTGAAAGATTTAATTGAAACAACCGATGTGCCAACGAGGCAAAATCTTCAGAAATTATTAATCGATTATACATTCCCTTTCATGTATGGAAAGACAATCACCTCGGAAGAATTTTTTAAAAGCTGGGCATGATGAGAAAAGATTCTAGATAGAAGTGCAATCGATTTTAATTGGATAAAAATGAAAAATCCGATCAAAAATAATTTAATTGTTGAACTGCATATTCCTGACTTTGATATTGCTAAGGATTTTTATTCGAAGCTGGGTTTTGAGATAACAATGTTCGATGTCCCGAATGAAAAAGAACAGGGATATCTGACAATGACTCGGAAAGATACCGCCGGAGATACAATGTTAAATTTTTATGGCGGAGATGAACGAGTCTATAGTCAATCTTTTTTTAAACAATTCCCCAAGGAAACAAAACGAGGTTTTGAAGTTAGCATCACGGTTGTCATTAATGAGATAGATCAACTTTACCGAATGGCTCATGAAAATCTTAAGGAAAATATCGTTCGGGAGCTGACTGAATTAGGAGATCATGAGCATAAATGGAAAGACTTCCGTATGGTCGATCCGTTCGGTTTCTATCTCAGGTTTACAGAACTTATCGATTGGGGACAGAAATAGTAAAGGTTTGGCAAGCCATTTTAGAACACATCAGAGACATAAGATAGTTCATATGTAAAGAAAAGGCCAGAATAGTTGTTTAGGGCCTTTTTTGTTGCCGAGTAAGCATAAGGGAAAAAATCATAAACTAGTTTAACCATCTACTATTGATTGTGTTACTTAATTGTTTATGGAACAATGAGTAAAGTAATAATTTAATAGTACACCCATGAAAGAAGAAGAGACTTATCCAAAAGATCCTGCTACTATAGCGACTAGGAAGACTGAAACTACAGCAACGATTGACAGTGATGGTCCCCAAAAAATTGCTCTGGAAGCTTCTCATGCCAATCTGGAGACCGATAGAATAGCAGAAGAAGAGAAAATCACGGATGCGATTCTGGCAGTAGAGAGACAAATAGAAGGTGTTTCTGAAGGTTCACCAGCCCTGATGGAGTTCAGAGGAGTTATTTCTGATTCGACAGAAAAATGTCGACAGGTTTTGAGAAAAATAATTGCTCCATTCGGTAAGGATGGCCAAAAATCTGTTATCCATACAGCCGGACCGGAAAGTCAATTTCACAATGAAATCTGGATGCGTGATACAGCTTTCGCAATATTAAACATATTAGCAGAGGAGCAGCCGGAAATTGTTCTCTCAACTCTGGAGGAAATCTTCAAACATCAGAGAGAGGATGGCGCGTTGCCTCTGCGTCTCGAAAAAGTCCGACATTGGGCTCGGTATATCCCTATCCTAAACAGAATTCCTAGTATAGTAAACCGAGAAGAACCATATGCCGTCTATGAAAACGTATCACTGGCATTGCCGGCAAGGGATACTGTACCAACGGCAATTTTGGCAGTTTTCGAGCTTTACCGTAAATCTACGGAGGGCAAAGAGTTTGCTAAACAACGTTGGGAACAGATGAAAAAATCCCTGGATCGGGAGGCGAGTTTTATGAAAGACGGCCTAATTTCTGGCGACAAACTCCAGGATTGGGCAGACAGCATCATGCGATCAGGTAAATTATCCGACGTTAATATCCTATATTATCGCGCCCTACGGGGAATGAGTGTGATGGCCCGAGATTTCGGAAGTGACGGAGGTGAGGATAAAACACAGTATGATAAAGATGCTGCTAGTTTCAAGGAACAAGCTGAGCAATTGCGGCAAAAAATCATGGATATGTTCTGGGATGATGAAAAAGGTTGCTTCAAGGCCGGTGAAAACGATGAACGATTAGATACTGTTTCCAATATCATGGCTATTCTGTTTGTTGTTTCTCCTGAAAAAGCCGTCCTCATCGAGGAGAGTATAGAAAGATCTGTTACGGCCGAATCTGGTCTTTTAAAAAATTTTGATGTCGAGTATCCAGAATCAATGATTGCAGGAAGATATAAGCTGGGGAGAATAGTCGAATATCATAATAGCAACGCTTGGCCCTGGGTTACGTGCATGAATATATTGGCAGAGATAAAAATCGCAAAGGAACACAGAGATCCCAAGATTCGAAGAAGATTCAAAGATAAAGCAATCGCCGATTTTATTAGAATTTCAAAAATATTTGCACAAAACGGTGACACTCACGAAATTCTCGACCCCATGGAGGCCAAGCCGATTCATTCCAAACTTGGACCAATAACCTTATATAGGAGCTCTCCGAGCTTTCTTGGTTCCGCTGCCTCCTACGCTGCGGTTGTAAAAGCTTTAAGAGATGCGGGTTTTCAATAAAATTGGGAACAGCTTAGCCTTATTGCCTAAATTAATATTATTCAGGACCAATGGAGAAGCGACAGCTCAAAACAGTAACTTTGGTTGGAATCGATTGCATTGACGTAGATCGATTGGTTTTGGCGATGAATATCTGCCAAGAAAGCTTTGAGTTTGCCGATGTTAAAATATTCACTTCCCTGCCTTCGACAAATCCGGATGTTATAAAGATCGAACCGATTGATTCTCTGGAAGAATATTCTCGCTTTGTTATACACGATCTATCGAAGTATATTGAGACTGTGCATATTCTCCTCGTGCAACATGATGGTTTTATCTTAAATCCAGAGGCATGGGATGATGAATTTATCGACTATGATTATATTGGCGCCCCTTGGTTGATCGGAGATTGGGCGATCAAAAATTTCAACGTGCCAAAGGATCTGCTTGGCAAAATGATCGTCGGCAATGGCGGCTTCAGCCTACGAAGCAAAAAACTATTATCGCTCTGTTCAAAATTAGCCGATCAGATAATCAACTACAATCCCGAAGACATGGCCATCTGCATCTATTACCGCAAATTGATGGAAGAAAATGGCATCAGGTTTGCTCCGATTGATCTTGCAGAAAAATTCAGCTATGAAGCACTTGATGATCAAAAAAATTATTCTTGGGACGGCCAATTTGGCTTCCATGGCTTGAAATGGACTGACATATCCAAATGGACAAAGAACCATCCTGAATATGATATCTCAAATCCGGCGGCAGATCCTACTGATTAGACAAAGAAGTTATCAGCTCCGGCAATTCGGTAAATGATGGCGTGCAAGCATCGGCTTCTACACGCTGATTTTTTGAATAAATAACCGCTTTCATGCCCGCTGCTCTGGCGGCAGTAATGTCGTTTGCAACGTCGCCAATATAGATGCATTCATCAGGTTTTGCTTCTAATTTTTGGGCTGCAAGAAGCAGCGGCTCCGGATCCGGCTTGTGCTTGATCGTATCATCGTAGGAAACTGCGGCCCTGAAATATTTCTCAAGTTTGCCAAGTTTCGATGATTCGAAAATGCTTGTTCTAACCCTGCTTGTGGCGATGCCAAGTGAATATTTTTCGCTCAAATTTTTTAGAACTTCTTCTATTCCTTCGGGCAGTGACAGAAGATCTGTGTCGTATTTGACTTCTCTATTTCGTCCCATGGTCCAGATACGCTTAATTTCCTCCTCGGAAGTTGATTTTGTCAACGCCTTGATCGCGTCCAACATCGTGAGGTGAAAATAGGTGGGATATTCTTCTCTTGTCGGCGGACGGTAACCGGCTTTGATCATTAGATCCTGAAAAAACTTTAAATTTGCCTCAAAAGAATTTAGGAGAACGCCATCAACATCGAAAATTATTGCCTTAATCATATAAGAATCCTTTTTTTACTAATTTCTAACTTAGCATATCTGCATCCAGAATTGAATGCTGTTTGATTTAAAGATTAAATCTGATACCTTTTAATCAATTCCAGTGTAAGGAGAGCAAGGCTAATGATTCGGATCGCAAATAAGGATCAGATGCTTTTCTTACTACGAAGAGGAGCATTTGGCAACACGCCAAGACCATTCGGAACGTACAAGGAAGCAGTTTCGAGTGGAATTGAAAGGTTCTGTGTCCGCTATAGAGGGAAGGTCGCCTTCCAAGAAGAGAATTATTGGGCACCAGATGTCCCGATCGGAAACTTGCAGAATGCCATCGATGAGCTGGTTGCAAAAGGCGCGAAAGCAGAACTATTGTACTTTACTGAGTGGCTTCCAGTAGAGAAACTGCTTTTCTCGGGCGATGTCATGGAGAGCGATAGGGAGGTAGAACTCACCTATTCCTTCGCCAAGCTACCGCCAAGAACAGCTCTTCTCGAGGAGGGCAAATTTGCTTGGGAGAAAACCGCCAATGCTATCCTCCGGGCAAACCTAGATGTAGAATCGTATCTGCACATCTGGAAATTGCTCTACCAGTTTCCTGGAGCCGTCGTTGAGTTTGCCTATTTCAACGAACCGGTTGGAACACTACTGCAACAACTGGTTGTCTTCGAAGTCAGGCATTACTAGTATGGGTCGCACAGGATGTGCGACCCAACAGTACTTAGTACTAATAGTAAATTAATTTAAAAATAGCTATTTTATTATCACATAGCCATTGCTACCTGAAAGCTTGGAAAACAAAACATATTTTCCACCATATTTAATGCGCACAAATAATGGCTTGTCGCTTTCCGCTTCCTCGTCCCCTTGTGCCAACTGATTCTTGGGAATGTTGCCGATTCCATGGTGCAAATTTTTCAATGCCTCACCGATAGAAATAATATTTTCCTCTTCGGTTAGCAAGTTTGAATCGTTTTCATTGAAATTAAGGTCAATTTTTTTACCGTTCAATACGATTTGTTTAACAATCCTATCCTGCTTTTCGAGAGATATTTGTCTTCTTTTGAGTTTAAAACCATCAAGCAGATCAAGTCCGGAGAGCATCCCTTTGATCTCTGAACTTTCTCCATTGGGAGCTCCGATCTTCCGAAGGGTAATAACATCGACCAAGAAAGTATTTCCTGACTTGGCTTCACCGGAATGTTGAGAGTCGATCTCAAAGCCAAACCAAGACAAGCCTTCGCTAAATTTATCTTTATCTTTCAGTTCTAAGGAGTATGGAAGGCTAAATATTGTGCGCCCACCTATCTTCAAGGCTTTGTTGATTTCCAGGAGCAAATTTAATCTCTCATCAAATTTGGCATAATGAAAAGCCAAAGATAAATTTACAAAATCACATTCGGATTTTAGAGATTCCGGAAGCTTGGAGTACCCTGCGGCATGCCAAGGGCCGCTCGCATTTTCAAAATGCTTGGCATTAATATCAACACTAAGTATTTGATCGCCCTGATATTCTTTACCGATATGGCGACGGAGCATTTCGGGACCAGACGCTAGATCAAGTATTAAAAGCTTCTCTGTATCTAGTCCAGCTTCTTTAACCATCGAATCCAATAATGTCGAATGTACCCTATTTACGTTTGGTTGGTAGGCATGACTGCCGCAGAGAAGATATGCCTCAGCGTACTTCTCTCCCCATTCACTTTCGACGATCTTCTCTCTAAACTCTTTCTCGCCGATCTCTTTGGAGGCAGCAAAAATCCGGTTGAGAATTTGAGAATTTGAGCTCAAATATTCAATCAGTCCCATTGCTTCCTGCTCGTTTGATAATTCAATATTGCTAGAGTCAGTGACTGTTTCAGACTTTTCAATAAGTTTTTTCTCGAGTTCGTTGAGAGGAATCCCGTTGAGTAGTTTTTCAATCGCTTTTTCCTTGGCTTTGATATACTCTCTGATACCTTTCTCCAGTTCGCCTGTTATAAAAGTGGTAATTTCAATATCCTTTTCAAGCCCTGGCCGGAAGACCCGCCCTATTTGTTGTCCTTTATCGTAAAGCGACCAGGGATTGTTGTACTCGATAACAGCATCGGCACCAGAGAAATCTACCCCCACATCAGAGGTCTGACCGCTCACAAAAACTACCATGGTTTCATCACTCTCTTTTATCTTATCCTGAACAAGCTTTCGGTCATCTGATTGCTGGCGATCACCATGAATGCTATAAGTATTTGCCTCAGATGGCAAAGTCAGCTTATCTAAAATTGAGCCTTCTCCTCTTATCACGCCTTCAATATAACTATTAACGAAAACGATTATTTTTTTCTTCCCCGATGCGATCAAACCGCTTAATTTTTCATTGAGATATTTACTTTTTGTTCCTTCAAGTTTGATAGATGGCTCAAATAAAGTTGGGTTTAGCAGGAATTGGCGCAGATATTGCAGCTTTTGAGATGAGGTCAGATCATCATCTTCCAAAATTACATCATATATTTCCTGCTCCTCGGGCGATAAATCAACCTCTTGTTCGGTTTCCTGTTTATTGTGGCCGACTAATACTTCGGTCATCCGTTTCATTTCCATATGACTAACAAAGTATCCCCTGATTTTCGCCAACTTGGCCAGATCCTCTGAACCCTCGATAATTTGTTTTGCCAGTGCTCTGACACTGATATTCCTGATCTCCGGGATATCCGACCGAAGAATTTTGATGAGCATCGCAATGTCATGAACTTTGTTCGGCACGGGCGTACCTGAGAGCATCACTAAATATTTGTTTTCTGAATTAAATTTTTCGGATAGACTTAACAGATTATCAGCTCTGGCACCTTCTATCTTTTTAAATTTATGAGATTCATCGACAATTAGCATATCAAAATCAAACGATAATAATTTATCAAGATAAATCTTAGTCAGACGCTCATGAGAAACCAAAACATAATCATAACTGTCTGCGATTTTTTCATTTTCTAGATCTCTGATCGAATCTACAACTAAAACTCTGGGCTCTTGGCCTTCGACAAAATATCCTTTCTGATTTTCCGAGGAGTGGGCTGATAGATAATTCTGCCAAGTTCCGTTTTCGATTATATTGCTTGGAACGATCAATAACGCTGATTTAACCTTTCCTTCTTTCTTGAGTGTTTCCTTAGCCAAAATTGCAGAAGCGCTTTTGCCCATCCCCATCTCGTCTGCTATTAGAATTTTTTTCTTTTTCCGAATGCCGGCAATATTTATCTTTTGATAAAAATCCGGGAAGGTCCTATTCTCTCCCAGCCGATCGATGATATTGTCAGGCTTTCGGTAAGAGATAATGTATCTCAATTCAGTCACAGTTTGATCAAGGACATAATTTAAGAATTCGGAGTCCGCTTGCTTCCTCAAGCGATCAAACCATTCCGTAACTAGCTCGTAAAAGGTATCCTCTTCATGATCGCCTGAAGCCATCTCTGAATAAAGATCGACTATGCCATTTTTGATAACCGTTTCAAGAAGGTTAAAAGCCATTTTGTCTTTGATGCTCTGATCCAGTTGATCGATCTTTTTAAAAACATTCATAACCTCAGGATCTCCGAGAGATCGAAGCGGCATCCGTTGCAACATGGAATCACCGAGATAATCCCTGAGTATCGCCAGTTTTTCTTTTTCGGGAATGTCTTCAAATTCCTTATCAGATAAAAGGTGAAGGATATCTGAATGATTAGCCATCCCCAAAAGAGAAAAGATTTTTTCTGATTGAGAGCTGGAAATCAAAGCAGTGTAATCCTTTGTTTGGATCTCAGTTTTATGTTTTTCATTAAAAATTTTCTCCGCCTGATCAAGGCTAAAAAGCTTTCTGGAGTGGTTGTTGTCATCCAAACCCTCAATATAATCTAATTTATAATATGTGACGGTAGTATGGCTGGCTTCAGGCCCGGCCAGAATCTTTGCTATAGTCCTTAGAGTTGCCCAACGCGAGCCGTTTTCGGGATCTGTATAAACTCCGCTTTCTTCATCAACTTTGGGCAATCCAAATGATTCCTTGTATAATTTTTCGGCTTCGTCTAGAGAGAAGAGATCTCTTTCTCTCCCCGAGAAATCAATTCCCTTTATAAATTTCAAATTTTTAGAATCCAGGAACGGCCGTATATTGCCCTTAGGATGAAGAATCTCGGCAATTCTCCGAATTGTCGCCCAACGACTACCATCTTCCAGAGAAGTATAAATTCTGGTTTCGGGATCGATTTTCGGCAAACTATTGCGCTTTTCGTATAACATTGAAGCTTGATCAACATTATAGAGTTTTCTGTTTATGTTTTTGCTGTCTCGTCCATCTATCGACCTTAAGGGCATCGATTGCAACATGGTAGTGATGTTTTTATCAGAGCTTAGTATGTTGCTGATCGTGAAAAGTGTCGCCCATCTGTCCCCAAATTCATCCTGGTAAATACCTGTTTCCGGATTAACCGCAGGAAGCTCTTTTTTAGGCTCACCTAAAATTTCATGAGCTTTGGTTAAATTAAAAAGCGGGCATTCCATATGGTTGACATATCCGTCTATCGACCCTAGATTCAAATCCTTAACCGCACTTTCCGTAATCTGGAAAAGGTTAGCAATCTTTTTTTCCGATGCCCATCGTACTCCCTGGTCATCAGTGTATATACCAGATCTATTGGCCTCAACCCTAGCTACCGTGGAATTGAAAGTGTCGCTAAAATCGTCAAAATCAAAAATAATAGTGTTAAATCCTCTGGTATTTATAGCATCTTTAGAATCAACAACGTGGTTTTTTAAAAAATATCTGATAGTAGCCTCGGTTTTTTTAAAATAACGACTCAAGAATTTAAGAGTTGCCCATTTTTTGGAATTTTCATCAGCATAGATTCTTTCATCTGAGACTATTGGTATCTCATCGTATCTTTCATGGTAGAGACCATAAACGCGATTAACAGGGTAGAGATCGACCACCCGCCCGGCAGCGATAATGCCTTTGATCGGAAAAATTTTGTTATCAGTGATAAGCCTGGTAATCGTATCAATATCTCTTTTAAGCTTTTTAGAAATCCATGATCTGGCTGCCCACACCACTCCTTCGCTATCTGTGTATGTGCCTGTTTTTGGGTCTATCTCGGGTTTTCCCTCATATTCAGCTCTTGCTGCCTCGGAAATTGGTTCCAATTCAAAGATAATGATTTGCTGCCCAGTTTTGCCACTAAAAGCCGGTTTGCCAGGAATAGAATTCTCTTTGATCAATCGCTTGACCACACTTTCTGCTTTTCCAATTAATTCTGCGGCTTTATCAACAGAAGCCCACCGATGACCATTTTCGTCTATATAAAGACTGGCCTCTTTATCTGTAGTTGGAAGATCAATATCACCGACCGCCTCAATTATATCCTGCACGGGGTAAGCTTTGACCGTTTTTCCTTCAAATATTACCGTGATAGATTCAGGATTTAACTTGGGAACCAAGGTGTTTTCAAGATGGAACCGGCTCTTGCCGGTGACTTCGCATAGATATTTAAAAGATCCCCAACTTTTCCCTTCCGCGTCGATGTATAGGCCGCTTCCATTGGCATCCGGATATTCGCCATACTTCTCATCAGCAATATTGGCCAGAAGATCAAGATTATAAAGTTTAGTCGGAACGCCGACAGCGGTACGTCCCTCAATTGAAGGCACATTTTGACTCTCAATAGATCTGGCTATAAAAGGGCCGCTCCTTCCCAGAATCTTGGCGGCTTTTTTAGTATAAGTCCAGCGCACCCCTTCGGGATCTGTATATATGCCTGTTTCCTTTTCTACCCAAGGTTTGTCTTTATAATTTTCATCAAAAAATTTAATGAGGAGAGTTAAATTAACCAGCTTGGACAATCGGCCGAGATTATCAATTCCATCCAGAGAAGATAATCCGCTTTCTTCAAATATCCTATCAGCCATTCTTCGGCCGAGTCCCATTTTTTGTGAAGCAAGATACGGAGTGCACCACTGTTCGCCTTTTTCGTCTGTATAGATACCAGTTTTTTTATCGACTGTCGGTTTCCCTTTGTAGTTATTTTCGATTATCTGCTCGATAAAATCTAAATCATATAGAGACGATGGCTGATCATAAGAAATGCCTTGTATTTTAGCAACACTATTATTTTTAGTAATCTGATCGACAAATTCCGGATCTTTACCCAGTTTTTTGGCTACAATTTTGTGCGAAGCCCATCGCTTCCTCTTATCATCGATATAGATTCCTGTTTCTTTATCAACTTGTGGCAACTCAGTATGACTTTCCTTCCACTCCTTTATTAAATCATCGAGGATTTCTACGTTATACAGCTTAGTCTTATCGCCTCCTGCTGAAATGCCATCAATAAAAGAGGCATTATTCACTTCGATTAAGCGGTCGAGTACACCATCGCTAATATTATATTGAGAATGAAACCAAGTAACATTTGACCATCGCTTATGCTCAATATCTTCGTAAACGCCTGTTTCAGGATTGACAATATGCTGTTCGCCATAGACTTTTTGAAACTCTTGAAGATTGTAAAGAGTAACCTTTCTTCCGTGCAAAGAACCAGCCATTTTCCGCACCTTGGTCTTATCAATAAGTTCTAATAATAACGAGGCGGTTCGATGAGTTTCACTTGAGAGAAAGGTCAAAGTCGTCCACTCTTCTCCAGCGTCATCAGTATAAATGCTTGTCTTTTCGTCTGCCTTTCGGAATAAATGTTCATGCTCAACTGCCAAAACCTCTTGTACATCCTGAACATTATATAAGTAAGGGATTCTTCCAGCGTAGGAACCTGGGGCGTTGATCCTGCGCACTCGATCGTTACGCATTATTTGCAACAATTTCGCAACTCCGATATCAAATTGATTCGGCGCATTTTCGACGGTTATCCATTGCGATCCATTGTTATCACTATAGAGACCCGGCGTATCAACATTTTCAATTAGTTCTGCGGATTGAGAACTTGTTTCTCCAGCTTCAGAGGGATCAGCAAAATTATCCTTCTGTTTGTCATCGACAAAAGGCGGCGTAGGGTTTTCTCCTGGGACATCGGGCATAACTTCCCTCCTATTTTCTTCTTTCATCATATCAAAATTACACGATAAATGAATCTTATATGCCGGCGGCCCAACCTTCCAAGCTCAAATTTTTGTGCTAGAATAGAATTAGTTTTTTAAAAAAGGATTATGTGCCTAAAAAAGTTATATGTAAAAATGTCCTCGGAGAGGAATCTGAAGTAGCAGTTGAGCAGCTTTTCTTCCGCCCCTCTGTTTATGGCATTTTGATCGAAAACAACAAGATATTGCTCTCCAAACAATGGGATGGCTATGACTTCCCTGGCGGCGGTATTGAGCTCGGTGAAACTACACCTGAAGCACTCAAAAGGGAATTCCTGGAGGAAACAGGGTTCAATATTGAACTGAAAGATTTTGTTACTTTTAAGCAGGACTTTTTCGAATTTCGATTCAAGGATCAACACTCTCACTCATTTCTCTTTTATTATACTTGTACTAAAATCGGGGGCAATCTTTCAGAGCAAAGGCTTACCGAAGAAGAAAAGCAATATTGCGGCGAAGCAGAATGGATTAACCTTAAAGATATCGAAAAAATTAAGTTTTATAACACTGTTGATTCAGTTGGCATTATTAAGAAAAGTTTGGAGATAAATAAATGAAAGAATTGGGAGCAGAGTTTGAAATGGTTGTGCGGCTACTTTGTAAATATTTTCCAAACGCTGAAGAGCTGATCAAGCCAACCCTTTTTCATTCAATCCGAGTCGGTACCTATCTTTATGAAAAAGGCTATAAAAGAGAGGTTGTTATTGGCGGACTTTTGCATGATACGCTCGAAGATACAGCCCTTACAGAAGATGGGATCAAAGAAAAATTCGGGTCAGAGATCCTAATGCTCGTCAAGGCAAACACAAAGGATGGAACTATCGCCGATAAGATTGAAAAAAGAAGGGAGTTGATCGAAAGATGCGCCAAGACAAACGAAGATGCCGCTATTATCAAAGCTGCTGATATCATCGACAATATCAGATACTTTGCGTGGATCAATGATATTGAGCATCTCAATATTTGCCGGTCCAACGCTGATCTTTTCTCACAAAATCTTCCTGGAGGTTACTCAGATAAAATATTTGCTGAATTGAAAAAATCAGGAGTCAATAATGTTTGAGATTGAGATCAGAGCAAAAATCAGTGATTTAAAAGGTATCAGGGAACGGATAATTTCTTTGGGCGCTGAGGCGGTCAAGACTGAAAAACAGGTCGACAGCGTATTTGGACGAAAGGTTGATCTGGACAAAGAACACAAGATCATCGATGGACATTTCAGCGCCAGGATCCGACAGAAGGACAATAATACTGCTCTTGAATTCAAAGAGATCAAGCGGGATGGCGCCGGCATTGAACTTAGCTGTCCCCTTTCAAGATATGAAGACGGCATAAATTTTTTAGATCAAATGGGGTTTCAGGAGGCATTTACTATCACCAAAAATAGAGAAATTTTTGAACTCGATAATTTTGAATTATCCCTTGATCAAGTTGATAAACTGGGAGATTACCTCGAGATCGAACATAAATTCTACGACCGTGCTGAGAAAGAACAGGCTTTGGCGGAGTGCCAGGAATTGCTAGGCAAGATCGACCCCAAGGCTAGCATCGAACCAAGAAAATACGGAGATCTGATGCAAGAATTGATAAATAGTAAGGAAAAAAATGACTAAAATTTACCCTAAAAAGTTATCTCCCGGCTATGAAGTCAGAGTAATATCACCATCACGTTCCTTAAGTATCATCAATGAAGAGACTCGGGTGATCGCAAATAAGAAATTTGCAGAACTCGGCCTTAATTTAACTTTTGGTAAGCATGTCGAAGAATCTGATATGTTTTTATCCTCAAGCATAGAATCCAGAATTCAAGATTTGCATGAAGCTTTTGAGGACAAAAATGTCAAAGCGATCGCAACAGTCATCGGCGGGTTTAATGCAAACCAGCTGCTGCGTTATCTCGATTGGGATCTGATCAAATCTAACCCCAAAATACTTTGCGGATTTTCAGATATCACCGCACTTAATAATGCTATTTACGCAAAAACCGGTCTTGTTAATTATTCGGGTCCACACTATTCAAGCTTTGGAAGAAATGTAGATCAGAGCTATAGCCTCGATTATTATAAAAAATGTTTATTTAGTGACGAGTCCTTTGAAGTCAGGCCAAGTACTATGTGGGATGACCGTAAATGGTGGATAGACAAAAAAGATCGAACATCCTTCGAAAATCCTGGCTGGCTGATTATCCACGAAGGACAAGCCGAGGGCACAATATTGGGCGCAAATCTTTGCACTTTCAACCTTCTCCAAGGTACAGAATACATGCCGCCGCTATCGGGCTCACTGCTTTTTATCGAGGATGACTATTCGAGCGATGACCTCACCTTTGATCGCAACTTGCAATCGCTGATCCACCTGCCAGATTTTAGTCAGGTTAGCGGTATCGTTATCGGTCGCTTTCAGAAGGATAGCAAGATATCAGATGAAAAATTGATCCAGATAATTAATACTAAAAAAGAGTTAGACCATCTTCCGATTATCGCCAACGTTGATTTCGGGCACACAGACCCCAAGATTACCTTTCCAATCGGGGGCGATGTCAGAATAAAATCTTCGAATGATAACCCGAAGATCGAAATATTAAAGCACTAAACTTTTTGAGATGAATCGCCTCCCGCCCAAACTAGGCGGGAGGCTTTTCGGTTTTCCCTTTAGATTTGTCCCCGAGCGGTTTTACCCGTTAGGGAAGAGCAGCGCAGCCGTATCCTTTGCCTGCTGCCACAGGTCTTCCGTCCCCGGGATGATGAACGGCATTTCCCGGACAAACGGCACAACGGTGCCCTCCACGAGCATCTTGAGGGCTTTGGTCTGAACCCGGTGCTCGACCGGAAGTGCGCGAGCACAGAAAGCCAAAAGGTCGTCCTTTGGAAAAATTTCAACCTTCTCAACGCAGATGATCGCGCCTTTGTCCACCAGCGGCTCGGCGAAGTGGGCGGTGGCCTCCGACCACAATTGACCGGTCAGCTTGGCATAGATGAATGCGGCGGCGAAAGCTCGCCGTCCATGCATCCCCTGCCCGCCAAAGTCCAGGCGGCCGGGGTCGAGGGTGACCGGATGCTGGTTGACGCAGATCCCGTCAAACAGCCGGATGAACCGCTCCGGCGTGACCGGTGTCCAGCCGTACTGTCCCCAGATATTGGCCTGGACCCGCTCACAATGGGCGAGCAGTTCGTTGGCCCAGTAATTGGGATTTTTGCCTTTTCCACTGCACAGCACCCAGGGGATGTTGGCAGCTTCAGCGTGCTGGATGGCCCCGCACTCCCGGTCGACGACCATCAGCACAGGCGTCACCTTGCCATGAAGGTCACCAACGGGACTCTGGCATTGGTCAATGATGTGCCTGGCAGTAGATCCACCCCCAGAGGCAGCAAGGACCAACCGTGGCGTTTCACCTGGTGAGAGCTCGTAAAGCATGGCTCTTCTCCTTTCGCGAATCAGATTGAATTGCGCTAGTCCTGTTTTACCAAGCTTTTTGTGCCTAGTCAATCGAGGCGCGCGTTGACTTCCATCTCTGTTGATCAATTGCTATGATGTAAGTGTTGTTCAGAGAAGACAAAAAAGATCTATTAAAACAGATAAAGTATTAGATTAGATGAAAAGAATAGCTGATTTCAAGGTTTTGATCCTTATTTTTGCCGCCGCGATGATCGGTGGTGGCGTGCCTGTTTTTACAAAGATTGCTTTAGTCAGTCTTCCCCCATTCCCCTTTACTTTTTTGCGCTTTTTTATTGCGTTTATTTGTTTGATACCTATAATCCTCTGGAAGAAAGAGGAGGTTAATTTACATAATTTTATCAAAACTCTCCCCGTCACACTTCTAGGAACCCTCAATGTGATTGTTTTCGCCTTTGGCATCCAACGAACTACAGCATCATCCGCTCAGATGCTATACGCATTGACGCCTGTCATAGCTGGCATAATGTCATATATTATTCTCAAAGAAAAGTTTAAATTGCCAAAAATTATTGGCATTTTACTGGGCTTTGTTGGTGCGTTTATTATTATATTGTTGCCTATCATCAATAAAGGCGCAGGTATCAGTGGAGCCAACGGCAATCTGATAGTTTTCGGTGCCGTCAGCGCCTACGCGCTATACACTGTTTACTCCAAAATGTATCAGAAAAATTTCTCCCCGATCATACTCATGTTTTACTTCACCATCGCAGCCACTATCACTTCATTAATTTTCACAGTATTAGATCCGAATCTCCCCAACTTGATGCATCAGCGTTTATCCTCGGCGGCAATCTTTGATGTTCTTTACGTTTCGATCGGCGGAACTATCCTGTTTTATCTAGCGATTCAGTACATCATAAAACACTCTACGCCCACAACAGCATCGACGGTTTCTTTTCTTCAGCCGATCTTTACCATCATTTGGGCTGTCACGTTGCTGAACGAAAACATTACAGCCGGGTTCATCATTGGCGCTATAATAACTTTTCTTGGAGTAATACTTGTAACGTTTCAACATAAATTATCGAGGAACACCAATGCCGGTATTAATTAATTTTAAAATTTGTGACAATGCCTCCGAATGTAACGGAATCGCCGAATGCCCAACTGGCGCCTTGTCTTGGGATAAGAAAAATAAAACAGTTTTGATAGATAATTCAAAATGTATCTCCTGTGGTATCTGCGAAAAATCCTGTATGGTCAACGCCATCAGAGTGGCTAGAAACGAGGAAGAATATAAAATATTCAAAAAAGAGATTGATGATGACCCTAGAAAAGTTGCCGATCTTTATCTCGACCGCTACGGCGCACAACCAATCCTTCCTGCATTTTTGATCAAAGGGAAAGATTTTTTAAAAGAGGTCGAAGGATCAGCCAAACTTGTTGCTGCTGAGATATTTGAGAATGAAGGTATAATGTGCATGTTAAGATCGATACCGCTAAAAGACCTGTTCAAAGGAATTGATATCAAATACCGAAAAGTAGAATCAAATGAAAATATTATTAAAAAGTACAAGATCAAAAAACTGCCTGCTCTTCTCTTTCTCAAAGACGGAAAGCTACTTGGAAAAATCGAGGGATATTTCGAAACCTCTGAGATCGATGATTTTAAGAAAAAAATCGGTGAAATAATAGACTAATTTCTAATTTTTATTTATTAATTTCTAATCAATTTTTAGTTTTTAATCTTTAATTAAGATTCAATAAAACTTAAGAATTAGGAATTAAGGATTGAATAAACTCACTTTGAGGCGAAGCGGTTTCTCATGATAAAGAGGCACTGTTTATCATTTCTTCAGTCAGCGAATGGATTGGATTAACTTGAATTGCTTTTTCATTCTTCCTTTAGTATCTTAAAAATAATGAATAGCGTAAAACAAAAGGTTTTTATTTTTGATTATGACGGGGTGATTGCCGACTCTTTTGAAGATGCTATTCTAATAGTTAGACAAATAGCCAAAGATATTGGCTATGACAAACCTATATCCGATGAGGACTTTAGAGAGCTTTTTGACCAAAATATATTTATCGCGATTAAGCAAAAGGGGTTCTCTTTGCTGCAGATACTTCGCATAGCCAACAGATTGAAGGGTGAGACTAAAGAGATGCAAAAAAAAATCCGGTTTTTTGCAGGTATTAAAGAATTATTCGATGAGATCAATGACCTTGGCGATATATTTGTCGTAACTTCAAACAGCAACGAAATTGTCCGGAATAAAATGGATGATTATTCAATGCTTCAGGATATCAGAGAAATTTATGGCATGGAAGTCAGTAAGAGTAAAGTCAAAAAAATTAAACTGGTCATGAAAAAGTATGATAAAAATACCGATTTCTATTATATCGGCGACACTATCGGCGACATAATAGAGGGCAGAAAAGCCGGCGTAAAAACTATCGGGGTCACTTGGGGTTATCATGATCGCAAAAGATTCGATAGAGTAAACCCTGACTTTATCGTAGATAAACCAGAGGAACTCTTGGCAATATGGAAGAGATAAAAACAGTCGAATCAGGAGAGCCATTGGTAGATTTAGCAGAGTACTGTCCTGGCTTGATTATTGATATCGGTGTAGATCCAAGTGGCCGAAAACGAAAAGCGTATCTGCGCAAGACTGTCGCTGAGATGATTTGCCGAGCCAAAAGTTATCTTCCAGATGGGATGACTTTCATCATCGGCGACGCATGGCGTTCAAAAGAAGTTCAGGAAAGAAATATTCTTTTTTTTCACAATATGTTTGCAAAGAATCATCCTGAATGGACTGCCGAGAGAGTCAAGGAAGAAGCAGAGAATTATATCGCTCCAGCCGGCGGGCCCATTGTCTCCGGACACATGACCGGTGGTGCCGTTGACCTCCGCCTCTGGAAAAACGGCCGTAAAATACCGATGAAAAGTTGGACTCTGACTTACCAGGAAAATTCAAAGTCCGATCAACCCAAGTTACCTGAATTTATAAAGAAAAACCGTGAAATCATGTTTCGCGCCCTGGAAAAAGCGGGCCTTTCAAATTATCCCCTTGAATTCTGGCATTGGTCGTATGGCGACTGGCAATGGGCAAAAAGGAATGGCAAGCATACAGCGATTTATGGCGTGATCGAGAAGCTACCGTCCGCTTGATTTTGCCCTCTGATTGAACTATAAATGAGATAGACTTAAGAGCCCTTATTTTATATTGGAGGCAGATGGTATTAACTTTAGTCACGACGAACAAGCATAAATTTGAGGAGATAACTGATATTCTCAAGCCTTTTTCGATTGAGCTTTCATGGCTAAACAGAAAATACGATGAAGATAATGACTATGCAATCCAAGAGATAGCAAAAATGGCAGCCAAAAAATTGGCGGATGAGCTAAAAACACCGATTGTGCTTGAAGACACCGGTCTTTTTCTGGAGGCTTATCCCGGCTTCCCTGGACCTGGCCCCAAATTTGCCATCAATACTCTGGGATATAAGGGTTTTTTTAAACTTTTACAGGGAGAATCACCAAACGCCTATTTTCAGACTTTTGCAGCCTATTGCGAACCCGGGAAAGAACCTTTGACTTTCGAGGGCAGAATGGATGGATATTTTATCGATGAAATAAGAAATCCAAATAAGGATATGATGCCATACGACCATTTCTTCGTACCGAAGGGGTATGGCAACAAGACTCTCTCTGAAATCTCAATGCAAGAAAAATCATCGATCTCCCAACGAGGTGAAGCCTTTCGAAAACTCGGCGAATACTTAAACATACAGAATACAGATAAAAACAGATAACAGATAATCATAATGTGATATATAATACTGAACGGATAATCAGTAGTAGGTTGATATTTGTAGATTGGAGGGGGCTATCAATCAAGAAATAATTTATAAAGATTTAAGCTATAAATTAATAGGTCTTGGCTATCAAATTTTTAACGAACTGGGATTTGGACTCGAGGAAAAGATCTATGCAAAAGCCTATGAACAATTACTAATAGAAAATAAAATCCCATACATAAGGGAAGCCTACTGCCCTATTAAAATAAATAATCAGACAATCGCCAGAAATTATTTTGATTTCTTGATCATGGATAAAATAGTTCTGGAATTAAAAGTTGGCGATTATAAGTATAAAGATGCATGTAGCCAGTTGCAGAAATACTTGAAGACTAGTAACCTTAAGCTTGGAATAATAGTCCGTTTTATGAGAGACGGAGCCAAGATCAAAAGAATAGTTAACTTATATTGATCTGTACAAATTTGTAATCTGTCAGATCTGTAATCTGTATGGAGGTTTATGGAAAAGGAGTTTGAAACACAGATTCTCGATATCGATGTTGCGGACATCAAAAAACGACTCGTGAATCTTGGCGCAAGAGAAGAACCGGAAGTTTTGGAGAGGCGCTGGGTATTTGACATGGAAAAAAAGGGTGATGAGTGCTCAAGATGGATCAGGCTGCGCCAAAGTGGCGAAAAAACAACAATTTGTCTGAAGGACAAAACTGGCAGCGGGGTTGCTGATACTTCCGAACTAGAGGTCGGGGTGGAAGACTTTGAGAAGACAAGTAAAATATTAGAGGCTCTCCCCTTCTTTATGGAGAAGTATTACCAAGAAAACTACAAACAAAACTTTTACTTGAATAATCTAGAATTTTCGATCAAACGCTGGCCAATGATCCCACCAGCCCTAGAGATCGAAGGCAAAAGTCAGGAAGACGTCGTAAAGGGCTTGGAGATGTTGGATCTCTCCGGCAAAGATGTCGGTCATCTCGGCTGGAAAAGAATTTATAAAAAGTATGGCATAGACCTTCATGAACTAAAAATATTAAAATTTGAGGAGTAAGTATGGGAGAATTATCATTCAATCCTGATCGAATTCCACCGGTACCACCAATAAGTCCGATACCACCCTCCGGGGACAAGAAGAAGGAGCCCCCAGTTCCTAAAATAGATGAGCACAAGGAAGATGAGACGGAGGAAAGTCCAGAAGAATCAGAAGAACGACGGCAGGAACAGATAAGGGAACTCAGGAAAAGAATTGCTTACAACCGGGAAGGAAAAATGGAATGAAATCAGTCGCAATCTGCGGGAGCCGACGATTCATGAAAGAGATTGCCAATTTTTCTAAGAAACTGCTGGCTTTGGGCATAATGGTGTATGAACCCAGATTTGGATTCCAAGATAATGATACATGGTCAAAACTTGACGAAGAGCATCAGAAATTGATCTTTCTTGGTCTTGCTAACGAGCATTTTCAAAAAATCCGCAAGGCTGATATTGTTTATATCTTTAATAAAGATGGCTATGCGGGACCAAGCGTAACTTTGGAAATTGGCTTTGCGCATGCCCTCAATAAGCCAATTTACGCTTATTCCAGCGATGAAGAATGGGGACGGGATTTCCTATTCCAGGAAATAATAAAAACTCCGGATGAGTTAGTCAAAAAACTCAGGTAATGCTCACTGCAATTTCCCTCTTGTCATGCTGAACTTGTTTCAGCATCTCATAAAATATTACTGGCCAAGTCATTAAAATCAGGGTTGTTCAGTCGGATAAAATTAATTTTCCAATCATGATGCCAATTCTTAAGCTGTTTCTCCCTCCTGATTGCTTCATTGATATCGCTATGGATTTCGAAATAAACTAGTTTCTTTACATTGTACTTGCTGGTAAAACCCTTGATTAACCCATTCTGATGCTCGTAGACTCTTCTGGCTAAATTATTAGTAACACCGACGTATAGCACTTTGTTATTAGAGTTTGTTAGAATATAAACAAAATATTGGTTCAACATATATTCATAATACAACGAAGGGATCCTGAAATAAATTCAGGATGACAAATGTGTGAAAATAACTATTTGCGGCAGTATGGCCCATGCCAAAGAAATGGTAAAAGCATATCATGATCTGAAAAAAATTGGTCATGAACCGCTGATGCATCCTGATGTTTTTGGCATTGCCGATGGTACAGCGAGAGAACTGGTTGATGGTATTGCTGCCGATCACTCTGAAGTAAAGCGAAGATATAACTTCATCAAAGTATGGCACTCTTTGATCCTTCAGGGCGATGCTATCCTCATTTGCAACTTCGATAAGGGAAAAATCAAAAATTATATCGGAGGGAATGTTTTAATGGAAATCGGCTTTGCCCATACTGCCGATAAAAAAGTATATCTGATGAATCCTGTACCAACAGATCTTCCATATGTTGATGAAATAAAAGCGATGGTCGATGAGGTGCTAAACAGAGACCTTAAAAAAATTGAGAATATTAAGACCAAGATTATGATCGGCGGCAGCATGGTTTTTGCCAAAGAGATGAAAAAAGCAAAGAGATATTTGGAAGCAGCAGGATTTGAGGTCTTTGTTCCTTTGGATACCGAATATGTGATTGTAGACCCTGAGAAAAAAAATGACATGGAGTTTTTACGGAAACTGGGCGTAGGCCTTGGCGATGCAGCACTTGTGGCAAAGGCAGACGCCTTTTTGGTCCTCAACTACGATAAGCACGGAATCAAAGGTTATATCGGACCAGGAGCATATAGGGACATTAGCGTTGCATGGTGGCACAGGAAGAAAATTTTCTTTCTAAATCCTTATGATGAAAATCAGAACAACCATAAATATGAAATGTTAGGTTTTAAACCAATAATATTGGATGGCGATTTATCCAAGATTGCGAAGGTATTGAATGCCTGATCCAATCATCAGCCGATCAAAAAAAGGGTTACCGATGCATTATTCGGTTGGAGCTATCATTAAAAATATTGATAATAAATATTTACTGATAGATCGAGCCAAACCCCCTTTTGGCTTTGCCTGTGTCGCCGGCCATATTGATGTTGGAGAGACCAAAGAACAAGCCTTGATCCGTGAGGTCAAAGAAGAGAGTGGTCTTACTGTGACTGATTTTGAGTTACTCTACGAAGAGGAGCTTGATTTTAATACTTGCAGAAGAGGTATCACTGTTCACAATTTTTCTGTTTTTGAATGCCAGACAAAGGGTGAGATAAATCAAAATATACTCGAGAGCAAATCGATAGGCTGGTATGACAAAGATGAGATAAGAAAGTTAATTCTTGAGCCGGTTTGGGAATACTGGTTTAGTAAGATAGGAATATTAGAAAGGAAATAATCATGGGCATACAAGTAGAATTTGATCCTGAATTAGCGCTCCGAGACATAAAGGAGTTTAAGTCAGGGAAACGGAAAAAGGATGAATGTATTCCAGAGAAGCTTGAGGTTGGAAAAATATATCCCTTTTTGAAGAATGACCAACGAAATTTCTATATGCTTAATGAAATTCCTCTGATCGAAACTAAGGGCAACGGTGTAATATCTCGTCCGATTGCCTCAATAATCTTGGAGGAGGTTACCCATTTTAACGAAAATGGTAAAGTTTATTCAAAAGGAAAATACTGCGTAAAAGAAATATTTGAAGACGCTCAGGTTTACTACGAAGGCACGGATCGTTTTGGCACTAGATTCGAAAGGAGAAAATGGAAATAAAAGAGCTTCAAAGCTTAGTGATGCAGCAAGCTAAAGAAAAGGGCTTTGGCGTAAAGCCTGAGGAGATCTCAGTACCGGAAAAGATTGCTCTCACTCACTCTGAAATCTCAGAGGCATTTGAAGCTTACCGCCATCAAAACATCGACGGCAAGGATGGCTTCAAAGAAGAACTTGGCGATGCACTGCAACGGATTCTTCATCTGGCTGGAATTTTTGAGATAGATCTGGAAAAAGAGATCTTGGATAAAATTGAGCGCAATAAAAGCAGAACTTGGGACTGGGATAAACTAAATGAGGGCAAGTAATAGAATATGCTCTTTCTAAATAAACCGGATGATTTCAGTCCAACCTGTGAGATGGCGATGTGCATTCTCGATAATCATGGGCAGATTTTAATTTTAAAGCGCCACCCCGATAAACATATGGGTGGTTTTTGGGATATTCCCGGCGGCAAAATAACGAAGTATGAAAGTGTCACAGAAGCTCTCTCAAGAGAAATATTCGAGGAAACAGGATTGAATATTCCCCCATCCGCTTTAATTTTTATCGCCAAAACCTTTATCCGATATCCGGAGTTCGACTTCATCAGTCATGTTTTTTACTCCAGATTTAGTCATAAGCCAGAGAATATTAGTATCAGCAGACGAGAACACACCGAGTATAAATGGGTTAAGTACAAAGATATTGATCGAGTACCTTTTGTACCTGACGAATTGGAGAGGATCCAACTCTATACAAATAAATCAATCTCCGATTGATATGAGTTTGTTGATTGTCACAACCAAAAATTATTAGTTTTTGATAACGATATATAGAGAAGGAGTCAAGTGACCAAAAAAATATTACTAATAGACGATGCGATCGGAGTTGGATGGCAAAAAACGAAGAAAAACTTTTGGTTTTTTGTCGGATTGATCCTGATCGTTTGGGCAATCAATCTTTTATTTTCTTACCTTCAAAGAATGATCAATGGCGACAATCATGATTGGTCATACTGGGTTATTTTTGCTGTAGAATTGGCAGCCAATATTCTCATGAGCGTAGGTCTGATCAAGATATCAATTTTCGCCAATGATGAAAAAAAGTTAGAATACAAAGATCTTTTTACCCATTATAAATATTTCTGGCGCTTTCTCGGGGCAACAATCCTCCGAAGCTTGATAATTTTTATCGGCTTGATACTGCTAGTTGTACCAGGTATCTACCTCTCAATCAAATTCAGATTTGTAACCTATTTGATCTTAGATAAGGATATGGGCATTATCGAAGCATTCAAAGAAAGTGCCAAAATAACTAAGGGAGTCAAATGGTCTCTTCTCGGTCTGGAGTTCTGTTCCAATGTTATAATTGTACTGGGTATACTGGCTTTATTGATTGGTGTTTTTGCAGCGTTTCCAATCGTGATGGTGGGAAGAGCACATGCTTATCGTGTTTTAGAGGGACAAAAATCTTAACGATCTAAAATATTTTGAAGTAGTATTCTTTTCTCAACAGAAGCGATCAATTTTCTAGTAGGAATGATCATATCTGAAGTCACTGAGACGCTGGTTGTACCTGCTTTTACCATCATTTCTGTAATCTCCGGATAAATGCTTGGAGCCTGGCCGCAGATTGAGCAAGTAATATTTCTTTTGCGACAAGTTTTAATGATGTATTCCAGGGAAAGCATGACTGCCTCATCTCTTTCATCAAATATCTTGGCAAGTGTCTGGTTATCCCGATCAACTCCGAGAGTCAATTGAGTAAGATCATTTGAACCGATCGAGATGCCATCGATTCCCAGATCAATGAATCTATCGAGCAATATCACATTTGAAGGTATCTCGCACATCATCCATATTTTTAGATCGTTTCCTTGTCTAAGGCCGCTAGCGGCAATCATCCTCATGCACTCTGCCATCTCTGTGATAGTTCGAACGAAAGGGATCATAATCCAGAGGTTCTTGAGGTCATAATCTTCTCTAACTTTTTTGATGGCTTCAAGCTCAAGCCCAAACATATCAGGCTCAGCAATATAACGTGATGCTCCACGAAAACCGATCATCGGATTGTCTTCGACGGGCTCAAACTTTTCTCCGCCCTTTAATCCTCGATACTCGTTTGTCTTAAAATCGGTGGCACGGTAGACGACAGGCCGAGGGTTGAAGGATTCGGCAATGGTTTTCAGTCCATCAACTAATGCATCCACATATTCACTTTTTCTACCAGCTTCCACCATTGCTTTCGGATGCTCACCAAGATTTGCGATCATGAACTCTGCACGCAGCAGACCAACACCATCAACTGGCAGCTTCGCTATCTCTGAAGCTTTCTCCGGCTCAGCAAGATTTACATAAACTTTAGTCCCGGTAACAGGTATCTCTTCGGAGATTGCAGAGCCTCCAATGACCTGAGTTGATAGCTGTTCTGGTGGCGATTGAATCTGAACTTTTCCTTTATAAACTAAGCCTTTGGCGCCATCAACAGTTACTACCTGACTATTTTTTAGAGTGTGAGTAGCTGTCCCAGTACCGACAACGCATGGAATGCCCAGCTCTCTGGAGACAATTGCAGCATGACAGGTCCGGCCTCCAGTAT
>Ga0247841_10002820_pt1 | contig 33556 bp, 39 predicted proteins | sample LaCruzMarch2015__2_FD_192410 | JGI IMG/M metagenome (GOLD analysis project Ga0247841, IMG submission 192410) | Freshwater microbial communities from meromictic Lake La Cruz, Castile-La Mancha, Spain - LaCruzMarch2015_18m | ecosystem: Environmental > Aquatic > Freshwater > Lake | place: Spain...
ACGCTCCTGCTGGTGGATGATGAAAAGATGGTTCTGGAGGTGAGCCGGGAAATGCTGGAGTCCCTGGGGTACCGGGTCTATGCGGTCGGGAGCGGTCAGGAGGCGCTCGCCGTTTACATGGAGAAGCGCAACGAGATTGACCTGGTGATTCTGGACATGATCATGCCGGGGATATCGGGAGGGGAGACCTTTGATCGTCTCCGGGAGATCAATTCCGCGCTCCGGGTTCTTTTGTCCAGCGGTTACAGCATCAACGGTCAGGCTCAGGAGATTCTGAACCGCGGCTGCAACGGGTTCCTCCAGAAGCCTTTCCATCTCGAAAAGCTCTCCGGGAAGGTCAGGGAGATGCTGGTCTGAAACAGATCCATCCATTGGTAATGTTTTTTACCGCCTGAACCGCCGCTTCAAAAGCGGCGGCATTACCAGCAGAATGCTGAATAGCCGGAAGAGCTGATAGGACAGAACAAAGGTTACATCGGCGCCGAGCGCCAGGGCGACGATGCCCATCTCGGCGAGCCCCCCGGCCGCCGTGCCCAGAAAGGCGCTGAGCAGATTGGCGGGGGTGACGACCGTAAGGCTGCATGCGACCAGATAGGTGAAGGCCACCAGCAGGACCGCGCTGCCGACGGCGTAGGGCAACACCCTGCCGAGGCGCCTCAGGCTCTCCAGCGTGATGACGATCCCCAAGTAGATCCCGAAGAAGAGCTGCGCCGTGCGGATCAGGGGGCTGGGCACCGGCGGTACGGGACAGCCGGCGAGGACGGCAGCCGTGGTGGCGAAGATGGGGCCCAGCAGAAAGGGGATCGGCAGCTTCAGCAGGTAAGCCAGCCAGGCTCCTACGGGCGCGGCCAGGATGGCCGGCAGGACGGCGAGATTCCAGGGGACCGCCGTTCCAGGAAGCGGGAGCACCCCGCCGAGCGGGTGGGCCATCCCGTGGATGGCGATAAACGGGACGATGAAGATTACCGCCAAGACCCGGGTCATCTGCATGAGGGTGACGACGGTCACATCCGCATCCCTGACCTCCTCGCTCAGGATGATCATCTGCGCCAGACCGCCGGGCATGCTGCCCAGGACACCGCTTGCCAGGCTGATCCCTGTCCGCCGGTGGGTGATGTAGCCCGTCCCCAGACAGAAAAGGACTGTGAGCAGCGTCGCCGCGGCCATCCCCGGCAGATTGGCCAGGATCTGTTGGGTGGTCTCAAAGGTGACGGTACTGCCCATCGAATAGCCGATGACGATCAGGCCGGCGTTCCGGAAGCGGACCGACCAACAGGCCCGCTGGCCGCTGAGGGCGTTGTAGAGCAGGGTGACCGTCAGCGGTCCGAGCATCCAGGGCAGGGGGATGTGCAGGAAATCAAAGAGCAGCCCCCCGGGGATTGCGACCAGGCCGGTGGTGAGAGTCGGCCCTGTTTTTAAGAACGTTTTCTTCAAGATTGATCTCATTTCGTTTTCGTTCGGTTCCGTGTCGAATCTCATAGGCCCGCGGACGCCCGGCCGCATGCCGGGGGATCCACGAGACACGTGGTGCTCCATACACCATCTGCCTTCCCTGATGCGAGCAAAATCACGCCGGCGACGGTCGGAAAGTCGGATATTGCGGGGGTGACGTTAACCTCCCTCCTAAGCTCCTCACCTGCTCACTCAACCGCGTGTATCCCTGTTCGATGGAAATGAGGTCTTACAGTATCAATGATGTTTTTTCTTCCAAAGAATGCTATAAACAGTACAGGTTCGGCAAACGGAGAAAACAAACATCAATCTGACGTATCGGAAGAAAACGATCTACTCGATTCATGCCACAATAGGGGGGGGAATATATGAGAACGATCATGAAGAAATGGTTCTTTGCGTCCTTATTGCTTTCTACGGCCCTGCTGACCGCCGGGCCGGCATACGCTGCACCTCTCTACTTTCCCCACGTAGACACAAACTTACCCTGGCAAACGGAGATCGCCGTGATCAACACAGGCGATCAGGCAATCACCGGCACTCTGAGGGGTATGAGGAATGACGGTCAGCTCGTCGAGACCCTGCCGGTCACACTTTCCGCCCATGGCCGGAGACAGATCACCGTTGCGAATGAGTTTATGAACCACATCAGCATAGGCTACATCATCTTTGAGACGGACTCTGCTGCGGTCCAGGGCTACACGAAGTTTTACCAGGCAGGAAAATATAGGGCGGCCATTCCGGCGGTCAAAGAGGTGAACACCTCGGATATCTATATCTCACACATAGACGCAGGCGCCCAGTGGTGGACCGGGATAAGCCTGGTGAACACAACCGCGGCAACGAAACAATTGACGATTACCTTCAACAATGGACAGAGCAGGAGCATCATCCTCACTGCGAACCAACACGATGCTTTCATGATCGAACCTCAGCCGAACATTCAATCGGCGGTGATCACCAATGCAAGCGGCGTGATCGGCCTGGAGTTGTTTGGCAATATCGGCGGCAGCGACCACCTGGAGGGAATCCTCCTGACCGACAAAACCGCGTCGACCCTCTACTATCCCCACGTGGCCAGTGATGCCGTCTGGTGGACCGGCATTGTGGCCTATAATCCGGCGGGGTTGGCAGCCACGATCACGATTACCCCCTACAGCGCTCAGGGGAACGCCCTTGCCACCTCAACCCTTTCCATCGCGGGGCAGGGAAAATATATCGGCCTGGTTTCGGGACTCAGCCTTCCCGCTCAGACGGCGTGGTTCAGGATAGACTCCACGAGCCCCCTCAGCGGCTTTGAGCTTTTCAGCACCGCCGACGGCAACCAGCTTGCGGCCTATGCAGGAGGGGGCGGAACCGGCGCAAAGTCGGGGGTCTTTGCCAAGATCGAGAAGAACGGCGGCTGGACCGGCATTGCCTTTGTCAACACGGAAGCGGGCACGACGCTCGTCACCCTGACCGCCTATAACGACAGTGGAACTCCGGTGGCCACCCAGGCGCTCACTGTCCTTGGCCATGCCAAGGTGCTCAATTACGCGGAGCCGATCTTTTCTCCGCAGAATCTCAGCAGCGCCACCTACATTGCCTACTCAGCGGACAGGAATGTTGTGGGTTTTCAGCTCAATGGTACCTCGGACAACATGATGCTCGACGGACTACCTGCGCTTTTGGGGGTGGGTGGAAGCGGTGGGGGCGGCCTCGCAAATGTGGCCACCACGTGGAACGCCGGATCGCCGCCGGACCTGCTGGGCTACAAGCCATTCCCCGCCAGCAGTGAGTGGTACCGCATCGTGTCCGCGGATCCCGTGGACCCCGATTCCGACAACATCATCGCCGACCTCATCCGGGATGACCCGGGCACCATGCTCCACCCCGATTTCGGGAACAGCCTCTTCGAGGGCGCCTACGTGGGCCATCCCTATGATGTGGTGGCGCCCAGCGCGACCCCCATGGTGCATGTCACCATCGGGCCTGATGGCTACGCGAACGAAAGCGATCCGGGACCGGAAAACGCCGCGGACCGGGTACCCATCCCCGTGCCCATTCCCACCGATGTGCACGTGGAGGGCGGATTCGACCACCACATCTACATCCTGGACAAGGAGGGGTACTGGCTCTACGAACTCTACCATAGCGTGCAACTGCCGGGCGGGGGCTGGCAGGCCGACCAGGTAACCCTCTGGGACCTGAACGACAACACCCGGAGGCCCTGGACCTGGACCTCTGCGGACCAGGCCGGGCTCTCCATCTTCGCGGGCTTGGTGAAGTGGGACGAGGTCCACGCGGCCATTCCCGGAAACGGGGACATCGGCCACGCGATCCGCTTCACGGTCATGCCCACCCAGGAACCCTTCATCCCGCCCGCCACCCATCCCGGCGGCGGAAACGACGGGACCATCCATTCCCCCATGATGGGTCAGCGCTTCCGCTTGAAAGCCTCCTGGCTGGCCGCTCACATCGCGGAATTCAGCCCCCAGTGCCAGGTGATCCTGCGAACCCTGGCCCGCTACGGCATGATCCTGGCGGATACGGGTTCCAACCTGTTCATCCAGGGCACTCGGGACGCCCGCTGGGTGGAGGATGCCGACCTGGGCGGTGTGGCCCAGCTCCTGCAGGTGCCTCCTGCGGCGTTCGAGGTCCTGGCGCACAGCGTGGACGTGGAATACGATTGGTCCCGCCATCCCACGGGCCCTGCACCTTCCATCGTGTCTCTGACGGCCACGCCTACCCATGTCTCCAGCGGCGGCACGGCAACATTGAACTGGTCCGTGACCGGAGCCTCGACCCTGATCATCAGCCCCAGTGTGGGTCCTGTGCGCGGCACTTCCGTGGTCGTCCGCCCGACCGGTACCACCACGTATACCCTGTATGCGACCAATGAGTTCGGCCGCAGCCGTGCCAGTGTCACGGTGAACGTGCCCTGAGGCGCAGCCATACGGAGTATTTTCGGGTGCTCCGTTACCTCGTTCCCGGTTTCCATGTTATGAGACCTTTGAAAAACGCACCCTTTGTCATTGCGAGAAGGCCAAGGGCCGACGAAGCAATCCCGTAACCTGTATTGATGAGATTGCTTCGGGCTGAAGCCCTCTCAACGACTGCGTCGGATTGCCGCGGCGCTCCGCGCCTCGCAATGACAGGAAGGGGAGAAATTCAAAGGACTCGTTATCATTGGATGCCGCTCCTTCCTTACGCCTTCATGCGTTTGCACATAAATTCCTGTCTTTGTGCCATTTTTCAATTATTATAAATAATTTCTAAAGTTATTCGCGGGAATGCCGATTATATCCTCAAATAGATTCATATCCAAAGGAGGAAAGGGATGAGTTCATCGGGTGAAAATCAGAAGCGGCAGGCAAAGCAGTCATTGACGGAAAAGATCCTTACTACCCGCGAGGTAGCGGCATATTTGAGAGTGACGGAGACGACCGTCTGCACGTTGGCTGCCTCCGGAGAATTGCCGGGATTCAAGATCGGCAAGTCGTGGCGGTTTGACAGGGGTGAAATTCTGGGGAGGATTGCCGTGGGGAAGCCGAAGGCAAAATACACAACTTTGGCAGAAGGTAGATAGGTCGTTATTATGATAGTAAGATTTCGTAGTGTGAAATCATGTATGTCATCTGTCGTGGTGTTTTACTCTGCAAGGGGGCTTTGTTTGTATGGTGAAAAGAAATAAGATTCCTGAAAATTTGCGCTCATTTTACCCTGTTGTTGCTTCTCCCGGGTCTGAGGCGGCTGAGGCAGCGAGTGCTCTGTTCAACAGGCCGTCCAAAGCCCCGAAACCACCCTTTCGTCAGGCATCACGGCTCACCCTGGAAAGCCTGGAGGATCCCTTCCGGAATTCACAGCCTACCCCGACCCACTGGGCTGTCGGCTGGGCAGATCTGATGATGACGATGTTTATCCTTTTCTTGGTCATCTATCTGTTCCCCTTGGCCAAGGAGGCGCAATCCCTGCAAACCGCTCCGCGGTACCAGGGCGGAAAGGCTCAACAGAGTGGTTCGGCGGACCGGCAAGGCGCGGGCCTGGAGAGTCCAATGGGTCAGGGCAGGGGTGGGCAGGGGAAAGCGGGACAGGCCGAGGAAGCCCAAGGTTCTGCCGAGCTCCTGAATCCCGGCGTCGGAACGACGGAGGCCCATTCGGAACCCAATATCTTGAAAACGGCAAAACTCTATGATTTGACCAAACTGACCAGAGAGGATAAAGAGTTCGCCAGGTTTGCCGATATTGATTTGAACCCCGATCATACGGTCCGAATTGTATTGGCGGCCGATCTCCTCTTCCCATCCGGCAAGGCTGATCTTCGCCTCATTGCCAAAGAAAATATCAAGAAAATTTCAGAGCTGCTGCAGGAGACTCCCCATATGATCAACGTCATTGGTCATACCGACGACCAGACGATCAGAGGTGGGGCATTTGCAACGAACTGGGAACTCTCTGTCATGCGGGCGACCACAGTCGCGCGATTTCTCATCGAGGAGATGGGCGTTTCAGCTTCCCGGATCACGGCCTCCGGTCAAAGTTTTTATCAGCCGCAGATCAATAACGATACCCCTGCCAACCGTGCAAAAAATCGACGGGTTGAAATCATTGTCAGCCTGGACCCACCGCCGACCTTGCCCTTGGCCAATTCCAAAATCTTGTCCAAACCAGGAGATAAACGATGATGTTGGGTAAGAATATCTTCGGCTTTGTCCTTTGTCTGCTCATCATGGCGGCTGGTTTTTACATCGCCGGCAATTATGGCATGTATTTCAATCTCTCCGGTTTCCTGATCGTCATGGGAGGAACCTTTGGCTGTGCCCTCATCAGTTACCGGGCTGAACGCCTGGCCGTGGTCTGCAAGGTGATTGTGGAGTCCTATCGGCACACAACGAAGGAACCCAGGGTGATCGTAGAAATCTTGATTGATCTGGCCGTGAAGTCCCATATCAGAGGGATTCTTTCCCTGCAGGAGGACGAGGACGAGACCACGTTTTTATTTTTGCGGGGCGCCCTTGGGCTCCTTGTGGATGGTCGGCAGGCGAACGAAATTCAGGATATTCTCAACTCGGAGATGTATTTCTTCAAGCTGCGGAGGGATGATTCCGAACGAATTATCCGAACCATTGCCAATTACTTTCCGCCGTTCGGCCTGATCGGCAGTATTGTCGGGTTGGTTGCTCTGATGTCCGGGATTAACGATCCTGTGGTCATTTTGGCCTCGGTCTCTATTGCCTTGACCGCAACCCTCTATGGCTTGATCTTTTCAAATTTTTTCTTTTTACCTTTTGCCGCCAACCTTGCCGAACGGACGAGTCAGGAACTCTTGCTGCAACGTATGATCATGGAGGGGGTCCTGGCCATTCAGAGCGAGATGAATCCCCGACTGTTGGAGATCAAACTGAAGTCGTTCCTCACCCCGTCAAGCCGGTCAGGTCAGATGGTTTCCCTGGCTCGGATCCAGCAGAAATTCAAAATCAGGGCCGAGGAAGAGGCGAAACCAGGAATCTTACAGCAGAAGGTTCCGAATGGAACAGGCAAAAAAGAATAATCGAAGTCATTCCGGAGTGAGCGGAATCTATCCATCGATGCGGTACCCCTGTTCTGTGAACAGCTTCATGCAGATATCCACGACCGTCTCGTCGTACAGGACACCCCTGTTCTTCTGAATTTCGTCCAACGCCTTCACGATGCCGAGGGAGGGCCTGTAGGGTCGGTGGGATGCCATGGATTCCACGACGTCCGCAACCCCGATGATCCGCGCTTCCAGCAGGATCCGGTCGCCGGAGAGACCGCGTGGATAACCCGAACCGTTCATCCGTTCGTGGTGCTGCATGATGATGTCGGCAATGGGATACTCGAAGGCAATGCCCTTGAGGATTTCATGACCCGCTTCGGTGTGATCTCTCAAGACGTTCAGTTCGTTCATGCTGATCAGTCCCGGCCGGCTCAGGAACTCCGCGGGGACGTAGATTTTCCCGATGTCATGGAGCATCCCGGCAATCCGGACGGCCCTGAGGTGATCCTCCGTAAAATGCATCTCTTTTGCGATGGCGACGGCCAGTGCCGTCACCCTCTCCTGGTGGCCTGCCGTGTAGGGATCCCGTATTTCGATCGCCGTGCACAGGGCTTTGGTGATGCCGTCCATCACTTCGTTGGTTTTGCGTAGCGAAATATCCTCAACGGTTCCTTCGTAAAAGACGAAACTGCCCCGTTCATCATAAAGGGCGCGGACATTCATGCTCACCCAGATCTTGCTTCCATCCCTCCGCAAATGCTGGGTTTCAAAACCCAGCACGCGGCCCTTTGCCTCCAGCATCTTCCGGAATGCGAGACGCTGCTTCGGATCCGCATAGAGCTGTTCCTCCATGTTGGTCGTGAGGGCCATGAATTCTTTCGCGGAACCATATCCCAGCAGATGGGCAAGGGCATCGTTCACCAGGATGCATTTCCCCTCGGCCGTCGTCTGGAAGATGCCCTCCAAGGCGCCCTCGAAGATGCTCCGGTATCGGAGTTCACTCTCCCGCAGGGCCTCCTCCCCAACTTTGCGCTCTACAATCTCAAAGAGCATGGCGTCATTGAGCTGTTGCAGTTCCCGGGTTCTCTGGCGGACCTTTTCTTCGAGCGTCTTCTTGGTCCGCCGCAGTATCCGTTCCGCTTCCCGGTGGATCGTGATGTCATTTCCAATGCAGAAGAGCTCCCGGATGTCGCCATGTTCATCGCGGACGGCCCGGTTCGTCCAGAGAATCCAGACCCGGCTTCCATCCTTCCGCAGGTTTTCATTCTCATGGGTCTCATATCGCGCCGGGCTCTCGGATATGGTCCGGATGAGCTGGGAAAGGTCTTGTCCGGACGAGTCCGTCTCCGGCAGGATCGTTCCCCGTGTGTTTTTCCCGATGATCTCTTCCCGGGCAAAGCCGAAGAATTTCAGTCCAAACGGGTTTATAAACAGGATGTTTCCGTACGTGTCGATCCGGATGATGATGCTGTTGGCACTCTCCAGGAGCTTGTGGTATTCTTCTTCATGCTGTTGCAGGGTTTTTTTCATGGTCTTTTGTCCTGTGTTTTCAATTCCGGATGCACCCCATTCCTTCCAGCGCTCGTTCACATTGTTTGGCATTTTCAAAGCGGATTGTTTGGATTCCGACTTGTAACGCGGCGTCCAAATTCGCTTGGGTATCATCCATAAAAATCGTGTCTGTCGGGCAGAGCCCATATTGTCTGAGCAAATACTGATATATGTCCAATTCCGGCTTGACCATCTGTACACGGCATGAAATGACGATTCCATCAAAAAGATCCCACACCGGGTATGCCTGCTCGATATGATGAATTGAGGCAAAATGCATATTTGACAAGACAAACAGGTGATGCGCGGTGGTCTGTTGAATGCGCCGGATGAGGGTGATCGTTTCGGGAATGGGAGCAAGGAGGTAGGGAATCTGGTATATTAACGTCGCAATATCCTCCCTTAAAAGTCCCGTTCGGCTTACAGCGCGTTGAATCGCCGTTTCCCGATCAATCGTCCCGCGATCAAGCGCGACCCAATCGGCGTGATGAAAGATCTCCTCCCTCACCCGTTGGCGACTCTTGTTGTCGGGGAATATTTTTTGGATGAGCTGTTCGGGGTTCCAGGTAAATACGACCCCGCCGAGGTCAAAAACCAGGTTCATTGCCTTTCTCATGGTCATTACAGGCTGCATGTGTTCAGTTCCGATGGTTCCATAATCGTAATTTTATTTCGCTTCAGATATTCCGGGAAACCGTAGAGACGCTCGCCCCGGTACTCCATCACCACGGCATCGGCGGGGCAATTGTTCAGGCAGCCGAAGCAGGCCAGACACTTATCCCGATCAACCGTCTGCTGGGAGGGATTGATGGCCTTCGTTGGGCATTTTTTCACGCAGATTTGACAGTCAGTACATTTTTGGGCATCAACGGTATGCTTGCTGATCGCCTTCTTGTTCAGCCAGACCAGGGGCAGCAACCTCAATCCTTCCCTTAACGCGACTTCATATTCGACAGAAATGGTTTTGCCGAGGGTAATTCTTTCCATGACATCTGCAGTAAAACGGCGTACCTGATCAAACGTTGCCGCATTGGGCAGATGTTGCCCGGAAATCTGGTTGGCATTGTTCCATTTGGGCGTTGGATACGAAGGAATATTCCTGAAGGTATCCCTTCCAACAGGGACCCCGCCCCTGTCTGCCAAAAGTTTGAGGATGTGGCTTGATGCGTTATGCTGATTGCCTTCCGGGCCGCCGAAGGAAACAAAGGCTGCCACCGGTGTTCCCTTGATGGAGGGAATCGTTTCCAGCCACTCGCTGACATTGGCGGGGGTATCATAGTAAAATACCGGCGTACCGACAATGATGAGATCATAATTCGACAGCCGGCTTTGATCGAATTCCTGCATGTCGCATGCATCCACTGCAAGACCTTTCCCCTTGAGGATGCAGCCGATATGCCGGGCATGTCTGCGCGTTTGACCGGTCTGGCTATACCATAAAACCAGCATCCTTTTCGGGTTGCGTGTTTTGAAGTCAGGATACGCTGCCCGGCCTTCACGCGGCAGAGACACCGGGAGGCACAGGGCGGCGCCTGCAATAACACTTTTCTTGAGGAAGTCACGGCGTGTTTCCATATTTGCTCCTTCAAAAGCAATGATAGAATTTACGGATACCTGAACGACACCAGACCGGTTCTCACGGGAAAGCCTACCTGCTCCACCGATCCGCCGGGTTAAGCGCCGGCCAGCAGCGTCGGCAGGTCGGCTACGCCGGCGAGCAAGTGAGTGTGCGGCTCGGCGGACAGCAAGTCCCGGCCGTGCGCCCCCGACAGCACCCCGATGTTGAACCGCACACCGGCGTTGTGCCCGGCCCGCAGGTCGAGCGCCGTGTCGCCGACGTTGGCGACACGGCCCACACGGATGGTCCCGGTCGCCTCCATGCAGCGGAAGATCAGGTACGGGGCCGGGCGGCCCTGTGGCACATCGTCCCCGCAGACGATGGCATCCACCGTGTGTGTCGTCCAGCCCAGCGCGGCCAGGAGCATCTGGGTGGTGTCCCGGTCAAACCCGGTATTCAGGGCCACCCGGATGCCGCGACCGCGGAGCCAGGCGAACACGTCACCCGCACCCGGAACCTCCCGGGCGGTGTCGGCGTACCGATGGGCCAGGTGATTGCGGAAGGAGGCGTAGGCCCGCTCCGCCTGCCCGGCCTGCGCCGCTCCCGCCGGCAGCAGTCCGATGATGGCCTCCCGCTTGGAGGCCCCGCGGAGGCCGCGGATGGCCTCGGGGCTGACCGCCACTCCGTATTCGGCGAGCGCCGCGGTGAACGCCTCGGGCACTTGACCGTCATCTTGAACTGTTGTGCCGGCCATGTCGAAGACGACCAATTCGATCCCGCGCATCGTAGCTTCCATTGTGCCCCTCTCGCCTAACGGGCGCTCACCGGCGCGAGGAATGAGCGACCGGTGGATTTATGGATTCGGGTTCTGTTCCCATACATGCGATGCGAAGCCTTACTGAGTCAGCGCTCTGATCATGGGGGGAAGCAGGAAGCCAATCAATAACAACGCCATAGCCGGACGCAGTAAATTGACAGGTTTCATGTTCCGTTCCATGATGGCTGTGGCGACATGATTTGCAGCCGAGAAAGCAAAGAACATCAACATCGCTGTAACGATGGTGGCATCCGCATAGCGCCCCCAATCCAGCACATAAACAAGCAAGGCCGTGATGGCTGTGGCCGCATTGGCCAGACCCGATTGGATTTGATAAGCACGATTGGGCTCATAACCAATTTTCTCAGAGGCGACTTCGCCCAATATCAGAGATTCAAAGGCCACTGTGCCGGACATGAGCATGACGACCCATGGTCCCATCATATGAAATCGTGATATCGCGTCTTTGCCTAAATAGTAGGCGAAAAAAAGGGCGAGTCCTATACCGGCAGGCCGAAGCCATTCCATCATCAATGCCAGCTTCTTCTTGGTCATTTTGCCTCGCTTCCCCGAACATGATTACCCGCCGAACGGTTTGGATCAGGAGCTCTTTCGAGCGTTGCCTGCATTCGCCTTGTTTAATAACGGTAGTGACCAAGTTGTCACAAGCGCAGCATTAGCCGTCAGGGATCTACGGTACTGAGCGACTCAAAGAGCCGGGTGCTCAAATTGTAGTAGGCGACGATCTCCACAAGGCCCAGAATATCCTTGTCGCTCAACCCCACTTCTCTGAGCGCCTGAATATCCGCAGGGCTGCACGCGCTTGCGGCCCTGGTCACCTTGACGGCGAAGTCGGCGATCCGCCGTTCCCGCGGACTCAGATCCGCCTTGGTAAAATCGTCTTTCACCTGTTCCGCCAATTTCTGATCTTTGGCCGCTCGACCGAGGGCCGCCAGATGGCTTGCCGTTCAGTGCACGCAGCCATTGTAGGCGGCAACGAGCAGCGCCGCAATCTCTTTTTCGCGGAGCGTCAAGCCTTTGGATTCCTGATAAATGGCCCGTTGAAGGTCATAGAGCAGACCGGACACCGTGGGTGTCAGACTCGTAAGCCGGACTGCATCCGCAGGACGGCCGGACGTCATGTCCCGTGTGCGGCTGTATAACTGCTGGATCGTTTCATTGGCGGTATCTTCCGGTTCGATTTCAATCCATGTCGTCCACGTCATAAGTGTTTCCCCTTTTTATTGGTTTTTAAGTTTCGCCGGGAAACAGCGCGCAACCAGAGCACTGACCCGGTCCAGCCATTCATTGCGCTGCTCTTCGGTGCTCGTCACAACCACGCCGAACACCTCCCGGTGGACGTCGTCCACCCCGCAAAGACCGAACACACAGTTCCTCCAGATCAGCTCCAGGGGATCGCCGAAGGCGGCCTGCTCCCGTTCGGCAGGTGTGTTGGCGGTGTTGAACACGATTGCGGTCTTTGCCCTGAGCAAACCCACGGGGACTCCTTCGCCGCTGTCACCTGCGAGGAAACTGTACGCGACGCCGGGGCGAATGACCCGGTCTATCCAGCCCTTGAGAATTGCGGGAGGCTGTCCCCACCAGTTGGGATGCACGATCACGATCCCCTCCGCTGCCGCGATCTCCTCGCAGTGCGCCGCAATCGGGTGCGAGAGGGCTGCCTCGGCCGGGATCTCGCCGGCCGGAAGAACGGGGTCGAACCCCTCTTCGTAAAGGTCATGAAAGCTGACGATATGGCCGTCCCGACGCAGTTCTTCGGCCGTCGTTTTCGCGATGGCATGGTTGAAGCTGCCCTTGTCCGGGTGGGCAAGGATGACCGAGATTCTCATGTTCCCCCTTGAATCCGCCCACGAGCTCATTCCCCGCGGCTTGCCGCGGGGTAAGCGAGTAAAACGATATTGTTTGTTCCTCTTAAGGATCGAAGATTCTCCGCAGCTTGCTGCGGAGAGCTTCAATTTGCCAAACGCAAGAGTTAGCGGGCGGCGATGGCGGAAATCTCCACCAGCGCGCCCCGTGGCAGGCCGGCCACCTGAACGGTTACACGGGCGGGCGGCTTCTCCTTGAAGCAGGCGCCGTAGACGGCGTTCATTTTTGCGAAATCGTTCATGTCCATGAGGAAAACATTCGTGGAGACCACATTCTCCATGGTCATGCCGTTTGCGGCCAGTACGGCCTTGAGGTTTTCCAGCACCTGTTTTGTCTGCTCTTCGATGGGGCCGGCGTTGAACTGGTTGGTCTTGGGATCGATCGCGATCTGCCCGGAGAGGAACAACAGGTTGTCGAATTTGATGGCCTGGGAATAGGGCCCGATCGCCGCCGGAGCCCGGTCGGTGGCGATCACTTCCTTTGCGGGGCCGGCGACGCATCCGGCCAGTGCGAGAGTTGCCAACATTACGGTTACCTCCTTCAAAAAGACTTTTAGCATAATCTCCATTCAATTTCCTCCCCGCTACCATCCCGCAACCCTATCCCCGGGAACGGAGGGTCAGGTCCGCAGTTCGAAGCGCTGCTCATTGACCTCGGCGCCCCATTGCGCGCCACGTTGCTGGTGGACCAGTTGAAAGCCGAATTTCTCGTAAAGGTGCCTTGCTGCGCTGAGGCCTTCAAAGGTCCATAGATATACGCATTCATAACACTGTGATCGACAGAACGCCATCGCCGATGTGAGCAGGGCGGTCCCTATGCCTGTGCCGCGCGCGTTCTCTGAAGTTATGAACCAGCGGAGATGTGCTCCGTCCTGCCCGGCGTGGGAACCATCAATCACGATTGATCCCTCAACCTGGCCGTTTCCCGACGCGAGCCAGAGACCGTCACGTTCGTCGACGTATCGTTCGCAAAATTCGGAAAGCTCACGCGCCACCTTGCTCTCAAAGTGAAGGCCGAATCCCACGAGTTGGTGGTAATAGCGTGCGTGAAGCTCGGCGATCCGGCCGATGGAGCCGGGCAGGTAGCCTTTATGGATTGTGAGAGTCATGGTGAATCCCTCGAAAGAGATACTAACACAATGATTACCGACAGATGAAATCCGTCCGCTTGAATGATTCGTTACCCCACCGATCTCCTATTGAATCCTTTACCAGATCCAGGGGAACAGCCTTTTTCGGGTGTTGGCAAAATCCGAATATCCCTCAATCCCGAAGAGCATCCTCTCCTCGATCCATATCCGTAGAAAGATCGAAGGCACAAGAACAAGAAGAAAAACGCACATAGTCAACCAGTTAAGGAAGTAAATAGACACGCCGGCATTGGCGATGATCATTCCGGCATAGGCTGGGTGCCTGGTGAAACGGTATGGACCTGAATCCACTATTCTATGTTGGGCCAACCTGCGGACTTTGTGGGAATAGAACCGCCCCAGCGTTCGAATTGCCCACAACCTGTAAGAGACACCCAACAGGAAGAGACCGGCGCCGATGAAATGAGCAACGTTCGGTAAACGCCAAACAGGAGGGAACCAAAGTGCAGAAAAAAATGTAAATGCCTGGCCAAAGGCATAGATCTGGCAAGTAGCAAAATCCACTGTCGTTTTGCCTTCCGTGCTCACATCCCTCCTGGCAACGGGCGTCTCCACCAAAATCCACAAAACGTAGAAGCTGACAAATAGGGTATCCGGATTCACCGGATACTCGACCCATACGTTTGGTATCCGCCAGTGCCTGACCATGGCAAGAGCGACGATTCCCATGAGGAGCAGGAATGACATTAGTGCCGGTGTCAGATCCTTACGTTTCATGGCACCACTCATTCAATCTTTGCGCCTCTCTCGGATAATAGCACCCTCAGCACCGACCGATGGCAGTGTGCTTCATTCTCGCAGTAGCAGCCTACAGCGAAATTGCTCTGATGTGAAAGGACCGCCAACAGATCCAGTGTTCGGCTGATTTCCGGGGTTGCCATCTCGGCTCGGTACTTCTTGACAAAAGCGGCCCACTGGGCGGGGGTGCTTGCCTCTTGCCCAAGCTTCATGGTTTCAGCGCTCGGAGCGAGATTAGGAAACCACACGTCGTACCAATTTTGCGATGCGAACTCGGACTTAGGCACCCCCCTTGGCGGACGACGCACCGTTCCAATGCGAGTGCCCTCGTCCTTGGTTCGCGCTGTGCCAAGCCTGACGATGCTAACGCTCATTGCTGCCTCCTGTTAAAAACATTGATACAAGTGCCAAGGCATTTCAATCTCTTTCATCGGTTGTCGAGCGGCGAAGGCGCTTGTGGAACGAGGATGTAGTGGTGAGCCGTCCAAGCGGTGGTCGAAGTTGCGCCGGCTTCTTTGGAAATGGCTTGTTCTTTAGGATCCCGTTCTTAATGGCAGTCTTCACAAGCCTCCCCGCGCAAACCCTCAAAGCCTTCTCGTACGATGATCGGCACCATGATTAGTGCTGCCACGGGGTCAGCCCACCACCACCCCCAAAGTGCATTGAGCGCAAGACCTCCAAGAAGAATGGCCGAAAGATAGGCGCAAAGATCAGTCTGTCGGGAGTCTGCCTTCATAGCGCGGCTTTCGAGGTTTGAAGCCGATCGGCGTTTGGCGCGGGCAAGGAGAGGCATGATGATGAGCGAGGCGACAGACAAACCGATACCAACGAAGCTGGTTTGCGGCGGTTCATGAGCAAGTAGGGATTTGACGGCTTCGAAGGCCACGTATGCCGCGAGGATGAGAAAGCTAATGCCCACAAGCTTAAGGGCAATCTTCTCGCGGCTTTCGTCATGAGCGGGAGAAGACAGTCTCCAGAGAAGCACGGAGCCGGAAAGACTTTCAATAAGAGAATCGACTCCGAAGCCCACCAATGCGATGCTACCGGAAAACCACCCGGCACCGATAGCAACACCCGCCTCCACCATATTCCAACCGATGGTAAAGTATTCAAGCTTTCGGCCGTGCCGTAAATGCTCTGTGCGCTCAGCAGAAGAGCAATGAGAACATCCATTAGGATCAGTCACGCATTCCTCTCATTCTTGATGTGGCCTAACGTCCGCGTTGTGCGGCACGCGGCGATAGCGTGTCGGCACCAGCCGATGGTTCGGCTCCTCATCCCTTGACGTATTGCTTGAATCCCTCCGCCGGTTCGCGAGGAGAATAGATGTACAGGGTCACACCGTTCGGGTCAAGAATGGCGAAGCCACGATCTCCCCACGGGTGATCTTCGAGTGGCATGACAGGCGTGAGTCCGGCCGCTGTGAGGCGGTCGTGCTCAACATCTACATCGTCCACGGAGAAGTTGTACATCAGACCCGCAGGATTGCACGCGGGCGGCCCCGGCTCCCGCGGCGCCATGAACTGAAGTTCGGATGTCTCCTTTCCGATCTGCATGTTCACGTACCATCCGCAGTCAAAAGTGACCTTGGCCCCGAAGTGCTTCACGTAGAAATCACGCGACTCCTCGACCTTTTTAGTCGTGATGCATGCTGACAGTGTGTTTGCGATCATCTTGCGTCCTTTCTCCTGCCGAACACGGGCTGCAGCGGGAGCAGTACGCGATCCGCTGCAAGCCATTGTTCAAGCGATTGTTGAGCGTTGGGATGAAGATAATCGTCTAATATGCCACCTCTTTCAATATAGAAAACGATATCCTCAAAACAAATCCTCCGCGGACAATTTGTAACGTTCCGCGTCGCTCATTTGGTCAATTCAGCGCGCTTGATCAGTAACATCCACGATCATTTCGGATGGTCCGAACATTGGAATCCGCTTCACCTTCGCTCCCGAGAAATCAAGCCTGTTCAAATCGATTTTCCGGAGATTCTGATTGTCGTACGTTTTGAAGTAAACAATACGTTTTGTGAGATCCCGAAACGTGACCCACTGCGTGGATTCCTTTAGAACGGTCTTTTTATCCGGCATGGTATCGGTTACCAAACCGAAAGGGATATCAAACGTATTAATAATGTGCTGGGCAAGATTAAGCGTTCTTTCGGCGTCCGGCTGCATATCGGAGAACCTGGTCAACACGGCGAGGCGAACAAATCTGCTTGGCGGGGTGAGGTCGCCGGGAAGACCGAACATTCCCGACCCGTGGCCTGTTGCTGGAAATGTCAAGCCGGACATCTGGTAGGGCTCCGGTTTTTCGCTCGTCATGCCGACATACTGGCGCAAGTTCGTCAACTGCCAGGGAAATCTGGGGGCATTCGTCATGATGCCGAGAGGATTGTCATAGATGTTGCATTTTCCATCTTCATATTCGATCACGATGCAACCGCCCTTTGCGTCATAAACGATAAAATGGACGGTCGGGGACATTTTTGTTTTAGGATCTGTATAATTGAACACCTTCAGGTTCCTGATTTCCCGCTTTACATCGTCGACGGTTGCAAAGTTGCCCAGAATCCAATCTCCCACCATACCCTGGGCGAGGGCCTGTTTCATCTCACCGGGAGCAACATCCTGCCATTTCATGTCGGATTCGAACCAAAGCAGCCCGACTGCAAGTCCATTTTCATTCATCCCGTCAGATAAGCCAAACTCCATTCCGAAAGCTGCAATCCCGACGTAGCCATAGCGTGTTTTCCAGGATAAGCCTTCCTTTCCTTCAGGGGCGAAGCTTACATAAGTTTTATTGCGCGGAACCGCGACGGCATCGTATTTCAGATCAACAGCGAACTCCATTGAGCGCCCGACAATGATCGATCCGTCGTTGGCTTTTAGTCGAAAAACCGTGCAGGAGTCCGCGGGGCACGCGGACAATACAAACAAGTATGCAACAGAGACAACAATCATTATTTTTTTCATGGTGTGCTCCTTTCGCCTAACGTGGAATTGAGAGGCGCTGCGTCGATAAGCGGGGTGTCCCCTCGAATGCAGAGTTAGGCCAGAGAGGAAAAAGAACAGTCGCGCCGATTATTGCGGGTATTCATCTGGCCTTTTGCATGCAATTCATGCGCTCTTCGGCAATGCGGTTTTCCTCCTCACGGAGCGCCATCTGCTCGTTGCGCGAGAGATTAGTACGGTTGGCATAGCTCCGACGCAACCCCTCCAGTTGCTGGTTGGCCTTGTCAGCGCATTGCATTAAACGAATGTTGGCGTCTGCCGATAGCGGGGGGCGGCTGCTCCTATTGCATTGCTCCGCCCGTTCAGCCGCCGCCTTCAGCGCATCATGAACTGGCAACATCAATTGCCGCTGCGCCTTAACATCACGTCCGGGGGGATTGGCCGCAACGGCACGATCAAGGTCGCGCATGATGCGAGCCTCTTCCGCTTCGTACTCCGCAAGGCAACGGGGGTTGTCGGCGGCAGAGGCGTGCCACGCGAATCCGATGAGAACAATGAATAGCAGGGGTTTCCCAAGCTTCACAGCCAATTCTCCTTGGTCTAACGACGCCGCGGATCAGCGGTGGGCGGGAACGCGAGCTTGCTCGCGGGGCCGGCCGCGCCGCGAAGCGGCGTCGGATTGAATGAGTTGTTAGGCATGATTGGATTTTCCCCACTTTCTGAGCCGCCCGGTAATCCCCTCATCACCGCGTCATCAGCGCGAACACGCCCCAGCCCAGGTATTCACGCGTGTGAGCGGCGTAGCGCTCGGGTTCCGAGGTTAGTTGTGCTCGAACATCTTTCGCGAACTCGTCGTCGGGATTGGCTTCAAGCCATCGGCGCATGGTGAGCCACTTGGCCGCCTCGTATCTGTCCCAGCTGTCTTGGTCTGCCAAAACCATTTCCACGACGTCGTAGCCGATGTGGCCGAAAGACGCGAGAAGTTCTGGAAGCAGGAGAAAGTCGGAGATTGAGCCGGCAAGACACCCCCTGGCAACATCTTCCGTCGGCGGTAACTGCCGCCAGTAGGGCTCTCCGATGAGGATGATCCCTCCGGGGCGGAGGCTCTGCGCCAGAAGCTCGATGGTGCCGACGACTCCCCCAGCGATCCACGTGGCGCCGAGACAGGCTGCCACACCAGTCTTCTCGTCAGAGACGAAGCCGGCGGCATCGCCATGAATGAACTTGACTTGATCGGCGACACCGAGTTCTTCAGCGCGGAGTTTCGCTTGCTCGGTGAACAACTGGCTCATGTCGATACCGGTGCCGATGACTCCGTAATCGCGTGCCCAGGTGCACAGCATCTCCCCCGAACCGCTGCCGAGGTCGAGCACTCGGGTCCCCCTTTCCAGACGCAGCGCCGCGCCGAGAGTGGCAAGCTTTTCGGGTGTGAACGGGTTATGGATGCGGTGAGCACTTTCGGTGATGTTGAAGATCCGTGGAATGTCCATTGCAGAAAATCTCCTTACGGGTGTGAATAGATTCGGTTACTGCCTAACGAAAAGCTCACCGGGAGGCGTACGTGCAAGCCGATCCGGTGCAGCGAATGGTTACCCGATTGATCTGCTTTTTAAGTAACCCTTGAGATCACGATAGTAATTTTCATGAGAGCCAATCATGACAAGTTCCAAATCTGTGCCGGCTTTTCTATATGCCAACAAATATAAATTCGTCTTGAGCTTGAATTTATGGACAAACACACCTTTCAAATCACCCTTCTTCTCTTCACCAACATTCGGGTTTTCAGCAATATTTCTCACTTCCCGATCTAAAGCATTTTTTTCAGCTTTAGACATTTTCTTCACTTTTATCTCAAATAATCTCGATATGTAGATTTTCATAGCAACCTATCCGAACTTGTATTCCGTCTTTTCACCCTGATCTAATTCATCAAGACCGATCAAGATTTCTTTAATTAGGGTATATGACAAATCCGGATTTTCCTCGGCACACTTCCCCATGCGCGCCCAATGCTCGATTTGACCAGCGAGGGAACGATGATCGATGCGGCTGAATCTCTTTGCTTCATCAACCAGTTCTTCTGATATTCTAACTGCTGTAGGCATATCTTTTCCTCCAAACCTCTTTTATCTACATAATATTGCAATGTATAGCATTATGCAACCTTTTATTTCATGGGTAATGACGACATCAGCCGGAGCGAAGCGATCGACTGGATTGCCTCGTTGGGCATCTACTGATGTGTGACAAATATGAGTTTTTCTGTAGAAAAGCCAAGCGCTGCAGCTCTTTTTACAAGTTTCTCCTTCAGTTCATCGCCTATTTCAGATCTTCTAGCCAAAATCCACAAGTACGATTTGTCAGGACCACTCACGAGTGAATATTGATATCCTTCATGGTCAAGTTCGAAGATGATGTAGGAGCCGTAGAATGGCCCAAAGAATGAGACCTTTAGATATCCTTGATCTGGTTGATTAACGAAGTAGGCTCTTCCTTCAACTTCTTTCCATTTGGCTTCCTTTTCAGAGTAACCGCGGTTCAACACCCTGACACCGCCGTCTTCGCGCAGGCTGTAATGTGCCGTAACCCGGGTTAACCCTCTTTCAAACGAATGATCCAGTCTGGCAATTTCGTACCACTTCCCTAAATATTTCTCTACATTGAAATTGCTGACAGGGGTAACGTTTGCCGGGATTCCAACGCACCCACCGATTAAAAAAACGAACAGAAGGGATGTCCATTTCAATAGCATTTAAACCTCCAGAGCCCAACGGGGCCTCGACAGACGCGGCCCCGTTCATCCCGACCGCCTGCGGTCGGGATGAACGATGAAATCAGCGGGGAGCGTAGCGAGTCCGCTGTATTGCTTTTGTGTACGCCTGGCACGGGCGTGAAATTATGGGGTGAAAGTCCCCTGTATCTGAATCCTGCCAATGTTCAATACATTGGCACAAGTACTAGCCGAAGGCAAGGATGGAACCGCGAGGGACCGTCCGAAGGAAGCCGAAGCGCAAAGCTATGAGCCGACGAACAGAAACAGCATACAAGGCTGAGTCTCCGGGCAAGTCACTCATCTCTTTAATCCTCTTTCTTTCTATAGTTTTATAGCCTAACGAAAAAATAACCCGGAGCGCAGCGATCGGCTGTATTGCTTTGAGGTTGGGCAATCTTCCATGCTCCCCTCTTGGCTGCCATATTCCGTTTCCATCGCCTTTTACGAAGTTCGTTGCCTGCCTATGGTTGCCCCAAAGACACCTCCACTCAACTATTGTGTTCCTTTGAGGATTGATCCCATCGCATTGTATCCCCTCGCACGCGCAAGGGAAAGAGGCGCTTGCCCTTGTCGGTCAGGAAGATTTACATTTGCCCCTGCCTCGACAAGAGCCCTGAGCGTTTCTGTATGTCGTGGTCCGCCATCTCCAAGGACAATGGACTCAATGACCGCTGTCCAACCCAGATTATTTACATGATCAAGGGGTGCTCCCGCACGAATGAGAATTCGTACAACCTCAGCGTGACCTAAGTGCGCGGCCGCAATAAGAGCGGTACCATCATAGCGGCTGGTGATATTTTTCGCGCTCCCTCCCAATGCCAAGGAGACTTTTAGGGTGGGGATGTCATTCGCTACCGCTGCAATGGTGACAATATCGTAACGGTCATTTTCCAGCGCATTCGGATCTGCTCCGGCGCGCACCAGCACCCTCATCGCCTCATGATGCCCTCCATAGGCAGCAACATGAAGCGGCGTGCGTCTGTAAGCATCCCTGACATCCACTCTTTCGCCTTTTGCGACAAGGGCCTCAATCCTTTTGGCGTCACCTCGGGCACAGGCAGCGAAGATGGCCGTATAGTTCGAGACTTCTTTAGCGGATGGCGGAACCTGGGCACGAATTTCAAGCGGCCAGGCTGCAATGAGACAAAAAGGGATTATGCTGCAAACAGTCCTTCGCAATCGATTCATATGGGTTTCATCCATTCTGCCCAACGTGCAGGTCAGCCGACGAGTATACGAGGTCATCTGGATTGATTCGTTATGAGGTTCTTAACTGCGTTAAGAGATTATCATAATCGCCATGAGATCCGATCCAGAACCTTATGATCCTGTTGTCTTGTTGTATCCCGACGGCGCGGTAATCCTTGGTGATGCGCAGAGAGAAGATCGGTCGCGTTGAATGTATCCGCTTGAAATGGAGGCTGGGATGATAAGGATTCTTCTTGAATCTCTTGTATGCCTCTGTTGCCTCTTTTCTGATCTGCTCGGGCAAGCCCCTATAGCATTTCCAGAAACGATCAATTGTTCGGGAAATCATAGCTCCTCGATGTTCAAAGGTCTTGTTCTTCCCTGCTGATGTGCGGCAAGGGCCTCGTCAGCAAGGTGATCAAGGACATCTTCTGAACCTGCAAAAGCCTTCTCCCATTTTCCTTCTATTTCAAGTTCCTCCATCACCCATTTTGCCAGGGCATTCTGATCAACCTCTGGAAGTTTAGATGCCTCCTTGAATGCTCTCTCCAGTAGCTCTGTCATGCTTTTTCACCGCCCTATCAAATACTTATCGATGAGTCGTATTTTACCACACCATATCAAAAAAATGTCACGTCGATAACTCATGGACAATAAACCAGCCAACCACTGCCACTATCGCGGTAATGATCAGAGGTATAATAGCGGCTATGTTCAAATTATCATTCATAACGCAAGGCTCACCGGTGGTGCACCGCACCGCCCGGTGCAGCCGGGGTTAGGTGGCCCCACTCTCAACTCTTTCGAGCTCTTCGATACAGTCTTGGAGATGGACCATGACCGGGTCGCCCGCAAATTCGGGATCGACGGACTCGTGAGCTTCTCTCAACCTCTGAATCACCACGGCTGCGGGGATTTCATGAAGCTGTGCTTCCACGGTTCCCAGTTGTGCCAACAGGTCTGACAGGAAACGCTGCCGCTCGGCATCTTCCTGACATTCCGTTCTCTCATTGGCGATAAAGTCGAGAAGCAGCCCAAACATGCCTTCTGAATCCGACCAGTCGATAAAAGTCATAGGTTAACTCCAAGCCCCGATTCCCCCGGATGCGCGAAGCGCGTCCGGGGGAACGCAGGGCTTACCCGGAGCGCGCCACGGGCGCGCGATCGGGTGCAGCGGATTGTTGGCCGATTATTTTCTTGCTTCAACCAAATTTCCGTTAATGAATTTGTGGATAATGCTGGATACGTAAGTCTGATAGGGCAAGCCTTCATTGACTGCCTTTTTTTGTAGCTCAAGAAGATCTCTTTCAGAAATCCGTATATTTAACCTCTTATCCTTGCGTAACGTATTACGTGCATAGGCCATTAATTCTTTCTTTCTTTTAGTGAGGTTTGTAACAGGCACCCACTCATCTTTTTCAAAACTATCGAGTATTTCTTTTTCTTCTTTCATTAATTTCGTCTTCATGATTATTCTCCAAGATATCTTTGTGTTGCCTTTCTACTTGGAATGATGGTTTTCAGAAATAGTTCTTCATCATTCTCAACATAAGGAATGAGATAAGCGTAATTGGCAATATTGATAACCATAATTCGCTGTCCGGGATAATCTTTCTGATTGGGATGCAGGTAGTCATCTAATATGTCACCCCTTTCAATAAAAAACACCACATCCTCAAAACAGATGCCCCGAGACGACTTAAGCGCGACACTCTTTTCCGTGTTCCAGTTTAGGCTTTTCATGATTTTATATTAGCACATTGTGTGCATTATGGAAACACATATTTAAGGCCAACGCATCCAACACCGGCGCAGCTCTACTGCGTCCGAGTGCTTTGACTTGTTAGGAGTCGCCGACATGGGATCACAGGATGCTCTCCATAATGCCCCGAGCAACATCGAGAGACGCCTGGTCCCTGTCAGGCCACTGCGTGATTGGGATACCGTCTCTGGGGAGCGCTTGTAGCTCACCGAAGGGGGTAACAATCCAATCGCAAGCTCGCAGCACCACGGGAATAACGCGGGCAGTGCCCTCCCGGTGCCGGCGAAGAGCTATCTCGCCTTCAATCCCGTAGCAGTAGCGAGATGCTAGAAAGTGAGGGCTCATAAAGAGTAGGATGACCTGAGCCTCTCAATCCTATCATCAATCTGGGTCCGCCACTCGTTACCTGCAGGGATCATTCGGTCGTGCCACTTCACGATCTCACCCAAGCGCTCGCGCACTACGAGCTGGAGCCGGACCACGTCCATAAGCGCTTCATCTTCATGCGCGTACGAGAAGAAGATTTCGATGGGGCGTTCCGCAATTCCCTGCAAAGCCCCAACGTGCTGCGCGGGGACCGCGGCTGCTTCCGTCTTCTCCGGCCCAGGTTGCGTGGCCTGCAAACGGGTTGCGATAGACCGACAGCCATTGGCTGCCGGGTGTCCTGGCCGGTAAGACTCCGCGTACTCAACAAGCTCCTGGAGGACTTCCCCGACTAGCCGGTCTGGCGCACGATCCCAGAAACTACGCATCCGGTTTGCCTTGGAGCCGCTATGTCCCTCAAGGTACAAAGCATCGTCAATCTCGACGTCGAAGTCCCGAAAAAAATCAGCAAACGTGCGGTCACTAAAGTTCAAGACGTAGCCGCAGCCCATCTCAAGGAATTCCTCTAGGAGGTTCTTCTCCCGAAATTTCAGCGATGCCATTCAGCTGTCACCATCTCTCTAGAGACTCCTAAAGGGTGCGAGATGAGCCGCACTCCCTTTGTCGCGGGAGATGCAATTTATTGCAGCTCCCGTGACAAAGGGGGCGTAGCCGCCACAGGCGGTGCGGATCTATTGATGGTTCGAGCCGCCCTTCGGCGAGAACCAGCGATAGTTTAGCTCGCACCCGTTCGTGCCGCGTAGGCGCCCCCAAGCGGCTCAGCGGCGCGAACATAGTGCAGACCACCGAACGGCGGCCTTTTGTCACCACGTCTACAATTTTAACGATTGTGTAAGACCTTGACATAAGATATGATCTCTGTCAAACGAAAACAATGAAACCCATATTGGATATAAAAAATACCGTAGATCATGACAAAAGATGAAGCTCATGGATCAGCGGAACTGAGCATAAATACGGGATGGCATGTAAGTGAATCATAGCCTGGAATTGAATCAGGGGAGGGTGGTCGATTACCGAATCCGGACCTCCCCGCGGGCGCGGAATGTCCGGCTGCAGCTCTCTATCCGGGAGGGGCTCACGGTGGTGGTGCCCCGGAATTATGATCTCCGCCGGATTCCGGCGATTGTGGAGAAGAAGAGAACCTGGATCGAGGCCCATCTCCGGCGGTTTGCGGATATTGCCGGGGCCGTTGATCGGAGACCGGCCGCCGTGCTGCCGGAGACCCTGGAGCTTCCGGCCCTCGGGGAGTCGTGGCGGATCGAGTATTGCCCGACGAATACGCGGGTCGTCGGGGTGATGGTCGGGGAGCCGGGGCGGATCACCGTCTACGGCGCCGTTTCCGACCATGAGGCCTGCCGCGAGGCGCTCAAGCGCTGGCTGCACCTCCGGACGCGCGAGGAGCTGGTCCCCTGGCTGGGCCGTCTCGCCGGTGAGGGTGGTTTTAAATTCAGTGAGGCCCTGATCCGGGGGCAGAAAACGCGTTGGGCGAGCTGTTCGTCGAAGGGGAGGATCAGCCTCAGTTTCAAGCTGCTGTTCCTGGAGCGCGATTGGGTCCGCTGTGTGCTGCTCCACGAGCTGTGTCACACGGTCCTGATGAACCATTCCCCCCGCTTCTGGGCGCTTTTGAGCGGGATCGAACCCGAATGCCGGGCGATCCACAAGCGGATGCGCGACGGCTGGAAGCGGGTTCCGGCCTGGGTGGAGGAGCGGATGGGGGAGGGGAGGCAGGACCCGGGGATATCTTGAAAAAAGGAGGGAAAGGATGCTGAGCAAGGAAGAGATCATCGAAAAGGCGCATGAATGCGGATTCGAGGATGCGGGCGTCACCACGGCGGAGCCCTTCGACTCCCAGCGGACCCTCCTCGAAGGGATGCTGGAGGAGTACGGCTGGGCCATCCAGTCGGGCCTGGACCTGATCGCCGGGACCGACCCGAAGACCGTTCTCCCCGGGGCGAAGTCGATCATCGTGCTGGTGGAGGCCTATTTCCGGGAGGCCTTTCCACCATCGCTCGAGCGCCACTTCGGCCGCTGCTACCTCGACGACGACCGGATGATCGGGAACCGCCTGGGGAAAAGGGTCAAGGCCTTCCGGTCTTTTCTGCGGGACAACGGGATCGATTCCAAGGTTCCCTTCCATCTTCCCCATCGGCTGGCCGCGGCGCGGGCGGGTCTCGGGACGTTCGGCAAGAACTGCCTCTTCTATTCCCGGAAGGTGGCCGCCGGCGGCTCCTGGGTCCTCCCCATCGCGGTGGTTGTCGATCAGGCCTTCGCGCCGGACGAGCCGACCCTCGAGATCGGCTGCCCCGACTGGTGCCGGAACGCCTGTATCGCGGCCTGCCCCACCGGGGCGCTCAAAGGGCCGCGGAAGCTCGATCCGCGCCGCTGCATCTCCTACCTCACCTATTTCGGCAGCGAAATGACCCCCCGGGAATTGCGGGCGCCGATGGGGCTCAGCGTCTACGGCTGTGACCGCTGCCAGAACGTCTGCCCCCGGAACGCACCCTGGCTTGCCCGGGAGCTGAAGGCGAATGAAAAGGCGGCGGGGATGGCCGACGATTTCCGCCTGGAAAAGCTCCTCGGGATGGACAAGGCCTGTTTTACCGAAAAGATCTGGCCGCATATGTTCTATATGTCCGATGCAGACCTCTGGCGGTGGAAGATCAACGTCGCCCGGGTCATGGGGAACACCCGGGATGAGGCTTACATCCCCCCTCTGACGGAGGCATTCCGCCGGGAGGGCGACGAGCGGGTGAAGATGATGGTCGCCTGGGCCCTCGGCTGCATCGGCGGCGGGGCGGCGAAGCAGGCCCTTGCGGATTTTCTTCCGGAGAGCGCCGGCCTTGTCCGGGAGGAAATCAGCGCGGCTCTCGCGGAGCCATAGCCCGGGAAAACTAATTCTTGACTTCGGCGGCGGGAAGGTCTATACAGTCCGAGCTTTCAGATTTGGTTTTGGCTGTCCACCCTCCCCAGAGCCGGCAATAAAGGCTTCTGGGTTTTTTTGCGCCTGAAGCATAGACAGGCCTTAGGGGCAGGGTAAAGCTGGAAGAAGACAGGAGGAATATGGCAAGACAGGGCCAGGACAAGTTCATCAAGCGGCAAAAGGAACTCGAGCGCATCAAAAAGGCGAGCGAGAAAATGGCCAAACGGCAACAACAGAAAAAAGACGAAATTACGAAGGAAATTGAAGGAAATTGAATGAGTTTTAAACAGTTTAATCTAAACACGCAGATCGAAAAGGGCATCGAGGCCCTGGGTTACACGGCGCCGACGCCGATCCAACTTAAAGCCATGCCCGCCGTTCTTGCGGGCAAAGACGTCATGGGGATGGCCCAGACCGGAACGGGCAAGACCGCCGCGTTTGCGCTTCCCATCCTGCAGCGGCTGATGAACGGCCCGCGGAGAAGCCTCCGCGCGCTGATCGTCGCCCCGACGCGGGAATTGGCGGAACAGATCCACGAGGCCATCGGCGAGCTCGGCCGGGCCACGAAACTCAAGAGCGTCACCATTTACGGCGGGGTGAACAAGAACCCGCAGATCCGGAGTCTCCGCCAGGGGGTCGACATCGTGGTGGCCTGTCCGGGGCGCCTGCTCGACTTGGCGGACCAGGGCGAAATCGATTTCTCCCGTATCGAGGTTCTGGTGCTCGACGAGGCGGACCGCATGTTCGACATGGGTTTTCTGCCGGACATCCGGAAAATCATCAAACGGCTGCCCACGAAGCGGCAGACGCTGCTCTTCTCCGCCACCATGCCGGACGACATCCGGAAGCTGGCCGGGGAGGTGCTGCGCGACCCCGTCATGATCAAGGTCGGCACGGGGGCTCCCGTTTCCACGGTTTCCCATGCCGTCTATCCGGTGGCGCCGCACCTCAAGACCGCCCTCCTGATGAAGCTGCTCGAACGGACGGACACGGAATCGGTGCTGATCTTCGCCCGCACGAAGCACCGCACGACGCGCGTGGCCGAGCAGATGCAACGGGCCGGCCTCTCGGTCGCGTCGCTGCAGGGGAACCTCTCGCAGAACCGGCGCCAGGATGCGCTCAGCGGCTTCCGTGACGGCACATACCAGATCCTGGTCGCCACCGACATCGCCGCCCGGGGGATCGACGTCTCCGGGATATCCCATGTGATCAACTACGACATGCCGGACACGGTCGATGCCTATACGCACCGGATCGGCCGTACGGGCCGGGCCGCGAAGACCGGAGACGCATTTACCTTTGTGACGCCGGAAGACAGGGGCTTCGTCGGGGATATCGAGCATGTCCTCGGGGAGAGAATCGAAAGGCGCACGCTGGAAGGTTTCGACTACAACGTGCCGGCGCCGGCGGGCGGCGGATCCGATCGGGAAAGGCCCTCTTTCGGGCGGCAGGGAAGATCGGCGCCCGTTTCGCGTTATGCCCCGGTGAAAAGAGGGGGCGATTCCCGGCAGGGGGCTCCGCGCCCTTCGGGACGACGGAGCGGCGGAAGATCGCTGGAGGGATTCTCTCAGAGTCGAAGCGTATCCAAAGCGAGATAATAAGTCTCTGCTGACCGGGAGCGCAACCCGTAAGCCCCGCCCTGTGGGCGGGAGCTTCAGTTGCTAAGCAGGATCTCGTACAGTTTGGGCTTGGCCGTGGTGAGAATCACGCGGCCGCCAAAACCCGCCGCCTTCTTCAGGGCGGCGGTTTTGTTTTTGACCCGGATCTTCGGATCGCCGATCTCCCCGATGCGGTAGACGATCCGCGAAAAGGGCCGGGAGAGACCGCGGGCGTCGAACGTTGCGCCCGTGTGGTACAGATCGGCTACGTCAGCGGCGGAGACGCGCGGCGGAGGCGGACCCCCGGGTTCGGAGAATGTAACCTGATCCTGGACGATCAGGCCGCCCCGGGCGTAGAAGACCTCCGTGACTTGGTAACCGAACTGGGAATTGCGCCAGGTGAGGGTGAGCGGCTCGCCGTCCGGCGCCACGACGGTGAGGATCTTCTCGCCCCGGCTTTCCTCCGTAAGTTCAATCCGCGTGTAACCCGAAGGGGTGATCTGCGACAGAAGCCCGAAGACCAGGAGTGTCAGGATCAGGATGATGATCGTTATGTTGCGGTGCATTTCCTGCTTCCGGCATTCTGCTGAAAGATGAAACAAGCCCCCCGCCCTGGGGCGGGGGGCTGACCTGCCTTGGATTTTGCGGATGGTCTATTTCAGCGCGCCCTTCTCCTTGAAGAACTTCTGGGCGCCGGGGTGCAGGTACTTGAGCGCATCTGCGGTAACCTGTCCGACGGCCGTTGCCGGCGTCATTTTGGTGGCCCCCTTCCAGACCGCGGCGAGTTCGGCCTTGTTGTCGAAGATCGCCTTCAGGATCTGGTAGAGACGATCCGCCGGGAAGGTGTCCATCGCCTGGAGGACGGCCGTGATGCCGATGGTGTCGGTGTCGGCATCAACGCCGGCGTAGCACCCTTTCGGGAAGACGATCTTGTGGAAGACGCCGGGATTCCCCTTCATGATCTTGTCCGCAGCCTCTCCGCCAACCGGCAGCAGGACCATCTTCGTGCCGGGGGTGGAGGCCATGTCGATGATGGCGGCGGTCGGGACGGCGCCGCTCCAGAAGAAGGCGTCGATCTTGCCGTCTTTGAGCGCTGCGACGGACTCGCCGGCCCCGAGTTTCTCCTTCTTGATATCCTTGTTCCAGTCGATGCCGAGCGCCTTGAGGACGTAGTCGGCCTGCTCCTCGGTGCCGCTGTTCGGGGCGCCGACGGAAACGCGCTTGCCCTTGAGCTGCATCACGTTGGCGATGCCGGTGGTGCTCGTGGTCACGATATGGAGCGGCTGCTCATAGAACCCCATCACCAGCCGGATCTTGTGCTTGGCCGGGATGCCGGGCACCTTGCCGTCGTTTGCCCAGCCGACATGATAGTCGTAGGCAAAGGCCAGCCCCGCCTTTCCGGCCCCCAGGAGCTTCATGTTGTCGATTGCGGCCGTGGTGGCCTCGGAGGTTGCCTCGGTGTTCGGGACGTACTTGCCGATGACGCCCCCGATCGCCCCGCCCAGCGGATACCAGACGCCGCCGGTGCCGCCGGTGACGATGCTGAAGGAGAGTTTGGGCTGCTGGGCGTTTGCTCCCGCCGCAATGAAGAGTGAAACGGTAAGGACGAGCACCAGGCACGCAACTGTTTTCATTTTTCGAACATTCATGATCCACCTCCTTGAAATGTGAAAAGATACCACAACCGGAACCATACCATTCCGCCTTGAACTTCTGCTGATCATTCCCTCACGGGCAAAGGCCGTGAAGAAGGATGAAACATAGAGGGGTGGGATACCCTCGCATTTGCGCTCAGGCCGGAGCCCCGCCCTTCCGGACGGAACCGCGCGTCACCCGCAGGTGATGCAGGATCATCAGGGTGCCGGCCAAAAGCGGCGCCATCCCGGGAAGGGACCAGCCGATGGGGGCGATCACCATGGCGACGGCTGCGATGATCAGCAGCACCCGCTCGATCATGGGGAATTTCTTGCGCATGTATCCGATGATGCCCAGGCAGACGAAAAACAGGGAACAAACGCTTGTCGTGGTGGCCAGCAGAAAATCGGGCCAGTTTCCCCCCACGATGAGGAGGCTGTAGCCGACCTTGGTTGTCGAAAAGTAGAAGGGCACCAGGAAGGCCGGCAGGGAATACTTCCAGGCCTGCATCATCGATCCGAACGGATTCCCTCCCGTGACGGCCGCCGCCGCACAGGGGGAAAGGCCGACCGGCGGCGAGACCTCGGAAAGGACGGCAAAGTAGAAGGCGAGCAGGTGCGCCACGTGCATCGGGAGGCCGAGTTTGACCAGGGCCGGCGCGACCATCACCACGGTCATGATGTAGGTCGCGGTGATCGGCAGGGAGAGGCCGATCAGCATCGAGGCGAGCATGGCCAGGACGATCGCGGCCAGCACCGACCCGCCGCTCACGGACATGATGATGGAGGAGATCTTGAGCCCGAGTCCCGTCAGTGTGAAGGTCCCGACGATCAGCCCAGCGGCGGCCAGAAGCACGGCGACCGGAAGCATGTTCTTCGCGCCTTCGATCATCGCTACGATGATCTTGCGGGGGGTCAGCCATTCATTCCGGTCCCGGCTCAGGAAGCTGGTCAAAATCGTCGCGCCGATCGCGCCGAGCGCCGCGTATTCGGGCGACTTGTTCCAGATGACCAGGAGCGCCACCAGAACGACGATCGACAGCAGGTGATACCCCTTGGTGAGCATCACCTCCCGGACGGTCTGGGCTTCGGCATCCGGGGGGGCAAAGCGGTATTTGCGGGCCTCCAACTCCACCATGAACAGCGTGCCGATATAGTAGAGGATCGTGGGGACGGTCACCATGACCACCACCTCCCAGAAGGAGACGCCCATGAACTGCATGATCAGAAACGCGGCGGCGCCCATCAGCGGCGGCGAGAGGACGGCCCCGATGCCCCCGGTGGCGATGAGACCCGCGGCCATGTTCGCCGAGTAGCCGGCCTTCTGCAGGATCGGCCACATGATCGGCGTGACGGACATGGTGGTCGCTACGCCGCTTCCCTGGGGACCGCCCAGCAGGGCCGAGGTGATCACCGCGCCCCTCCCGGCGCTGGCCGATTTCCGTCCCATCGTTGCGAGCGACAGATCCAGCCAGAAGCTGCCGGCGCCCGCCACGTCCATGAAGGTGCCGTAGACGACGAAGAGCATCACGAACGAGGCGCTTACCGAAAGCGGCACGCCGAAGATCCCCTCCAGCGTCATGTACATGTGGCCGACAATCCGGTCGAGGTCGTAGCTTTTGTGGGAGATCATGTCCGGAAAGTAATTCCCGAAATACATGTAGAGCAGAAACCCCACGACGACCAGCGTGAAGGTGTTGTCGACGATGCGCCGGGAGATTTCGAGCAACAGGACGATCGCGACGATGCCGAAGAAGAGATCCATGGGTTCCGGCAGCGTGGAGCGGCGGATGAACTGGTCCATGTCGAGGAAGGTGTAGGCGATGGTGGCCACGCCCAGGATGGCCAGAAGCAGGTCCAGCCAACGTGTCCAGCGGGCCGCGTTCGGCCGGACCGGGTAAACCAGAAAGGCCAGGCCGAAAATGAAGGCCATGTGGATCATCCGGAAGGCATAGGTTTCCACCGGGATGATGGCGCCGTAAAGCGACCAGCCGACGAAACCGACATAGAGCGCGCCGATCGCCATGGCCGCTTTCCCTTGCATTTCACGCATCACTTTTTGCCTCCGTGTTTGATAATCTTCGCGCCGATCAGGCAAGAGCACGGCCATGAAAAGGGGCCATGGGCTTCGTAGATCCGGCGAACCGCAAATGCGATCTTCCGGAGCATGGATGAGAAGCGCCCCGGATGGAGTACCCATGTGAAGTGTATGGGGGAATCTGCACGAAACGTGCGCACTATAAGGGAATGTCTCCCGCGTGTCAAGCAGAACTGGTCTGAACCCAGAGAAAATCCACCGGGAGTTGATTCTCCGGGATCATGGCGGCTTTGAGCCGGAAGTGGTTCAGGTTTCCCGGCTATTCTTATTGTCAGACTCCCCGTCCACCCGGGGACGGGGAGTCTGTTCACACCCGATCGTTACTTTTTGACCCTTCCCAGTTCCTTCATGATGGTCTCGTATTCGACCATCTTCTTCTTCACCAGGGCCAGGGAGGCTTCGGGACCCATGAACTCCGTCTTGAAGCCGTTCTGATCCATCTTCTTCTTGACCTCCGGGTCCTTCATGACCTTTTCGAAGGCGTCGGCCAGAACCTTGATCACATCATCCGGCGTCCCCGGAGGAGCGGCGACACCCCGGTAGGCCCCCTCCACGATGTCGTATCCCAGCTCCTGGAAGGTCGGAATGTCGGGGAGAACCTCCATCCGCTTTTCCGAGGCGACCGCCAGGGCTCGGAACTTTCCCTTGTACTGGATCGCCATGGTGGAGTAGCTCATCAGCGCCGTCACGTGGCCGCCCAGCAGTGCGGGAACGGCCGAACCGGTCCCGCCGAAGGGGATGTAGGTCAACTTGATGCCCGCGGCCTTGTTGAGCATCGTGGTCCCCAGATCGTTCGCCGAGGAGGTGCCGCTGCCCCCGACCGTGAAGACGCCGGGGGGGTTCTTCTTGGCCGCCTCGACGAAGTCCTTGAGGGTCTGGTAGGGGCTGTCGTTCCGGACGAGAAGCATATTCGGGGTGCTCTCGAACATGTAGATGTTCTTGAGGTCCAGGGTCTTGTACCCGGCATTGCCCATCTCCAGCGGCTGGAGGGCGATGTGGGGCAGGTTGTGGCCGGCGATGATATAGCCGTCGGGTTTGGTCTGGACCAGTTCCGCCCAGCAGAGGGCCCCGCCGCCGCCGATCTTGTAGTTGATGGAGATGTCCACGCCGAGCGCCTTCTTCAGGGCTGCTTCCTGAAACCGTGCCGTGATGTCCGACTCTCCACCGGGATTGAAGCAAATGTTGTAGGTGATCCGCTTGCTCGGGAACTTGTCCGCTGCCGAGACCTCACCGACCCAAGCCAGGGACACAACGAAAAAAAGGACGATTAAACCGACGGCAATCTTCTTCATCTTTTCCTCCTATAAAGTTTGATGGTTCCGATATCTCAGGTGCCCTTCGTTCTGCGGGCATCCGCCTATGAATCCACCCGCCCTGAGTATGGGGGGATACTTCCCGACCGCTGCGCGGGATACCAATGAGAGGGTCGTCATTCCTACAAAACGCTTTTCCCAATCCGGCTCAGTATTCCGCATCATCCGTGACCACCTCGGGTGCCTTGGCCTTCAGTTGAGCCCAGAGACCCCGGCCGATGGAGAGAAAAGCCAGCACCATGAAGACCGCGGCGATGGGACGGGTGAAGAAGATCAGCGGTG
>Ga0247841_10002822_pt1 | contig 33548 bp, 31 predicted proteins | sample LaCruzMarch2015__2_FD_192410 | JGI IMG/M metagenome (GOLD analysis project Ga0247841, IMG submission 192410) | Freshwater microbial communities from meromictic Lake La Cruz, Castile-La Mancha, Spain - LaCruzMarch2015_18m | ecosystem: Environmental > Aquatic > Freshwater > Lake | place: Spain...
AAATTGGATTAACATAACTTCTTGCCAAGCAAACGGTACAGTCGGACAATCACAGAACTTAACTCAGTATGACTCTAATTATTGTGGAGAAATTAGTAACACAACATTCTTCAATTACAGCTATACAACATGTGATTATATAATAAACTGCAGTAGCAATGCAGATTGCGATGACAGCAATATTTCCACCGAGGATATATGCAATAATCCAGGAACAACCTTAAGTTATTGCTCTCATAATCCAATAATATGTTTCATAGATACTGATTGTAATGACTTCAATATATCTACAATTGACTCTTGTATAAATCCAGGAACAACAGATTCATACTGTAATTACACAATTATTCCTCCTGTAATAAATTGCACTCAAAATTCAGACTGTGGTACAAATGGATATACAGGGGCAAATTTCTGCACAGGATATAACATAACAAATATTTTTAGAACATTCACATGTAACTATCCAAACACCATCTCAAGTTTTTGCTCGTATACAGATGTGCTTAATTTATTTCAATCATGCACTTATGGTTGTTTAAACGGATTATGCAAAAGTTCGTCTATTCCTAAACCACAAATAACAGAACATAACAGCGTGGTTATAACACATATAATGACAAAAGAGATAATTCCAGGAACAATTGATCTTCCAGTGGATATAACTATTGAAAACAATGGAAAAAATGATATTAAAAAATTAAAAATACAAATAATGATACCCGAACTTGGAGTTATAGACGAGACAGGTTACTTCACTTTAAAGAAAGAAAGCTCGTCTGAAAAAGATTTTATGTTAAGAATTACAAAAGCAAAGCCAGGAATTTATCATATAAGAGTTTTGGTTACTGACGGTGATGTCAGAAGAGTCAAATATAGAGAGATAAAAATCATATAATTTTAACTACTACGTAATGGTTAGTAAATCGAAAGCTTTAAATATGAGTGTTGTATTACAGTACTAAACTTATATTTAGACAATAATATTTGGGGGGTTAAAAATGAAAACAAAAGTATTCGGAATATTGGCACTGATTTTTGTGGCAGTTTTCGCTCTAAGCGGAATTGTTAGTGCAGCTATCCAGATAGAATCAGTAAAACTGGACGGAGACACATTAAATAATGTAGGAATAAATACTATAATGGATGTTGAGAGAGGAAATGAATTCGAAGTTAAGATAAATATGGTTTCTGATGTCGATGTTACGGGCGCTCAGGCAGAAGCTTATCTAAGAGGTTATGACCATGAAGATTTAGTTCAGGACATAACAGATGTTTTTGACATGAATGCAAATGTAACATATGTCAAGAAACTAACTTTAAAATTCCCTGACAGACTTGATGCAACTAATTTTGACCTAAGGGTTAGAGTTGAGGGAGCAACAGGTTCAGGAATTGATACAACTTATAGTTTACAGATAAGTGCTCCAAGACACGAACTTGAGGTTAAGGACGTTGTTCTTAGCCCAGATACAAGCGTTGAAGCTGGAAGAGCTTTGCTTGCTAGTGTAAGAGTAAAAAATTACGGGCAAAAGGACGAGCAAGATGTAAAAGTTACAGTTTCTATACCTGCTTTAGGAGTTTCAGCAAGTGATTATATAGATGAAATAGCAGCTGAAGATTCAGAGCAGTCAGAAGAGCTTTATATGAGAGTACCTGAAAATGCAAAAGCAGGAACATATACTGTTGTTGCAGATATTACATTTAACGACGGAGATGACAAAATAACAAAAACAACTACAATAAGAGTTAATGGCGCTGAAGCAGGTTCATATACACCAGCTATACCATCAACACCATCTGCAGATACAAGAGTTGTTATTTCAGTTGGTAGCCAGAGACAGGATGTAACAGCAGGTAAGGGCGGAGTTATCTACCCAATCATAATTTCAAACCCAGGAACAAGTGCAAAGACAGCTTCAGTAGCAGTTGATGCAGCAAGCCAGTGGGCAACAACAAGCATAACCCCTTCTAACGTTGTTGTTATCCAGCCAGGTGAAACAAAGGCAGTTTATGTCTATGTTGCTGTAAATGCAGGAGCTAGCGCAGGAGAACATATGTTCAGTGTTTCAATAAATGGTTTGAGTGATATGCCTCAGCAGATTGCATTCACAGCAAATGTTCTTGCAGGACAAGCTGATGTAAAAGACCTTAAAACAATGTTAGAGATTGGACTTGTTGCTATCGCAGCATTGATAGTAATAATCGGTCTTATAATTGCTTTTACAAAAGGCAAAGGCAAGAATCAGGAAAGCTCAGAAACTTATTACTAAGTTTCTCTTTTTTTCTTTTTATTTTCTTTATTTATTTTTTATAAATTACACCGCATGGCACTACATCAAAAATTAAAAGTTAAGGTGTGACAATGAAAAAAACAACATTACTGACATTCGCAATATTCACTTTATTAATACTATCTTCTATTGTAAGCTCTCAATCAGAAGATTTTAATGTATATTCAGACAGAGCAATAATAGAAGTTTCTCAGTGCAATACAATCATTAACACGCTTTATATTCAAAATGCAGGTGATATTAATAGCATTTATGTTCTATCACAGTCAAATTCTTTTTCAACTCTTACAGCAAATTATATTTCATTAAACAAAGGAGAGCAGACAGCAGTTTATGACTACATAAACGTGCCTTGTGATGCAGAGGATGGCACTTATGAACTTGATACATTAATAACAACTGGCTTGGGTAATGAAAAAATGCTTAAGCAGGCAGTTTCTGTCAAGAGAACAAATAATATTTATCTTGCAATAACTGATAATTCTGTTTCAATGAAACCATGTGAGATAGCACTTTTCAAAGGGATAATTGCGAATACAGGAAATTTCACAGAAAAATATACTCTTGATGTTCAAAACAAAGATATTGGACAATTTGTCATGCTGAGCGATAGCGAAATAGAGCTAGAGCCAATGCAAAAAAAGGAATTTATCATAACAATTAATCCAAGCTGCGGGGTAAGCGGAGATTATAATTTGAAACTTGTTACTCAAGCAACAAAAAATATGCTTCAAAGTTCAATTGACCTGAATCTTAACATAGAAAAGGCCTATAATTATAATGTCATGTTCGGAGATTTTTTAAGTAATGTATTTGTCGAGCATTCTGACGGATTTTATCTTTGCGAATATCAGCCAAAAAAAATACCATTTATTGTAACAAACAAGGCAGAGATTGTGAATGATTATGATATAAAATTAATAAATAATCCAGAATGGATAACTCTTGAATACAATCAGATAAAATCTTTGGCACCTGAGAAAAATGTCACTTTATTTATTAACTTAAATCCTAAAGAAGGCACAAATGAGAAGTATAATGTAACATTTGATATAAAGTCAGGCTTCGGAGAAGTTGAAAAAACAGCGATTCTTCCTATAACTTTATACAATTGCTATACACCTTTGTTAGAGCAGAAAGGTATAAAAGTAAATTATACTCAGACAAAAACAAACATAAAACTAAAAAATACGGGTGTGAAAGAAGCTACTTATAGCATATCTTCTGATTTACCTTCTTTTGTTAAACTGCCAACATCAATTTATGTAAATGCTACAAAAGAAACTATGCTTTCAATAACAACATCCCCTATTGTTAATGTTACCCAAGAAGGAACTTATAATGGAATAATAAGTTTTACTTCAGAAAATAAAGTTGAATATCAACTTCCATTTAATGTTGAGCTGACAGAAGGAGCAAAAATATATTCAGAAAAAAATACTCTTCTTATAAGTCTTATTGCAATATTCACAGCAACATTTGTAGTATTGCTTATTTCACTTTATCTTGCAAAAGCAAGGAAAAAGATTGCAGAAATAAGACCATATAAATCAGTTGCAAAATCTCAGATAAAGATAACAAAAATAGTAGAAAAAAAGATAAAACCTCAAAAAAAGAAAAGAATACATTCAAAATTATTAAGATGGATTCTTTATGGCATAGGAGCTCTTTTAATTTTAGTGGCTATTGGAGCTTTTTTCTACATATTTTCAAACGGAGATTTCACATTATTTAAAGAGGGCAATGTTACAAAGGTAATAAATCAGACAAAACCAATTATTGTTCCTCCTGCAAAAATTGATATTACAAATATAACCAAAACAAATGCCACAGAATTTAATATCAGCTCAGCAATAAGCTCTGTAAAAGCATCTCTTATCAATACAAAACCATTTTTCATTAAATGCTGGACAGGAATAAAATCAGCAGCGATTCATACAAAAGAGTTTTTTGTAAAAATTGCAGAAGGGTCTGTTGGCAAATTTATTTTAGCTTACTGGCCCTATATATTAGCAGGAATTGTTATTCTTGCTTTAATAATTTTCTTTATAGTAAAACGCAAAGATATAGCCTATAAGATAGAGGAAATGAGGTTTGAATTAAGGCAAAGAAGGGAAAAAAGGATTGCTATTCAAAAAAGAAAAAGAGCTTTGCAAGAAAGACTTGACTTTGAAGCAGAAAGAAAAAGGCTTGAAAGAGTTCTTGCAGAGCAGAAAGTAGTTCTAGCAAAACCTAGCAGAAAAAGAAGGTTTGCTTTGCCAGGATTTTTGAAAAAATCATCAATAACTCTTATATTAGCTGCATTATTTGCTGCTCTTGTATATTTATTTCTTAAATTTAGGTGCTGGGGATGCATAAAAATATTCTTAAAATCAATATGGGTTAAAATAGTCTGGTTTTCAGTTATATTATGGATGAAAATATTAGCTTTTGCTAAATTTTTATTTCCAAAAATAAAAGCTTCAAAAGTTTATATAATTATCACTATCATAGTTTTAGCAGTATTAGCAATTTTAATCTTCTGGTTTGCAAAATATGGAAAGAAAACCTTTAGAAGAATTTTCAGATTTATACAAAGCAAAAAAGAAGATTGGCAGATAGAAAAAGTAAGAAGAGAAACAGAAGCAGCTCTTGCAACTGAAAGATTAGCAAAAGCTAGTAAGAGAAATCAGGCATTCCAGGAAAGAAGAGAGTTTGAAGAGGAGAGAAAAAGGCTTGAAAAAGTTATTGCAGAGCAGAAAATCGCAGATGCAAGAAAAAAGAGAATAAAAAAGCAGCTTAAACCTTATCTTATTGCAGTTATAGCAATTCTTGCAGTTGTGCTGGTTGTTTTTTATGGAACAAAACTTTTAAGTTCAATTCCTTCAGTAAATGTAACATCTACAACAAATTTAACAAGATTAAATTTAACAGGCATACCAGATCAGACAGTTGTGCAAGGAACTATGAATACTATCGACCTTAATAAACACTTTAAAGACCCTGACAGCGGTGACAAGCTTAATTTTACAAGCACCCAGGCAAGTGGAATTTCAGTTTCTATAGTTAATGGAATTGCTTCTATTCAAGCAAATGAAAATTTTTATGGAACAGCAATTATAATGTTTATTGCTTCAGACACTAAAGGCGGGTTTGCAAAAAGTAATGTAGTCAAAGTAAGTGTTGTTGCACCATCAAAACTAAAAACAATTTATTACAAAGTAAAATATTATGTTGCAAAGCCATTTTTATGGGCTTTCGAGAAAATAAAATCAGCTGCAATAGCAGTTAAAAATTTCTTTATTGCATATATAGAATATTTCATATCAGGGATTGTTATCTTATTCATACTTTTGATTCTTATAAGGTTTTATAAGCCAATCAGCGAGATTTTCGAAGAGCACAAGAAAAAGAAAAGATAAATTTTTAGATTATTCCAAAAATTCTTAGAATTTCGTAAGCCATACCAATCAAAAACAAGGTTATAATGATTATACCAAGAGCCTTATTGTTCCACAGACTGTATTCTGGCTTTCTCCCTCCTACTTTTTTCGCTTTCCAGTATATTGCAACAAGCATAAATCCTGTCAGAGGATATACAATTGCTCCTGTAATATCAAGAACCTTGAAAAAGGCATTATCAACCTTTGAGAGTATTATAGAAAGAGCAATAAGCAATGGAACAAAGCATGCAAGTATAGAAGATAAATTTTTTTTCAGCTTGAAATCAAAATTATACATCTCCTTTATTCCTATTCCAATGCCTAAAAAAGAGGTTGACATTGTTAAAATACCAAAAACAAGCCCAGCAATATACATTTTGTAACCAAGAAAACCCTTTAAGCCAATTATCGCTCCTTCTGTTGTTGCACTGCCTGAAATTCCAACAACAGTGAATGCAAACAGCAGGTAAACAATAATTGGGATTATACAACCAGCAATTATAGCATTTCTCATAAGTTTTTCATTGCCTTTTAATTCCTCTTTCATCAGCGGAATTGCAGATGTGCCCATCAATGCAAAGAATACAACGCCAAATGGAATGAAAATTTTTCCAAAGTCTAACTCTGCTAGATTATTATAATTGATTTGTGGCAGAGAAAATGCAAAGATTGCAATAACTACAATTAGCAAGAATGAAACCATTAGGATTTCGCTTTTTCCTACTGTTTTCAAGCCAAGATAGACAAGCGTGAATCCTATAACAAAGAAAATCAAAGAATAAATTGCAGGATTTCCTCCTATGTAACTGCTGAAAATCTCGCTAAGGAATTCGCCTATTTTCATTATATAGGCAACCATTGCTCCGTACATTCCAAGGACAAAAAGAATTGTCATGACAAATTTTCCTTTTCTGCCAAAATATTTTGCAGCATAGCCAGTCAGCTGATGGTTTCCTTTTGTCCTTAAGCTGACTTCTCCTATGATTAAATGCAGGAACAATACTGAAATGCCAAGAATTATGATGTTAATCACTCCTGTCCAGAATCCTGCTTTTGCAACAACATAAGGTATGCCAAGAATTCCTGCACCAATAACCATTCCAACAAGAGTCGCTATTGCTGTAAACAATTTCTTTGACATGAAATGAAGTTTAGATACACAATATATAAATTTTATCAAAAAGAATGTAAAAAATGGGGACGGCAGGATTTGGACCCGCATCAGCCGCTCTGGAGGCGGCCATACTAGCCAGGTTGTACTACGTCCCCACAATGTGTAGAAATCAGAACTTATTATTTAAACTTTACTGTATCTCCGACAGAAGTTTTTGTTCTGTTAATTGTTCCATTTTCAAGTTCAATTATATACCTTGCTTTCCTGCTCATCAAAGTAAATGTAAATGGAACAAATCTTTTTTTTAGATGAACAATTCTTTTATTGCTATCCAGCCATAAGACATCGATTGGATAAAAGACACAGAACATATGCAGATTAACAATTTTCTCTTTAGCCATGTCAAACAGAAGCGCATAAGGGTATTTTCTTGTGAACATCAAACCTTTCAGCTTTGAAAATTCACTTTTGCAGAGCCTGTATTTCTCTGCAAGGATTTTGTGCTTTGTTGCATTTAAGATTGGCATAAAGTTTTAAGAAAAAGGAATTATATAAACTTATCTCTCAACAACAATAGGATAGACAATGTCTTCTTTAACTTCAACAACATTCTTCATCTCATCAATGTATCTGTAGAATGATGCTTTAGAACAATAATCCAGCTGGTCAACCATGTAAAATTTCAAGTCAGCAAGATTCATTGGCTTTTGTCTTATTGTTTCAGCAATCTTCTGTTTGATTATATTTTTCCTGCTTCTGCTGAACTTTCTAAGTACTTCTGATTTCAGATTATCCTTTTTATTTTGCTGTAAAAATTCAGACAGCGCTTCTTTTATCAAATCTTTCTGGCTTCTCTTTAAAGAATTCTCTAGAAATTCTACTTTCTCATTCATCTCTTTTAACTGCTGTTGCAGTTTTTCAACCTCTTCCATTGATATAAACACCCAATTAATAAATATTAAGATTGAACTTATTTAAATATCTTTGGTTTTGTTCTGAGACAGTCTTAAGACATCTTAATCCAGTTAACCCCATGATTTCATATGGAAAATAGAACCCCTTCATTTCCTGTGGAACTCTATTGAGACGTTTTTGAGACAAGATTTAGACAGCTTTTGTCGTCTTAAAACTAGCTTTGTAGTGTATAAAGATTGTGTTGTAGGGTTAAATTGCATCTGGAGCTCTAAAAACACAATAACAGAACAAAAAACCTTTAGAGAATCTATAAAAATTATGTAAAATAACAAAAAAAAGATAGTGTAATGTTTCCGTAATGTGCTTATAATTGTTAAAAATTTACATAATTTTCTAATCAACCCAAAACCATAAAAAATCTTCAGATTTTTTGGTTACGAAAAAAAATTCTTTTTAGTAAACTATTTATATCTCCTTTACTGTTATAATATTATGATAAGACAACCAGTTATGGCAGGACATTTCTATGAAGAAAATCCAAAAAAGCTTGAAAAGCAGATAATAAACTGTTTTGAATCAAAATTTGGGCCAGGAGTACTTCCATCAAAGAGAAAAAATAAGAGGATTGTTGGTGTTATTGCTCCTCACGCAGGATATGTTTTTTCAGGCCCTTGCGCTGTATGGGCTTACAAGGAAATAGCAGAAGCAGAATTTCCAGAGGTATATATAATGCTGGGCTTAAGCCATTCTGGCAAAAAGAGCTGCATCTCGCTGTCTGATTGGGAAACTCCTCTAGGTATTGTAAAAAATGATACTGAATTTGGAAAATTAATAATGAAAAATGCAGGATTAAAAAATGATGAACAAACACATCTTGGAGAACATTCAATTGAAGTCCAGCTGCCTTTTTTGCAGTTTGCCAGCAAAGACAGAATCAAAGACCTTAGAATCTGCCCAATTATTATATCCCCAGGCACACCATATGAAGAAATTGCAAAAGGTATTGATAAAACAATAAATCAAACTGGAAAAAATGCTGTAATAATTGCATCAAGCGATTTCACGCATTATGGCCTTAACTATGGATTTTTTCCATTTACAGAGAACATTAAAGAAAATATGAAAAAATTTGATGCAAAAGCAATTGAGCATATAAAAAATCTTGATGATAAAGGATTTTTAAAATATGTTTTTGATAATGATGCAACAATCTGCGGAGCATATCCTATTGCAGCTCTTCTGTCGCTTGCCAAATATTTTGATGCTAAAAAAGCAATATTGCAACACTATTATACTTCCGGTGACATAATAAATGATTACAGCTCTGCTGTTGGTTATGCAAGCATCATTCTTGAATAAAAATACATTATACTGAAATATAAGTTATTTTTAACCTCAAACTTTGATAAGATTTGAGGAATAAAAACATTTATTAATAAGTAGTATCATTTGTTATTTTAAGGTGCTGAAACTCAGAGGTGTAAAATGAAAAAAAAATTTATCTTAATAATATTTTTGATTTCTGTTTTTGTAATAGTTGGTTGTACAAACAATGGGCAAAGCAATAATCAGACACCTATAATTTCAGAAAATATCTGCAATATAGATTCTGACTGCGTTCCTGCAACATGCTGTCATGCAAAGACATGTATAAATAAGGAAAACAAGCCAAACTGTAATGGAATGATGTGCACTCAAGAATGTGCTTCTGGTACACTAGACTGCGGGCAAGGTTCATGCAAATGCCAAAATAATAAGTGCACTGCAATTATTACAGGAAGTAATACACAAATTGCAAATCCTGCTTCTGTTTATTGTGAAGACAACAAAGGAAGATTAGAAATAAGAACAAATGAACAAGGACAGTATGGTGTTTGTATATTCAGCGATAACTCAGAATGCGAAGAATGGGCTTATTACAGAGGCGAATGTAAGCCAGGGCAGTTAAAACAAGCATGAAAAAAATATATCCCTTATCTTTAATAATTGTAGTAATCTTTCTATTATCAGTATCTTTGATTTCTTCAATAAACTCTGAAGAAAAAATAGACAAAAAAGTTTCAGAAGCACTTGCAGAAGAAGGCAAAGTAAAAGTTATTGTTCTAATGAAAGAGCCTGCGCAAAAAGGAGTTTCAGCTTCAGAATCAAGAAATTTGATAAGAACAGATGCAATCGCTTCTGTTGGAGAAGAAAAAGTAAAAAACAGATTTGAATCCTTCAATGGTTTTTCAGCAACACTGACAGAAGAAGATATTGCAAAGCTAGAATCTAACCCTGATGTTGAAAAGATTTATTATGACAGACCTGTCCATGTTTTTCTGCAGGACTCTGTTCCTATTGTAAATGCAACAAGGACATGGACGCTTCAGTCAGCTAGTCAAAATCTTACTGGAGTTGGTCAAACAATATGCATAATCGATACAGGTGTTAATTATTCGCATGCTGATTTAGGAGGGTGTTATGGAAACAATGACAGTACATCAATATGCAAGGTTTTAGGAGGTTATGATTTTGTAAACAATGATACAAATCCAATGGATGATTATGGGCATGGAACGCATGTTGCTGGAATTGCAGCTGCAAATGGAACAATAAACGGAGTTGCTCCAAAAGCAAAAATAATTGCAATCAAAGTTCTTGATGCAACAGGTTCTGGCTGGACATCTGATGTTATAAGAGGGATTGAATGGTGCACAACTTATACCTCAACATATAATATCTCAGTCATAAGCATGAGCCTTGGTGGGGCAATAAATTATACAAATTATTGTGATTCAGAGGAGTCAGATTACATGCTTGCAATAAATGCTGCTATTACAAAAAATATAAGTGTTGTTGTTGCAACTGGAAATAGTTATAATCTATCTGCAATTTCATCTCCCGCATGCATACAAAACGCAACCCCTGTTGGAGCCACTACAAAATCAGATGCAGTTGCTTCTTATTCAAACAGAAATTCTCTTGTTCAACTTTTTGCTCCTGGTGGAACATCAGGTGGCTTAGGAGTTTGTTCTCCTGGTTCTATGGATGCTAATCGAATATGTTCTACCTATTTTGATGGAGGCTATATTTCTATGTCCGGAACCTCAATGGCAACTCCGCATGTTGCAGGAGCTGTTGCAATTTTAAGGCAATACCTTGCATTAACAGGAAGGACAAAAACACCGCAGGAAATAGAATCTATTTTAAATTCAACAGGAACCCTTATAGATGATTCAGCAGGCTCTGGCATTAATTTTTCAAGAATAAATATTTACATGGCAGTAAAAGCCCTTGATATAACCCTTCCTTATGTTTCTGTAACTAAAAATAACACAAACACAATAGTTTTTAATTTAGACTCAATAAACCTAACATGGACTTCATCAGATGATTTTAGTATAAGTACAACATCGTTTAATATAACTTACCCAAATGGTACAAATCTTTTTACATCAAATTTGAATTCAAGCTCGATTGCATTGTCAAAATCAAATCTCACAGTTGTAGGACAGTATAACATAAGCTTATGGGTAAATGATACAGATGTAAACTCAAATTCTACAACATCAAATTTTAATGTAACTGCTGCCTTGCCTGTAGTTCATCTTGTAAGTCCTGCAAATACAACAATCTCAAATCTTGCAAATCAGACATTCAGCTGCAATATAACAACTAATAGTCAGATTGTAAACATTACACTTTATATTTATAATTCTACAGGAAATAATATAACTGTTAATACAACAAATCTTACAGGTGTTTCTAATTCAACTTCATGGAATATCACAATACCCTATTCAGATACATTTAAGTGGAATTGCTTAGGATATAATACAGCAGGCAACTCAACATGGAGCACTGAGGAAAACTACACCTTAACATTTGATAATATAACTCCAAATTATAATTTCACAAATTCAGGAGCAGCTCAAAAATATACAAATTTTACAGTCAATCTTTCTGTAAGCGACAACATAGGGCTCTCTTATATCCTAGTTGAATCAAACCATACAGGAACGCTGATAAATTATACTTATAATATTTCAGGAACACAATACAACTTTAGTCAATCTTACAATATAACTGGAGTTTCAAAGCATGATAATGTAACTCTAAAATTCTATATAAATGATACAGCAGGAAATATAAATACAACAGGTACTTATAACATAACCGTTACAAATACTCCTCCTGTTTATTTATCCACAATACAAAATCTTACATGGGTTAAGAATTCAAACCAAACTTTAAATTTAAGTCCATATTTCACAGATATTGATGGAGATTCTTTAACATTTACAAATGCAACTTATGCGCAAAATATTTCTGTTTCTATAAGTGGTAATATAGTAAATTTCATTCCAGACACAAATTGGAATGGAACAAACAGTACAATATTCACTGCAAATGATTCTGAAAGTCTTGTAAACACGACAAGCGTAAACCTGACAATATTCCAGCCAAACATAACTTACAGTAATTTTAATGGAAATACAACAAATCTATCAAACCTTACATCATACATAAACATACCTTTGATATTTGAAAATACCGCATATGGAAAAATTAATTTCACATCTGTGAATATTACAAATTCAACAGCAGACTTTAACACATATGTAACAATATCAAGCAATAGCATAATCATAAATTCAGATGCACTTCCTGGGCTCAATACATATGCAACACTTACACTTAAAGGATTGACATACACAACACCAAGAATATTGCGCGATGGAAGCGCTTGTTCAAGCAGCATATGCACAAATATAAGTTACAATGCAACAACAGGAATTTTTATATTTAATGTTACACATTTCACAACTTATTCAGCAGGAGAAACACCAGTAGATACTGGGGGTGATGATGGTGGGGGCGGAGGCGGAGGAGGAGGTGGCGGAGGTGGAGCTGCAATTACCCAGCTAAATATAAATCTTGATGATAAGGTAGCGATTGCAACAACAGGCGCAGAAGTTACAATGAGGCAGAAAGACAGTGCATTCTTTTCTGTATCAGGCAAAAACTATACAATACGCCTTGACCAACTTTATGCAACAAGAGTTATTTTCAAATATGGATATTTATTTTCTGCTTCAAAATATCTAGATGCAAACCAGACAGTAGGTTTTGATGTAAATGGTGATTATTATGACGACTTAAAAGTTTCGTTGATTAAAATAGACGGTGCAACAGCTACAATAAAATTCAAAAAAACCGCGCAAGTAGAGCTTAAGAAAAATACTGTAGGAATAGGCTCTTCTGGAAATGAAACAGAAGCAAATCAATCCTCTAGCAATAACTTGAGCAGTGGAAATGAAACAACAGCACCAAAAGTTTTGAACAAGAAAAGATTGATTTTATTTGCTATTATCTTAATTGTACTTATAGCTGGCATATTTTTTGTTTATAAAAAAAGAAAAAACATAGATCCTCACTATCAGATGGAAAAGATAAAAAGCAGACTAAATATTTTAAGAAGGCAAAGAATAGAGGAAAAGCTTGGAGAACTGCGCAAAGGAAGGAAGAAAGAAATTGTAAAAGAAGAAAAAACTCTTAAAAAAGAGGAGAAAGAGCTAAAGCAGGAAATAAAAGAGGAAAAGAAAGAAGATAAAAAAGAGGAAGAAAAGGAGGAGATGATAGGTGCAAAGTATTATGATGAAGAAGATCTGAAAAGATTAAAGGAGTTAAAGAAAATTTAAAAAACACAAGTAATATAAAAATAAAGGCACTATTTCTTTGTTATGGCTAAAAAAAAGGTTTTAATCATAGGAGCAGGCCCAGCTGGTTGCTATCTTGCAGCGCTATTAGCAAAAAAGTATGAAGTTCTTGTTTTTGAAGACCATAAAAAAATAGGAATTCCTATTCAGTGTACTGGTATTGTTACCTCAGAAATAAGCAAATTAATTGAAATAAAACAAGATTTTCTTATAAATAAGATAAACAATGCAGAAATATTTTCTGAAAATAATTCAGTAAACCTAAAATTAAAAAATGAGAATTTAATAATAAACAGAACAAAGTTTGACGGCTATCTTGCTGAAAAAGCAAGGCAGAGAGGAGCAAAAATATCCCTTGGAGCGAGATTTTTGGGCTATACAAACAAGAAAGCAGCAATAAAAATAAAAAACAGCGTAAAAGAGGTTTCATTTGACATTCTCGTCGGAGCAGATGGTCCAAATTCAACAGTAAATAAGATTTTTTTCAAAAATAAGTATAAACTTTTAATCGGAGCACAAGCAAGGGCAAGGATAAATAATGATAATTCTGTGAAATTTTACTTAACTGAAGGCAAGATAGCATGGTTAGTTCCTGAAAATAAGAACATAGCAAGAATAGGCATCATTATTGAAAAAAACACAAACAAAATTTTCAATGCTTTTCTGGAAAAAATCCTTGGTAATAGTTTTAAATCTAAAATCATCGAATATCAAGGAGGTTTAGTGCCTGTTTACAGTTCAGAAGCGAAAACACATACAAAAATCAATGGAAAAGAGATATTTTTGTTAGGTGATGCTGCTTCGCAGGTAAAGGCAACAACATACGGGGGAATTATCCAGGGCTTAACAGCAGCAAAAGCAATTGCAAGCTATCTCAATGAAGGAAAAACATATAGCGAAGAAATTAAAAAATTAAACAAAGAGCTTAAATTGCACTTTAAAATAAGAAAAATCCTTGATACCTTTAGCAAGAAAGATTATGATGCGCTCATAAGCATAATAAATAAAAGAAAAAATAAAAAAATCCTTGAAATACATGAAAGAGACGATATCTCAAAAATTGCTTTTAAATTAATTTTTAGTGAGCCAAAACTGCTTTATTTTGCTAAAAACCTCATAAAAAGCCTATTCTAACAGCAATTCCACAATCTTTATAAATCAAAGAGTGTTTTTTAGTCTGTATCTGGGGGTTAAATTGAACGAAGAAAAGAGCAACGAAGAAGATGACGAAGATATAGATTTTAAAGTTTATAACCCTTTCAAAAAGTCAAAATGGACTGAAGAAGAAGAGGAAAAAAGGAAAGAGAAAAAAGAAGAAGTTCCAGCACAAAAAGAAAAGATTGATTCTAAAAAACTTACAGAAGAAATACAAAAAGAGGATTTATCCTCAAAAGCAGATTCTGAAGATGAAGAAGATGTTGAAATAAATCTTTTTAATTGGTTAAAAAAAGGAAAAAAAGAACCTAAAATAAAAGAAAATACTCAAAAAGAAGAATCTGAAGAAAAGAACATAGCTGAAGACGAAGATGATATTGATTTCAGTTTTTTCAAAAGGAAAAAAACAGAAAATGAAACATTTGAAAAGAAAACTGAATCAAATGTAGACAAGGAAACAGAAGAGGAAATACACTTTAATCTAAGTAACATCAAAAGTGCTTTTGCTTCAACAGGAGTTTTCCTGAAGAAGTATAGTCTTATATTCCTTATACTTATCCCAATTCTGTTCAGCATTTTTTTCAGAATGTATCCTTTATACTTGCCTGTAACAGATGATTGGGCAACAAATGCAGTTTATAATAATATACAAGCAGGAATAAGTGACCAGATAAACCAGCAATATCCTAATTTGCCTGATGCAAACAAAAATCAGCTTGTAACTGATAAATTCAATGAAGTTCTTTCGCAAAACAAAGTTCAGATAAACCAGCAAATAGAGCAAACTTCTGCTTATTTCAAATCAGTATTTAAAAAATCAGATGGACAGCCATTTTTGCCTGATATAGACACATATTATTGGTATAACTATGCAAGAAATTACATAAGAAATGGAACTCTTGGTGATGAAAGTATAAACGGAACAGAGTATATTTCCCAAAGAAACGGAAGATTTGGCCTGCCTGTTGATGGTCTTACGTTTAATTCTCTTTTCGGAGCATACCTTTACAAATTTGTGCATATATTCAATCAGAATACAGACCTTATGACTGTTCTTTTCTTTCCGCCAGTTATTTTTATTGCACTTTCAATAATCCCTGCATTTTTTATAGCGAGAAAGCTTGGGGGCAATCTGGCTGGCTTTTTTGCAGCAATGATTATTGCAATAAATTCAGCGCTTCTTGCAAGAAGCTCTGCAGGATTTTCAGATACAGACTTCAACAATGTATTCTTCCCTTTGATGATTTCATGGCTTATCATAGAAGCGTTTGAATCAAAGAACATTAAAAAAGCAGCAATACTTACAGCTTTATCAGGACTTTTAGTAGGAGTTTACAGCAAAGCCTGGGGTGGCTGGAGTTTTATATTTGATTTTATACTTCTTACACTTGTAATTTCAATAGTTTATTATGCAATCAGGAATATGAAAAATTCAGCTCAAAAAGAAGCTGGAAAAACAAACATCAAAAATCTGCTGATTATTGCCTTGATTTTTATAGTTTCAACAATATTTTTTGTTTCTTTGATGGGTGAATTGCACGGATTTACAGATTCTATTAAAGGCGCAGTAGGATTTTCAAAAATAAAAGAAGTTGCAGTAGCTACATTATGGCCAAATGTAATGACAACTGTTGCAGAATTTAATACAACTCCTGCTTCAGATATCATAAACCAGATGGGCGGCAAGTTCCTTTTCTTTATAGCTGTTATTGGTCTTTTTATGATGATATTTAAAAAAGACGAAGAAGGAAATCACGATGTTAAATACGTAGTATTCCTGACAATTTGGTTCCTTGGAACATTATATTCATTTACAAAAGGAGTAAGATTTGCAATACTGATGGTTCCAGCATTTGCCATTTCCTTTGGGCTTGCGCTTGGAATATCTTTCAATTATATTTCAAACTGGATTACAAAAGAAATGCATATGAAAAAAATAGTAACCCAAATATTAATTATACTTTTGTTTACAGCTCTTTTGATAGGGCCATTAAGGTCAGCGCATGAAACAGCAAAACAGGAATTGCCTCATATGACAAATGCTTGGTATGATAGTCTTACAGCAATAAGAGATAATAGTTCTGATGCTATGATAACTTCATGGTGGGATTATGGACACTGGTTTGTTGCAGTTGCAGAAAGAAAAGTAACATTTGACGGAGCAGACCAGGGCAGAAGAATACATTGGGTTGGTAAATCTTTATTGACTTCAAGTGAGCCAGAATCAGTAGGTATACTAAGAATGCTTAATTGCGGACAGGAAAAAGCATTTGAAGTTTTAGATAGTTATGTCAATGATACAGTCAAATCAATAAAAATAATGAATGAAATAAATCTTCTTAATAGAAATAATGCAAAAAGAGTGCTTGTAAGAAGCTATAATTTTAATGACAAGGATGCAGAAACTGTTTTGAATCTTACACATTGTTCTGACTTAATCCCGCAATTCTATATAACTTCAGACGATATGATTGGAAAAGCAGGCGTGTGGTCTCACTTTGGCTCATGGGATTTTAACAGAGCTAAAATGTGGAATGAAGTAAGGGGAAAAACAATTGATGTTGGAATAAAAATACTAAAAGAACAGTTTAATCTTACTGATACAGCAGCTAGTTCAATTTATTATGAAACACAGTCAACTGATGCAGACCAATGGGTTACAGGATGGTATGGTTATCGTTCTGGTCTTGTTGGATGTACTGTAAGCAGCAATACTGTAACATGCGATAATGGGCTTGTTGTTGATTTGACTACAATGGATGCTAAATTAAAAACCCAGCAAGGAGAGGCTATACCTACTTCAATTGTTTATGCAACAAAAGATAATGTTGTTGAAAAGAAATTTACAGGCAATATACCTTATTCAGTTGTACTTGTACCAACAGGCAAAGGTTATAATTCAATAATAACAGATACACAACTTGCAGCAAGCATGTTTACAAGGCTTTATTTCTTTCAAGGGCATGGCTTAACTAATTTTGAGCTTTTCAGCGACAAGAGTTCTGCTACAGGACAGAGAATTATTATCTGGAAAGTAAGCTTTACTCCACATAATAAAATAATTATGGATGCTTTCAAGCCTAAATTTGTTAAAGAAGGTGATAGTGTAAGCGTTGGTTATATAGGATATTTTGAAAATGGCACTGTTTTTGATTCAAACATAGCTCACTGGAAGGAAAACAAAATTGATAGCAAATCTATGTTTAATGATTCCTATATCTACAGCGACTTTGTTGTTCAAATTGGACAAAATCAGGTAATACCTGGATTTGAAGAAGCATTAAAAGGAATGGGTATTAACGAAGAGCGCGAAGTTACAATACCTCCTGAACTTGCATATGGCCAGAATACTAGTTTGCATCCTCTTGCCAATAAAACCTTGATTTTCAAGCTAAAAGTTTTGGATATATCCTAAAATGGTTTCTACATTTGTAATAATTCCAGCATATAATGAGGAGAAGCATATAGTTGATGTTATCAATGGTGTTAAAAAATACTGCAAGGATATAGTTGTTGTTGACGATGGAAGCAAAGACAAAACATACGAAATTGCAAAAAATACTAAAGCATTTATTCTTCATCATGTTGTAAACCTAGGCAAAGGAGCGGCAATGCAGACTGGCTGTGAATTTGCACTGAAAAAAAAGGCAAAAATAATTGTATTAATTGATTCTGACATGCAACATAATCCAAAAGATATCCCAAAATTGCTTAGAGCTCTGAAAAATAAAGATATTGTTTTTACTTATAGAAAATTTAATAAGAAAATGCCTTTTGTTTTCAAATTAGGAAATAGTTTTATCAACAAAACAATAAATTTTTTGTATGGAATTGACTTAAAGGACTCGCAATGTGGTTTCAGGGCATTTACAGCACAAGCTTACAAAAAAATAAAGTGGAAATCCAGAGGATATTCTGTGGAAACAGAAATGATTGTAAATGCAGGAAAGCACAAGCTGAAATATGCAGAAGTGCCTATTGAAACAATTTATCTTAATACCTACAAAGGAACCACTCTATTTGATGGAGTAAAGATAGTCAGGAACTTGCTGCTGTGGAAGCTGAGAAAATGAGCAATACATACGATACATCAGAGAATGCATGGCGCGTTTCTAAGGTAGGAGGACTTATCCTAACAGCGCACTATTCACAATGCGTTGTTGTTGGCTTAATCTACAAACATGTTCTAGGAAAACCCGGAGATATAGGTGCAATTGCGCATATGCCTGAAAGAAGCAATCCAAAGGAGATGCTTGATGCAATGTTTGGGACATTTACAGAAGCAGGAGGAAATGTCAAAGAATCAAAAATTATTGTTTCAGGAGGAATTGACAGCTTTGTGGCTGGCTATAAGCTGAATGGGAGAAAAGCTCTTGATAAGGTAAAAGAATATTTTGAAGCGCTAAAAATTTCACATTATTTAAAAGATACAAGGCTTGATTGCGCAAGAGATATGATTATGAATCCTGATATGCCATCGATAACAGTCAAAAGAGAAGGACACAAGACATTATATTTAAGATAAGTTCACTGGACATTTGCATGCGAAGTATATTTAAATAATAATTCTCTTATTCTTTTATGGGAATAAGCAAAGAAATAGCAGAGTTAGTCGGAATGCATATTGGAGATGGAACTTTATATAAAACTAATTGGGGCTTGGTGTGGGAGTTAAGAGGAGACATTAAAGAAAAGGAGTATTACATCTTTCATGTAGCTCCATTGGTTAACGGTATATGCGGTATAACCCTGACTCCAAAACTTAGGAGCGGAGGAAAAAATGGATGCTTTGGTGTTCAAACTTCAAAAAAAGAAGTTACTCAATTATTCCTTGGGTTAGGATTTAAACCAGGTCCTAAAACAAAAACTGTGAAAATACCACTGTATATAAAAAGTGCAAATAAAAAAATAAAGTACTCTTTTCTAAGAGGATATTTTGATACAGATGGTTGCTTGAGATTTGATAAAAATAGAACTAAGAAGTATTATTATCCTAGAATTGAGTTTTGTTCTGCATCTTTTGAGTTGATAGACGAATTGTCAGTTATGCTAAATGGATTAGGATTCAGAAATTATGTTTGGGGTAGCATAAATGATAAAAAACTTTGTATTGCTGGAGAAAATATGCTGGAAAAATGGATGAAATTTATAGGAACAAAAAATACGAAACATTTAAATAAATACCTAGAATTTCAAAAGTATGGTTTTGTGTCTATGCCGAGGTGGCACAACCCGGTACTGCGCTGACAAAACAAAAGTTTTGGTGCAAGATTGCTAAGGACTGCAAAGTTCTTCAGGAACGTGTGGTACTGTAATTATCCAGTGTCCGCAAGGACTTGTGGGTTCAAATCCCATCCTCGGCGCCTTATCTTCAAGGCGTAAAACCATATTTATAATTATAGTTCACACAACAAATTTATCCAATCTTTTTTACTATACAAAAAATTGAAACACCTACCGGAATTAACTTTCTACTTAATAAAAAAGTTTCAGCATTGTATAATAAATCAAAAATCTTTTTATGTTTAGTAGCAGTTATTTTTAAACTTGATTCTTTTGGATTGATAATCTTTCTTAAAATAGCGAATGGTAAAAGGAAACAATTATAATAACTTATAAATTCAACACACAGTCCAGATGTTTTTATTTTTCTTATTAGGTCTTTTTTGTCATATCTTCTTTTATGATGTAAAATAATATCATGATTAGAACTTAAAAATTTGAACGCAGGAACAGTTATAATTATATGTCCATTGCCCTTTAAAAAAGAATATAGTTTTTTAAGCACAAGTTCGTCATCTTCTGTGTGTTCTAAAACATCTAAAACAGTTATTAAATCATATTTATTAATGTATTTTTTAATTTTATCTTTGGTTACATCAAGAATATCAATGTTAATTCCTCTTTTCTTACAAAATTTTAAACTTTCTTCTGATATATCTATTCCATCAATTTTTCCAAAATTTCTTAGAAAGAGCATATTAAATCCAGTACCACAGCCAAAATCTAAAATGTTCAAATTTTTTCTGCTATTATATATTTTTTTGATAAAAAATAATATTATTCTTCTTCTTCCTATAAACCACCAGTGGTTTTTCTCTTCTTTAAACATCATTTCGTATTCTGATTTTTCCATCTTAATATTTCCTTAGCACCCAATCGTTTAGCCTTATTTTGAAAAGGTCTTTTAACATTCTGTAACTATCTCTTAAAACTTTAACCTTGCTACCTGGTTTATCTATCCAAGTAACAGGAACTTCCTTTATCTTAAATTCATGTTTTTTAGCAATATACAAAAGTTCTACGTCAAAAGTGAATCTTTCTATCGTCGTCTTTTTAAAACAAAATTTAGCAGGATATTTCTTGAAAAGCTTGAATCCACACTGAGTATCTTTAAAAATTATTCCAGTTAAGATATTAACAAAAAGAGCAAAAAGCTTACCAATATTTTGCCTGTATTTAGGTTGCTTTACAAATATTTTTGAATCTTTCAAGTTTCTTGAAGCTATAACAAAATCAAAACCATTTTCAATATAACTAATCATTTTTTTTACTTCTTCTATAGGTGTTGCTAAATCACTATCTGAAAATAAAATTAGAGGAAATTTAGCGTTTAATACCCCTATTTTTACACAATATCCTTTCCCTCTATTTTTTAGATTTTTTAATAGTTTTATTTTCTTATTTTTATAACTCAAAACTAAATTGTTTGTTGAATCCTTTGAGCAATCGTCTACAACAATAATTTCATAATCTTTAAAATTCTTTTTACAATAGTTAATTATTATTTCAAGAGTTTTTCCTATCCTATTCTCTTCGTTGTATGCAGGGATAACAATTGAAATTTCTTTTTTTATTATATTATTCACCTTTTTTGTATTTATAAATGTTAATATCTGAAAAATTTTTTTCAAATTGAAGTGTATATTTCTCATCTAATACATTTTTATAGTACTCTTTTGTTCTCCAATTTCTCCAAGTAACTAACCACACTGAATCATTAATCTTTTCATATATCTCTTCTTTTGGGATGACAATAATTGTTCCGTTATACAATTTTTCATTTGTTGTTATATAACTTATAGATTTATTACTATAATAAGAAAACATGTTATAGCCAATGCCCTTATCAAAGATAACTGTATCTTCTTTTACTTCTTTTTCTAAATACTTAGATGTGCTTCTCCAATTACTATTGCTATTGACATTATAAAGCATAAAGAGACCGATAATGCTTACAATTAGAAATAAAAGCAAAAGGACATAGCCATTTTTAAATGACAATACTCTTTTACAAAAGAAGATAATTATTAATGGGAATAAAAAAATGGTTGCTCTTACTAATGTAATTGTTGTTAATATATTCAATGATACATAATACAAGATTATAAACATTATAGATACAAAAACAAAAACATTTTTATTTTCAGATAGCAATTTTGCTTTTCTTACAAAATCATATTTAATCATAATGGAGATAATAAAACAAAAGAAAATGATTGATATATAAGTGAAAAATATAGTTATGTTAATACTAAAATACTTATATGAAAAATATTTAAGCATATAATCAATCTGATTGATAGCATATTTAATCCACGGAATATAGAACAAAAATATAATCAAAAAAGGTATAGTAAATTTCTTGTTCTTTTTATAATAATAAATTAATAAAATTTCCAAAGCGATAACAGCAAATCCAATCAGATGGGTATAAATCATTAATATATTTGAAATAATAAAAAACAAAGAATAAATCTTCTTATTTTCTTTTACAATTAAATACAAACAATAAAAAGAAATTATTGAAAATAAACCAACGAGCGCATATTGTCTTGCATATTGGGCAAAGAGTATATCAGGCATAAATATTGAAAGAGAGAATAATGAAAAAGAAGCAACCTTCTTATTAAACATTTTTTTAGCTAACAAATAAGTAAAAAGTAGAGTAAACAAACTAAAAATAACAGAAGGGATTCTTATAGCAAACTCTGTATTGCCAAATATATCAGTCCAATATTTAAAGAAAAGATAATAGAGGGGGGGATGAGCATCTTGACTGGTTATGTTTATTATCCCACTTGTTGAATTTTTTACTAATTCTATATTATAATTTTCATCTATGTATATGTTTTCAGATGAAAGATTATAAACTCTTAAACATAACCCAAACATTAAAAGTAGTACTATAATGATAATTTCTTTGGTTTTTGTTTTTAAGTGCCTATTTTGCTGTAATAATCTACTTCGCATTTTTTACTACAAAACCCCCTTTCCCTAATTCTTTTCCCACAATTAAAGCATATCTCATCTGAACCCCAATTTATCGTCTTTTGTATGTAAAATAGTAAGATATAGCAAATTATTACAATCAAAAAGATGGGTAATGATAATACTAAAAGTAAATACTCAAAAATTGTTCTTTTATTCATACCTCTTCACACCTTTCTATAATGTTTTCATCTCTGATAAAAGCCAGATTATGAATCTTTTTTCGTACAAGTCTATAACGTGGTGTAATTAACTGATATTTAAATCTTACGTGTAATTTCCGTGTAATCGTTATTTATAAGGTGTCTATATAATCTTTATGAAACTTGATATCAAGCTTTACAGTTGGCTTGTGAGGGGTAGCCAAAGGATAATTACTCTTAGAGTTATAGAAGGAACACAAAGACCAGCAGATATATGCAGATTAGCTAAGAAATTAAACAATAAGATAAGCCTGAATACAACCTCTGATACACTCCGAGATTTTGTAAAGATGAAAATTGCTAAATGCCTCAATGAAGAAGCGAAGACAGGAAGGCTTTACGTTCTCACAGAACAAGGTAAACTCATGAAAGAAGAATTAATTAAAAATAGGATATAATTATTCTCATATGCTTTTTCTCCAGAAAATTTTTATCTGTGCCATCTCATTTTTCTTAAGGTTCAGAAATTCTATTAAATCTTATCCGTAACATAAACTTTTCCTTCAACATCGATAAAGATAACATTGTCTCCTGCGTTAATATTGCCAAGCGCTTCTTCGCTTATCTCTGCGTCAAAGGTTTCATAGCTTCTTGAATCCATTATCTGTCCTTTGTTGCCATCAACAGAAATCAATTGCCCCTCTTTCTGGACTATATCAACCATTTCAACCTGGTCCTGATGCGCAAGAATCATCTGCTTCTCTCCTCCGCTCATCTTGAATATGCTTTTTACAGAGAATTTCAGCTTTGAATGCGAATGTGTTCCAACTGCAATAGTCTCTCTTTTTGTAACTTTAAGGACTTCATTATTGTGCCTGAAGCATTTCCCTTTCTCCAAATCATCAGCAGTTGACATATGATTGAGATTAGCAGGCATTTTATAAAATTATCTGTTCCACAGGACATCTTGAACCAAAGGTTTAAGATATAGAAAATCCTCACATTAGCCTGTAATCTATGAGGATTTTCTCTATTTTCACTGGACATGTGCACGCGCAGACTATTTAAAGCGAGAATTCTATTATAATTATAACGACGGGGATTGGGCTTCCGGCAACCTGGGTTGCTGTCTGGCATCGAAGCCCATACTCATTATCATAACTAAAAGAGAAAAAAAGAGGTGAATATACATGAACATAGACTTGAGCCACAAAACAATACAGCATTTGTTCTTTGAGCAGGTTAAAATGGTAACCATGGGGGTAAGATGACTGCAGATTGCATGGATTCTTATGAACACAATTTTTACAGCGAAGAAACAATAGAAGAATGCTTTGATAATGATGAAATGAGCACAGCAGAAAACAGTTTTATGATTGGATATATAGAAGGAAATTAAACTTTTATTTTATTAAAAATCTCCAGAATGCTGAACCGCTTAAAACAATAATTGATACAATTATTCCAGCTATAATTATCCCTGTGAAAACAGAGAGGTATGCCTTTTTTCTTTCCATCTTGAAAAACCATGCCAATAAAGTTCCTGTGTATGCTCCTGTCATTGGCAGAGGAATTCCAACAAAAAGTACTAACGCCAAAAAAGCCCACTTTGTACCTGCACCTTCTTCAAACTTTTTTCTTGCCTTGTCAAGATGCCTGTTAAAGAAAGTCCTGTATGCCTTTATCTTTATAAGATGATTATGCAAATAATCCATAAAAAAGAAAGTGATTGGAATTGCAAGCACATTTGCCAGAACACAAAAAACAAATGCTTTTACTATTCCAATTCCTGAGAAATAAGCAAACGGTATTCCTCCTCTAAGCTCTGAAATTGGGAGCATACTCAATATTATTGCTTTAATTAAAATGTTCATAAGATTTAGATAAACTAAGGGTTTATATTACTTATCATTTCAGCAACCTTTAAATAAATCAATCTTTTACATTAATCCATGTTCATCCGCACTAAAAAGATAAAAGGCAAGGATTATGCCTATCTTGTTCAGACAAAGTGGGACAAGGAAAAAAAGAAAGTTGTTCACCAGTCATTAAGATATCTCGGCAGAGTGCATAATCTGGAAAACAAGGAAAAAGAATTCTTCGAATTTTACAACATCAAGCATATTGACGGCTATGCTGAAAAAAGTTTCATAGAAATCGTAAAAGATTTGGTAAACTTCGAATTAAAGGCAAACAACATTGACGCAAACTTTGATTTTGAAAATTTAACAATAAATCTTAATTGCAAAAACACTGTTTTCAAATCAGGAGAAGGCTTTCTCTGCACTTATACTCTAAAAAACCTCTTATCCTTTCACAAAAATCAGGACGAAGACGAGAAAAAAGAGGGAATGAGACTGATAAAATTATTTGTTGATGCTGGATTAATCATCCCAACAGAATTATTCGTCAAGGTATTTGACAAGTTCTAAACAACAAGCCTGACTTTATCGCCAGAATTAACAGCATCCATAAGCATCTTTCCAATTTTATTATTTTTCTTAATCTTTATCACACCAGACTTGCCAACTTTTACTGTCAGCAAATAATCATCGCCAATGTAAAGATTAACATCCTTGTATTCATACCTTGTGTCCACATAAAATAATACAGAATTATTCTTTACTTTGCTGTCAAAATCAATTTCATCCCCTTTTAATTCTTCTTTTCTGCTAGTTTCATCAAGTTCCCTGACATCAATATGAATTCCAAGTTTTTCTTCAAGCGCTTTTATATTGCTCCCCTCTTTTCCAATCATCCTTGCAATCATATGTTCAGGCACATAGACAGCGCAGTTATGGTCATCTATAATTTCAACTCTTGCATCTTTGGAAAATTTGTAAAATTCCTGCTGCAAAGTTTTTTCAGCAATCTTTTGTGTTGAAGTTTTCTTCTGCTCTTCATTGCCTACAGGAATAACAACTGTCTCTTCACCATAACTGTAAAGCTCAAACTCAAGTTTTTTTGTTTCAAAATCAGTTACAACAACAACTGGCCTTGCCAAGTCAGCTTCTATCATACCAGAAGGAACTTTAACAACCATCTGCAAACTCAAAACCTTGTCAATAAACCCGTTTTTGATAAAAAATACAGTATCAATAATATGAGGTATAACTCCAAGCTCAATTCTTCCTACAAATCTCTGGATAGCGTCAATTGGATTTGTTGCATGCACAACTCCTGCCAAGCCAATGCCAGATAATCTTAAGTCAGCAAAGAGCTTGAAATCATTTGTGTTTCTCATTTCGTCAAACAAAGTATAGTCCGGCCTTGAAAGCAAAAGAACATCATGAATTTCCTGCGCATCTCCATGCGACATAGAATACTGTGTTATGTTCTCTCCTAAAATCAAATCTCTTGGAGCTTCAATTGTCTTCACAATCTTGCCCTTGTTTGCATAATATTCTGCCAATGCCTGTGCAAATGTTGACTTTCCCATTCCAGGCGCTCCTGCAATTAAAATTCCCTCTGCCTGCTCGTTAATTCTCTGCATAAGCTTCTCACTCATGTTATAATCACCAATGCTTAATCTTTTTACAGGCTTTACAGAAGTTATTTCCCATCCGTCTGAAAAAGGAGGCTTTGTAATAACAGTCCTGTAAACACCAATCTGGACAATTGTTGAGCCAGGCCTTTCAATTTCAATAAAACTGTCTGCCCTCATTCCAGCTTCTTCAATTATTTCTCTTGAAATATCCTGTATCTCTTCTTTTTTTAATTTTGAATCCCTGACTTTGACAAACTGCCAGTTGCCCGGCATTCCTTTCTTGGCAAATGGTTCCATATTCTCTCTAAGATGAACAGACATTGTTGTTTCATCAAAGAAAGCCTCAAGCTTCAAAGTTTTTATTATCTTTTCCATCTGCACGAAAATCAATTTCATCCCCTTTGCCTTTGCAATCTTTGCCTGTGTTTTGTCAGCAGTAATCAAAGTAGCATCCTGCTCATAGGCAATATCCCTTATCATAGAATCAATCTCGCCAATGCTTGCATACTTTATTTCAACAGGACTTGGCCTTTTGCCGGAAAATTCAATTTTAAAATCCTTTTCATCAGACAATTCCTTTAATTTCTGCACTTCCTCTATGCCGAGAAATCCAACTGCCTTGTTTAAGTTAATCTGGTGCTCTAATTCTGCAAGAACAGCCTCGTGAATTATTATTTTTGAGGCAGAAATCTCATTATGCCTTATTTTCTTTGAAACAATCCCGTCTATAATTACAGAAGTGTCTGGTACAAGAACTTCAATTGCATTAGCTTTGACATCTTTTGCTGCCATAATAATAAAATAATCTGCCCTGTTTATATAATTTCTTATTCTATAATCGTGCCCTCAAACTTTTTTCCTGCAAAAATATTCTCAAGATTTTTTATGTTTTTTCCTGCGATTATGACTTTTAGTTTCATTCTCTCTGCCCCTATGCATGCAACAGGGTCAAAAGGCACATTCATTCCAGGCTTCCATTTGCTGCCTACAATATCTCTCATCTGCTTCCAGTTTAGCTTTGTAATTTTCTTTGCTCCCTTAATCCTTGGGTCTTTGTCATAAACATATCCTATACTTGTGACATTTATCACTTCTCTTGCTCCGAAATTATTTGCCAGCAGGACAGCGTCATAATCAGTTGAATGCCCTGGCTTCCATCCAGATGCAACAAGTATTTTTTCCTTGAAATCTACTTTTTCAGTAGGGTTATGTATAACTTCTTTATGGCAGTAATCCTTGAAAATAATTTTCAGCAGCTGTGCATTTAATCTTGTTGCATGGATTCCAAGCCAGTCAATATCCTCATCCTTGAGCTTTGCAGCGCTTGAAGCAGCTTTCTGGTATTTTCTGCATGTTTTTCCTCCGCCTATAATCAGAATAACTTTTCTGGTTTTCACAATTTTAAGAATCAGCTGTCTGAATTTTTTTAAAAAGTCTACATCTATCTCATCAGGCACAACAATCGAGCCTCCAAGCGATATGACAATTGGTTTTTTATTCATTTTAATTTTCATTTACTCCCCAGACCAATAAAAGCAACTCCAATTAATATAAAAAATATTCCAAGCCATTTTTTTCTGCTCATCTTTTCTCCAAGCATTTTTATTGAAAAAAGGCTTGTCCAGATGTATACAATACCTACAGTTGGATAAAGGACAGAAAGCTCGACGAATTTTAAAGCATAAATGAACGAAATTGTACCTAAAACATACATCAAGCCTCCTAAAAGAAAATATTTATTTTTAATGAAAGATAGATGAAACTTTAAATCTTTTGATGATTTCTTGAGAAATATTGGTCCTAGAGCTCCGATAGTAGTTCCAAATAAAATATAGATTAATATTGCTCCTAATGGGGTCATAGTATGAAAATTAAATTGTTTATATTTAAACTTTGCGCATTATCAAAAAAATAAAAAAAAGAAGTGCGTTTTTTAACCGCACTGTGCTGCAGTAGCGCTTGCTGCAGTTCCTTTTGCAAATCCAAATCCAGCGCTTTCCTGATTAGTATCAAGGGTTGTTGAGCACTCTGTTGGAGCTGTGTTGAATGCAGCGCATATTGCTGCTTTCATTGCTTCAGGAGAACGTCCAACATTTGCCTGTGCACCATTGATAACTACAGTAGGGCTTCCCTGCACACCATACTTTGTGTTTAAGTCAGTGTGTATATTAAATGGAGGATATGTTCCGCTGACCCATTTGCTCTTATCCTTTAGGTTTGTAGTTATGCTGAATTCCTTGTCTGTTGCATTCATGCATTTGTCAAGTTTTGCAGTATCTATCTTTGCTGTTGTAAGGCATGAGCTATAATCTCCAGCCTGCAGGAAGCATTTCAAATAAGCAATATTTTTGTCAGCCTGCTCTTTTTGTATGCAATATTGTCTTAAATTCTCATAAACTTCTTTGTCACCATGCATAGCATAGTCAACAAATTTCACGCTTATGTCTGCCTTGCTACCAAGCAATTCCCATGCAGGAAGCAATGCCTTTTGTGTCTGTGTTCCATATGGGCAATAAGACATTATGAAAAGTTCAATTTTTGGCTTGTCTGATTTTGTTACTTCAGGGGTTTGTTCCTGTGCTGTTTCTGTAGGAGCGCTTAATGCCTGCAGGTCAGTCATGCTTCCTAAATAATTTCCGTCTTTAGAAACATAAACCATTCCAGTCTGTCCATTTGCAGAAACACCCACTTGATACATATCTGAAACAGATTTAATTCCAGTTATGCTAATATCCAAGTCCTGGTATGTTTTAAAAAATTCAGTAACTTTTTCCCCTGCCGCTTTTTCTCCTATTCCGCTTGTCTTTGTTAATGCAAATACAAGTGTTGCAATAAACAATACAGCAAATACAATAGAAGTAATCTTCCATATCTTGGTTTTTTTTATTTTCAAATGCATCTTTCCACCCCCATGGAATAATAATCAATTATAACAGAAACCCCATTTTATTTATAAACCTTATGCTTTAGCTAGAGCGCACTCGTCAAAGAAAGCCTTCAGATTATCTTTTGAGGTTTCTCCAAGCAAATGCTTGCCGTTATTCAGGCATACAAATTCTGGAACATAACCGCTCATCGAGCTTCTCAGGCATTCAGTAATAAACTCATTTGCATAATTAATTTTGTAAACCCTGCTTCCAGCATCTTCCAGCTCCTGAACAATTGGCTTCATAGCCAGGCAGTGAGGGCAGGTATCAGAATAAAAGAAAACAACATCCTCTTTTATATTGTACTTTGCAACGCAGTTTTTGTCAATCTCTGCGCTTGTTGCAGGGCTGCTAGTTTGCTCTGTTCCTATTATTGTTGTATTGACACTTGGAGCAGGAATTATCCTGTCAAGATTAACAATAAAAATAAGTATTGCTAAAATTACAATTGAAGAAACAATAATGCTTTTGTCTGTTTTCATAAAAACAGAAAAAGGAAGCTTATTAATAAAGATTGTGGAAAGATAAGTTTTTATAGGATGCTGAATTCTTATTCTTATGAAAAAATGGTTAATTGAGCATGGTTATATTCCTTGGAGCAAATCATGGATTATAAGAATGGGAGTGATGGATGTCTTATCTCCAAATATGTATGACGATACTGTCAGATTTCTTGAAAAACAGCAGAAATTAATTGTTTTAAGCAGTGATTTGCAGGCGCTTTACAGAGTACTGGTTGCATGGAAGGCTGGTGAAGAGGAAATTGATACTGGAGAATCAGCAACCATTCTAAGATACTTCACATTTGCATCCTGGAAAAGAGATTTGAGCAAGAGATTTATTAAAAGAGGAACCCTCCTTAAAAGACCAATCTGTGATAATCCTGAAATAATAAATCTTAATCTGGAACAGCTTCTCAAGCTGGATGAGATTGGATATGAGAAATATCCAACTTCACAGTGGGCGAGTGCTAAGCTTATCCTTGATTATCTGGACAACAAAGACATACGTCAGGAAAAAGTTGAAAATCCTCCTGCAAAATTAGTGCTTACTTACGAAGCAATTAAGCACTGGGACGAACAAAGAAATAAAAACCAGTGCTGGCATCCTCGCTATGATGAAGTTATACTAAGGCAGTCAATAGCATTTCTTGAATTACTTACAAAAGGAACTACATCATTTGTTCCACAGCACGCAGAAGATTATTGTTTTGCCCGCGCTTTTGGGCTGACAACAAAAGAAGAAGGTGAAAGAAGATGGCCAACTCTTTATGGCCATGAAAGCAATCGCATAAAAGAAATGGAAGAAGTTCTTTTGCAGGCAGATAACGGCTATGTCATTGATTCGCAGGACCACAGGGTTATACAGGCTTATGTTATGAGCCAAAAAGTCAGGAAGAACGCTGTCAAAATAAAATCTTTTGAATCTGTAAACAAAAGCTGGCCTCAATTCCCGATATTTATACATAATTTGCCGGATATATTAATTGAATATAAAAAACAGCAACCCAACGGAAATTTATAAAATTTTCTAGTGTTTTGATTTCTCAAATCTTATCAAAGTTTGAGATTAAAAATACATCGTGCCTTCAGGCCTAGGATTTTTATTTATTTTAGTAAATCCAAACATTTATAAACCATCCTTGAATTCCTTATAGTATTACTGACGGTAACCCCGTATCACTATCTACCAGATAGGAGGGAAGATGGAAAGAAAAGACATACTGAATGCATTAAAAAAATTAAAGGAAAATTCTCCTAAAAGGAATTTCAAGCAGAGCATAGACTTAATTATAGCTATGAAAGGCCTTGACCTAAAGAAGCCCGAGCATCAGGTGGATGTTTTCTCAGAGATGCACTACCCAAGGGGCAAAAAAATAAAAGTTTGCGCTCTTGTAAGCAATGAAATTGTTTCAAGAACAAAAGAGGTTTTTGACAATGTTGTACCAGAAAGCGAATTTTCAAAATATCAGGATAAAAGAGTAGTTAAAAAACTTGCAAGGGAATATGACTTTTTCGTAGCTCAGTCAAACATAATGCCCAAGGTTGCAGGAGCTTTCGGACGTTATCTTGGTCCAAAGGGAAAAATGCCAAACCCAAAAGCAGGCTGTGTTGTAACTCCTGACACAAACTTTAAGGCATTGTATGAGAAGTTGCAAAAGATGATTAGAATAAGCGTAAAAGTAGCTCCATTTTTCCAGTGCCTTGTGGGAAAAGATGACATGCCTGATGAGCAGGTTGCTGAAAATATTTTAACAATTTACAATTCTTTGGTTCATGCATTGCCTTCAGAGGAAAATAACGTTAAAAGTACATATCTCAAAATGACAATGAGCCCATGTGTAAGAATAAGCAAGGGAGCTCCTGAAGGAGAGACGAAGAAAGGAAAGGCAAAAATAGGCAATGTAAAAATAAAAAAGATAAAAGAAAAAATTGAAGAGACAAAAGAAGAATAATCAAAATGGCACACGTAGCAGACTCAAAAAAACAAGAAGTAAAGGAACTTGCTGATTTAATTAAAAAATATTCTGTCGTTGGAATAGTAGACATTACAAACTTTCCTGCTGCGCAGATGCAGTCAATAAGAAAAATCATAAGACAAAGAGCGGAGTTTATTGTCAGCAAAAAAAGGCTTATGAAGCTTGCGATAGAGAAAGCAAAGGAAACAAAAGCAGGGGTAGAGCAGCTTGAGAAATTCCTTTCAGGAATGCCTGCATTCATATTTTCAAATGAGGATATATTCAAACTAGCTAAATTTTTGGAAAAAAACAAAAGCAATGCTCCTGCAAAAGCAGGGCAGAAAGCTCCTGAAGATATAACAGTCAATAAAGGAGCTACAAGTTTTATGCCAGGGCCTATCATTGCAGAAATGTCTGCCTTGAAAATAAAGGCAGGTGTTGAAGGCGGAAAGATTGCTATAAAGGAAGATTGCAAGGTTGCAAAAAAAGGGGATGTTATAACAAAGCAGCTTGCTTCAATGCTTTCAAGATTAGGCATAGAGCCTATGAAAATAGGGCTGAATCTTCTTGCAGTATATGATAATGGCATAATCTACGAATCAAATGTGCTTGCTTTTAATGAAGAGGAATTCAAAAACAAACTTAACACAGGAATCTCAGAAGCATTTAATCTTTCTGTGGATATCAGCTATACCACAAAAGATAATGTTAGTTTTTTCCTGAGCAAAGCGCAAAATCAATCGAATGCGCTTAAACAGGAAGCGAAAATAGAATAAATATAATATCACTATGGAAAACCCAGAAGATATTCAGGAAAAAGCGAAAGAGGAAGAAATGGGAGAGGAGAAATCAAAGGAAAACGAAAAGGAAGGAGAAATAGAAGAGCTTCCAGAAGAACAGAAAGAGCAAAAAAGAAAAGAGCTTTCAGATGAAGATTTAAGCGACCTTGAAAACGGAGACCAGCTTGCAGTGAAAATGATTGAAAAAGCTGCCAAAAAAAAGCTGAGCAAAGAGGAAATAGAAAAAGTGGAAGATATTACAAAAAGGATTTTGAGCGGAAAATATAACTGATATTCAACAAGATATTATTGATGATTAAACGAGGAGGTAAAGAAAATTTTAATAAATTTTCGAGACCTCCTCATTTGAAAATTCGGAGGTAAATAAAATGGAATACATATATGCTGCGATGTTGCTGCATAAAGCAGGAAAGCAGATGACAGAGGAGCACTTGAAAAAAGTGCTTGAAGCTGCAGGAATAACTCCTGATGCTGCTAGGGTTAAGTCATTGATAGCTTCATTGGAAGGCGTCAATATAGACGAAGCAATGAAAAAGTCAGTTGCAATGCCTGTTGCTGCCAGTGCAGAAAAGAAAGAAGAAAAAGCTGAGGAGAAAAAAGAAGACAAGAAATCAGAGGAAAGCGCAGCAGCTGGACTAGGATCTTTGTTCGGTTAAACCTTTTATATTTTTTTACCCTGCAGTTGGCTTTTATCCAACAAGGGGCACAGAAAATCCGAAAGGATTTTCTTTGTTTTTGGTTTAACAAACAAATTTTAGTCTACTGCATCGCTATATTTACTAAACAGAGAACGTGAGCGGAATGATACCAAAGGAAGAAAAGGAACAATTAATCCAAAAATCAAGGGAGCTAAGCAGGGAAAT
>Ga0247841_10002824_pt1 | contig 33540 bp, 29 predicted proteins | sample LaCruzMarch2015__2_FD_192410 | JGI IMG/M metagenome (GOLD analysis project Ga0247841, IMG submission 192410) | Freshwater microbial communities from meromictic Lake La Cruz, Castile-La Mancha, Spain - LaCruzMarch2015_18m | ecosystem: Environmental > Aquatic > Freshwater > Lake | place: Spain...
CAACGTTGCTACCACTTCATCTGCATGATGAATAACTACTCGTTCCTTCCCATCCTCTTGGCAACCTCGCTGTGGAATGAGAAAGCGGTTTCCTTGATTGCCTTTTCAGCATTAGGCTCAGAACTCTGTGTCTGGACGCTCGGCATCAAAGCAATGACAGGGCAACCCTTGGAGCGTAAATTTTTGCGTAATCTGGTGAGCATGCCGATGCTGGCCATCGGCGTCTCATTTATCCTGCTGGTGGTGCGCAGTACCTGCGTGCATCATCAGTGGATGCCTGCCGCTGGTTCCACGACAGACGAACTCTTCACAACCCTCCTAGCCACCTGTCACATGACAGGAAGTGCTACGGTTCCAGCCTCGGCATTGATCTGCGGCATTCGAATCGCCATGTTGCACCCCAACAAGTTTGTGAGTCCACTCCTCATCGGGACCTCATTCCTCAGGCTTCTGATCATCCCTGCGATCACCATTGGCGTATTGATGCTCGTGCCGATGGATCATGAGATGAGACGCGTATTAATCTTAATTGCCACCATGCCCGTTGCCATGGCCAGCGTCTCCCTTGCGGAGGCTTATAAGAGTGATGCCGACCTTTCAGCAGCCGCCATCCTTGTTACCCATCTGATTTGTCTAGTCAGCGTGCCGTTCTGGCTTTTAGTCACGCAAATATAGACGCCTTATTCTTTCGCCGCCTCCACGAGAATATCCTGGAAGGGTGGACACCGGCGAGCGTAATCAGAAATCTCGCTTTTTTGCGTGGATTTGAACAAGAGCAGACAATAACTAAGCGCTTCCGCATCCATCTGCGGTTTCGTGATTAAGCTGACCATTTCGTCAGGAGTCAAATCACTGAAGTTGATCTCTTGACGACGTCCATTTGCTTCGAGTGTCACACTTAAACTTGAGACATCCCGTGGCACGACAATGCGGGATTTTCCTCTCCAGAGGAAGGAGATGGGCTGATCTTTTTTCGACTCCATGGCCTGCCCGATTAACGTCGCGAAATCAGGAGCTCTTCGCAAGATTATCCTCATCTTTTCACGCTTTTTAAACTTTGATTCGTCATTTTCAAAAGCTATTTTTAAGGCCGAAAGATCGCCTGACTTTGCTGCAGCAACCAGGGCCTGACGAAGTGAATCCGGCATCTCAACCGGCTCTTGTACAGGAGGCTCGATCGGCGCCACCACAGGCGTGACCTCAGGTTTAGGCTCGGGTTTAACTTCATGCTTAGGCTCCGGCTCCGGCTCCGGCGTCGGCGGCCGAGGGACAGGAGGTGTTACAGAAGGTTGCTTCGTCACCCCCTCGCCTCCTTCCGTCCTTGCTTCGCCGCCATTATTTGAAGATGGCCCCTTCGTGACAACGACCATTGACGGAGAATCTACGACAACATCCTTTTTCAACGCCATTGCTTTTGAAATGCGCTGTTGCTCTGGCTCCCAGACCCCGCGATACCAGAAGAAACCAAGAAACCAGACCAACAGCAGGACTATCATGAATGCGGCAAACTGGTTGGCGCTTCGGCGAATATCGCGATTATGCTCCTCTTCAAACTGAGTGAGATGCTGCACCGACGATTTCACCCTCACTTTATGCCCGATGTGTGATGACTCCTCAACCTCTTCGTCTTCTTCAATCCCCTCCATTGCATCCAGCAACGGTTTCGCGTTTATCGTACTAAAGAACTGCTCTTCCGTCTTGATCCCTGTCGGCGCTTCTCCCTGCGTGACCAGATGAATATCTTGGAGGACTTCACGCCAGTCTGCGTAACGATTATTGGGGTTTTTCATCAGTAGCCGATGAACAAACCAAGAAAAACCAATCGAGATGCCCTTATTGAGCTTGTGCGGGGGTGGTACCTGTCCACGAATCTGTGCGCTGATCGCATCAACAGCATTCAAAGAGGCAAAAGGGGCTTGCCCTGTCGCGAGCTGGTACATCAGCGCACCAAACGAGTACATATCCGCCTGCGTCGTGAGGTTGTGCACGCCTTGCGCATATTCAGGCGCAATAAAACTTGGCGTCCCCACAATATTGCCACCGTCCAAGGCGGTTAAGTCCTGAGTGGCCTTTACCGCCAAGGAAAAATCGGTCAACTTTGCAACACCGCGCTGATCAATCAGAACTGTATCGCCCTTCAGGTTACGATGAATGAGATGGTCTTTATGCCACAATTGCTCCAAACAGTGGGCCAGAGATGCACCAATTTGCAGGATATGCTCCTCCGAGAGGCGACGTCCATTCGTCACTAAAGAGCCAACCGTCGGTCCATCAACAAATTCCATCACAACATAATGGACTGCTGGCGTGCTGACAATGTCAAAAACTGCTGCGACTGCATCGCTCTTTACTTTGGCAAAGATACGCGCAATCATGAGAAAATGCTCAAGCTCAATTGGATTCTGAGCAGCCTCCTTCTTCAAGATCTGAAGGCAGACCACACGATCAAGCTCCAGTTGGGTTGCCTTCCAAACTTCAGTACGGAGCGTGTCGTCAATCTTTTCAATTAACTTAAAGCCATGCTGCTCAATTAGGTTTTTATCCATGCGCTACTTCCACCTTTTTATAGCAAAAGAGAATATCAGATATTATCAACAATCTCAACCCCTAACATTTTCAATATTTGGACTTTTCATCTGACCCCCGATGGTGCTATAGTACAAAAAATTAACTGAATGGATGCCTAACCGCATCCGTAACTAGACCACAAGGAGTTCCCCTATGATGAACAAGTCTTTTTTGTTTGTGTTGCCCCTCGTCGCTATCTTTGCTGGGCACACGTTGGCTGTGCCCCCCACGCAAGCTCTCAAAGGCGATGAACAGTTTCGTCCAAAACTCTTTAAGCAGTTTGCAGATCTCGTGAATGTCCCTGATGGGATGACCCAGGACAAAGAGGGTAATTTTTATGTAGCAGGCCCCAACCTGGTTGATATGTCCTACCCTGGCATTATCATGAAGTATGGCAAAAAGAGCAAAAAATGGGAGATCTTTGTCGCCGCAGCAAACCACCCTGAGACTAAAAAAGGCTTCCCCATGGGTCTAGAGTTTGGCGACGATGGAAACCTCTATTATGCAGATAATCAGTATTTTGTGGATAAAAACTACAAGTCCCGCTTGATGCGCGTAGTGATCGACAAACAGGGCAACCCTGTCAAAATCGAGACCGTAGTCGAGCATGTAAAACTCACCAATGCCGTACGTTGCCGTGGTGACGCCGTCTTTTTCACGGATACCTTTTTCGACTTGAAAGATCAAAACGCTGGCGGTATCTATCGCGTTCCCTTCAGTGCCTTTGAGAAGGGGCCAGTCAAATTACTGAATAAAGAAGAGGCTGAAAAGGATCCCTATTGCATCGGCATCACCCATTGCATCCCCCATCATCGAAAGGACATTGCCGCAACCGATGGCATGTGCTTCGATAAAACAGGAAATATCTATACAGGAAACTTTGGCGATGGCCACTTCTACACACTCAAACTCCAACCCGATGGCTCCTACGCTAAACCCCTCTCGCTCTTTCAGAAGCCAGCGGAACTGCCCTGCGTGGATGGCGTAAATTATTACGCGAAGAAGAACTGGGTCATCATTGCCGACTCCGAGCGTAATGCGGTACTCTACTGGGACATTGACGCGGCTAAACTGGGTCTATTGTGGATCAACGACGATTCAGATGGCGCTGATGGCCTCTTGGATCAACCCTGCGAGTGCATGGTATGGAACGACCAACTCATTATCTCCAGCTTTGACATGACCTTTCCGGGTCTGAAAAACTCGAAGAATGACGCTTTTCACACCCTGAGTGTCATGAAGTTACCCTAAAAGGATAACGCGACATGTTATTTTTGAGGGACGGACGCTGTGTCCGTCCCTTGTGTTATAAAATCGATCTAAATGAAGTGAAGCCTTTTATGAATCCCTTCCTCAACATCCCGACCTATCCTGACTTTCCCAAAATGACTCCTGAGCTTGCTAAAGAGGCCTTTCTACAGCTTCTGCCTGAGACAACGAAAAAGATAGAGGCTCTCGAAAAGAACCATTCACTGACATGGGAAGGACTCATGAATCCCCTCTTTGAGGCGCTTCAACCCCTCAACAAGGCATGGGAAATCCTTTCGCACCTTCTCTCCGTCTCGAACACGGAAGCCTGGCGCCAGGTTCAGCAAGAGCTCCAACCCCAGATCGTCGCCTTCTCGCTCCGTGTGAGCCAAAGCGAGCGTTTTTACCGCTCCTTCTGCGCCTTGCGCGATGCCGATGCAAAAACCCCCTCTCTGTCGCGCGTGCAACGACGCATCCTTGAGCAGGCCATTCAAGAGGCCAAACTTGCTGGTGTTGGGCTCCCCCCTGAAAAGCAGGGTCGGTTTAATGCACTCAAGACTGAAATCGCGCAATTGGGAACGACCTTTCGAAACAATGACTTAGATGCGACAAAGGCCTTCTCCCTCATCTTAAGAACACCTGAAGAGATTGCAGGTCTCCCAGCTGACCTCCTCGCCGCCACCCAGACAACACTCGAGGAAAATGTCAAAGCATGGAAGATTACGCTTGAAACGGCTGTCTACATTCCTTTCATGATGCACAGCCGAAACCGAAATGCGCGCGAAAAACTTTATCGCGCGTTTATTACGCAAGCGACTTCAGGCCCTTCCGACAACACGCCGATTCTTGAGAAAATCTTGTCGTTGCGTCGCGAGCTTGCAAACGTACTGGACTTCCCCAGCTATGCCGCCCTCAGCATCTCCACAAAGAGCGCAAAGACCGTCGCTGCTGTCGATGACCTCATTGAAAAACTCCATCACGCAGCCTATCCTCAGGGACTCAAGGAGATGGAGACACTCCAAGCCTTCGCAAGGAAAAAAGGTTTTCTCGCCGTAACAGATCTAGCGACACCCACTAAGCTTCAACCCTGGGACATACCCTTTCATGCTGAACGACTCCGCGAGGAGAGCTATTCATTTAGCGAAGAGGAACTCAGCAAATATTTCCCCTATCCGAATGTGCTCAATGGACTCTTTAACGTGGCAAGCAGACTCTTTGGCATTCGGATTGTCGATGCAACCGGAGAGGTTCCTGTTTGGCACCCAGATGTCAAATTCTACCACGCTTTGGATGCAGATGGCACCTGCCTCGCCAGCTTCTACTCGGATCCCTACAGCAGACCCGAAACGAAAAGTAGTGGAGCTTGGGCAAATGCCTTTTGTACGCGTCGTAGAAAACCTGATGGGACATTCGAAAAACCGCTTGCCCTCATGGTCTGTAATCAAACCAAGCCTGTTGGCGATAAGCCACCCTTGATGCGCTTTACCGAGGTAAAAACACTCTTCCATGAATTCGGCCATGTCCTTCAACATCTCCTCACAACCGTCGATGAGCCTGAAGCCTCTGGACTCAATGGCATTGAATGGGATGCGGTTGAGATTGCCAGTCAGTTCATGGAGAACTGGTGCTATAACAAGGCAACCCTTACCGCGATGTCTTGCCATGTCGATACGGGCCTTCCACTCCCTGACGACCTCTATCAGCGCTTGCGCTCTGCACAATACTACCGAACAGCAACCGCTCTACTTCGCCAGCTCACCCTTGCAGCGACCGACATGAACCTCTACGCTCGCTATCCAAATCAGGAATGGAAGAGCGCACATGACGTCCATTTCTCCTCCTTAAAGAAATATAGCCCTACCCCGTTCCTTCCAGAGGATCGAAACCTCTGTTCGTTTAGCCATATTTTCTCAGGAGGCTATGCTGCTGGCTACTACAGCTATAAATGGTCTGAGGTCATGTCCGCTGATGCCTTTGGTGCCTTTGAAGAGGCTGGACTGGAGAATGAGGTCGCTCTCCAGAAAACAGGCAAGCGTTTCAGGGATACCTTCCTTGCCCTGGGCGGTGGAACCCATCCCCTTGAAGTCTTTCAGCAATTTAGAGGACGTGCCCCAACCATCCAAGCCCTACTTCGAAATACGGGGCTTGCTCATGATTAGCCACAAAGACAAACGTTTATGATAGTTCTGCTTCTCCCACTTGTCTCATCACTACTTTTTGGCGTTGCCGGAATTTCGCTTTTTTTCTTGCTCATGAACAGGTGTCTTCTTCTTCTGGAAGATAGCAAGATAAAGACGTTACTCATGTACTCGGCTGGACTAGTACTCGTAGGAGGAGGTTTTATTTCGGGTTTCTATTTAAAGCAGCCTCTCTGGATAATACTCCCCCTCGTTGTTTTTTCACTTCTGCTTCTGGGCGAACTTCGCGAACTCTTCTTGCGTCACATCCATCGCGGGTCGCCTCCCATCCATACCCAACCGCATCGCGTACAAATCACGGCCCCCATCACGACCACAGATCTCATTGTTCATCACTACCAAGTTCCGCATGCAAAAGTAACGCGCCCCCTTCGGATTGTCCACATTACCGACATTCATGCGGACCAACGTTTCCCCAGAGACTACTACAAAAAAGCACTCGCCACCGCAGAGTCGTATCAGGCAGACATTGCTGTCTTCACTGGGGACTTCATCAGCCACATCAAGGCCCTCCCCTGCCTTACTGATATTCTCCGCCCGATTGCCAAGACTGCCTCCTATGCCATACTCGGAAATCATGATTTCTGGGTCGCGCCCGACGCGATCACCGAATCTCTGCGCCAGGCCGGACTTCACGTATTAAAAAACGAGTCTCACGTGTTGAAAATAGACGGCCAAAACCTTGCGGTGACAGGCTACGATTTCCCCTGGGGAACAAAAGACGAGACGATTGCTCAACAACCTTCCGACCATTTACATATTGTACTGACCCACACGCCTGATAATATCTATCGCCTGGCTGAGTGCTCGGCCGATCTTGTCTTTGCGGGCCACTACCATGCTGGACAAGTGCGTCTTCCCTTCCGGGGTTCGATGATCGTGCCGTCAATCTATGGAAGCCGCTTCGATCACGGGCACTTTGTCGTCGGCAAGACCGACCTCTTTGTCGCCAGTGGCATCGGCGCCTCCTATCCGCCCGTCCGCATCTACTGCCAACCCGATATCTTCGTGGTCGACATCGTTCCTGCACCTTAAGGTGTCAGGGTTCAGATTCGACGTTGAATGTTCGATGTTTATTCGTCCCTTTCTTTTCCCTAAAAATTTCCTGTTGACCGTTGCGATCTAATTTGGTAATGTAATACCAAATAAGAAACGAAAGGAGAAACCATGAACAACCTATTAGCTATTTCAGAAGCAACAAACATCGCTATTCACCTGTGCGTGCGTCTCTCGGCCACGGGCCCCCAACTCTATTCAACACGGAAAATTGCGGAGGAGTTTGACTTCTCCATTAATCATCTTGCTAAGGTGGTACGCAAACTCGTGTTGGGAGGCGTTCTGGAAAGTTTTCGTGGTAAAGTGGGTGGTATCCGACTTCTCAAACCTCAAGACCAGATCACGGTGGCTGAGCTAAACGACTTGGTCTCTGAGTTTGAAGAGGGTGGTTGCCTTCTAAGTCGCCGTGTCTGCCCAGGTTGCAAATGTACCTTTGGACGCTGGCTGAGCCAAGAAAACAAAACGATCGAAGAGAATCTCCGAAAAACAACGATCAAAGAGATTGCCGACTCACTCAAGGCCTAAAAAGCTAGGAGATTTTATGAAGCGAAAGATCATCGAGATAGACAAAGAGAAATGTAACGGCTGTGGACTCTGTATCAACGCCTGCCACGAAGGAGCCCTTCAACTCATCAACGGGAAGGCACAGCTCGTATCCGACGTCTACTGCGATGGTCTAGGGGCCTGTCTACCCGAGTGTCCTACCGATGCCATCAAGATTGTGGAACGAGAAGCCGTCGAATTTTCAGAAGAGGCTGTACAACAGAGAAAAGTTGAAAAGGAGAAACCCGTGGAAAACCAAGACCGTCTCCCCTGTGGTTGTCCAGGAACTATGGCGAAGGCCCTAAAAATACCTGCCACTGCTCCGCAATCAACCGAAAACGCCACCCCCACCCCAGCTACCTCACAACTGAGAAACTGGCCGGTACAAATCAAGTTGGTTCCTGTCTCAGCCCCTTACTTGAAGGGAGCCTCGCTACTGATTGCAGCAGACTGCTCCGCGTATGCGTATGCAGGACTGCACGATAAATTCATGCGTGGCAAAATCACCTTGATCGGCTGCCCAAAGCTCGATGAAGGGGATTACACAGAGAAACTGACGGAAATTTTAAAGCTGAATGACATCCAAAGGGTGACGGTCATCCGTATGGAGGTTCCCTGCTGTGCAGGAATCGCGCATGCTGCCAAGCAAGCGCTGATCAACTCCGGAAAGATGATTCCCTGGAATGTCATTACGATCTCAACCGATGGACAAATCATTGACGAATAACAAACAACAAGGAGAATGAGTATGAGTGAGAATATGTTTTGCTTCCAATGCGAACAGACAGCCGGAGGAAAGGGCTGTACCGTAGCGGGTGTATGTGGCAAGAAGCCTTCAAGTGCCGGACTCCAAGACGAGATCACCGCAGGCCTCATCACGCTGGCACGTGCCCTCAATGGTAAACCCGCCTGCCCGGGCTGTGAGTCGCTCTTCATGGATGCGCTCTTTATGACCGTCACCAATGTCAACTTTGATGATGCTGACCTGAAAGCCATGAGCGAACGCGTCCAAAGCGCAGTCGCTAAAGCCGGCGGGGCTCCTGCCTTCGCCCCAGCAGACCTCTTCCATGGCAACCAAGACATCGTCTCGTTGCGCTCGACCCTCCTCTTCGGATTGCGCGGCATGGCGGCATACGCCCACCACGCACGCGTCCTCGGCAAGACCGACCCAGAAGTCTCGGGTTGGTTCCAGAAGGGATTAATGGCCCTTGGCGAAGACAACACTGTGGATACGTGGCTCGGACTCATCCTCGGCCTCGGAACAATCAATCTGAAGTGTATGGCAATGCTCGATGCAGCCAATACGGGAACGTATGGCACGCCTGTACCCACGCCGGTCTCCACCTCAAAGGATAAGGGTCCCTTTGTTGTCATCACCGGACACGATCTGCACGACCTGAAGATGCTGCTGGAACAGACCGATGGAAAAGGCGTCAATGTCTACACGCACGGGGAGATGTTGCCAGGCCATGCCTATCCGGAACTGAAAAAATATCCTCAACTCAAGGGTAACTTCGGTACGGCGTGGCAGAACCAGCAGAAGGAGTTCGACAATCTCCCAGGTGTCGTCCTCTATACCACGAACTGCATCATGCCCCCTCGCCCCTCCTATGTCGGGAACCTCTACACCACAGCAGAAGTCGGCTGGCCAGGCGTCACGCACATTGCGGCGGATGGAAAAGGCCACAAGGATTTCTCTGCCATGATTGCCCACGCGATTAAACTCGGCGGTTGGCAGCAAGAGGTCACGGGTGAACCCCTGCTGACTGGCTTTATGCACGGTGCGGTCCTCGGCGTGGCAGACAAAGTGGTCGGCGCGGTCAAGGCTGGCTTGATCAAGCACTTCTTCCTGGTGGGCGGTTGCGACGGCGCAAAGCTCGGCCGCGACTACTACACGGAGTTCGTGGAAAAAGCCCCGAAGGACACCGTGATCCTGACCCTGGCGTGTGGCAAGTATCGCTTTAACCATCTCCAGTCCAAGCTGGGGGACATCGGCGGAATTCCTCGCCTCCTTGACATGGGACAGTGCAACGATGCTTACTCCGCCATTCAAGTGGCCGTGGCCCTTGCGGGAGCCTTTAAGTGCGGCGTCAATGATCTACCCCTGACCATGGTGCTCTCGTGGTATGAGCAGAAGGCGGTCTGCATCTTGCTGACCCTCCTCGCGCTCGGCATCAAGAACATCTACATCGGGCCAAGCCTGCCTGCCTTCTTGTCCCCAACCGTGTTGGGCGTTTTAGTGGAGAAGTTTGGCCTGAAGCCGATCACCACCGCAGATGCAGACTTGAAAACCATTCTGAAAACATGATATAGTTTGAATTCGATTAAATAGGAGAACCCAATGAAAAAGTATGTCTGTTCGGTATGTGGATATGTTTATGACGGAGAGGTTCCGTTTGAGCAACTCCCAGAGGATTATGCCTGCCCGCTCTGCGGTGTCGGCAAGGATCAGTTTGAAATCGTCGCTGGATAACAAGAGGAGATCTAAATTATGCACAAATTTTTTATCTGCAAACACTGTGGAAATCTCGTAGGTCTTGTGCTGAACAAGGGCGTACCCTTGATCTGCTGTGGCGAGAAGATGACCGAGTTGGTTCCCAATACGGTTGAAGCCAGCAGAGAGAAGCACCTACCGGTGATCTCTAAAGCGGAAAATACTGTCAAGGTTTCTGTCGGCTCCATCCCCCACCCCATGGAGGCAGCGCATTACATTGGGTTCATCTATCTTGAAACCAAGAATGGTGGACAGCGGAAAACACTGGAGGTTGGTAGCGCACCTGAGGCAACCTTTGCCATCGTCGACGACGAGGCCGTTGCCGCGTATGCCTACTGCAATCTGCATGGACTCTGGAAGACTCAAATCTAAGAAAAGGAGAAACTATTATGATCAGTAAAACAATGGCAGCCGCCATCAATAAACAAATCAACCGCGAATTCTTTTCAGCCTATCTCTATCTCGCCATGGCGAATGACGCGACGGACAAAGGCTTTAAGGGTGTAGCGAATTGGTTTAATGTTCAATTCAAGGAAGAACAGGGCCATGCCCTGAAATTCGCGCACTACCTGCAGGAGCAGAACGCAAAGGTGACGTTGAGCACTATCGACCAGCCTACGCTGGCATGGGCTGATGTAACCACCATGTTCAAAGAGGCTCTCTCCCACGAGAAGCAGGTGACAGCCTGGATCAACGAGTTGGCAGATCTTGCCACGACAGAGAAGGACCACGCCACGCAAAACTTGCTGAAGTGGTTCATTGATGAACAGATTGAAGAAGAAGGCAACGTCACGGATATCCTTTGGATGCTGGATATGTGCGGAACCTCCAAGAGCGCGCTCTACTTGGCAGACAAGAAGCTCGCCAAGCGCGGCAGCGAATAACAATCGCTGATGATCTAACAAGAGGGCTGCCAGATAAACTGGCACGCCCTCTTTTTTTTGAAGCCTAACGCAACAGCAGGATCGAGAGGGTGACAAGCGTCATCGCTTCAGAAAGTTCGGAGAGTGCGCCGAGGGTATCCCCAGTGAAACCGTTGATCTTGCGCTGGCAGAGTCCCATAAAAAGAATCGTGAGTCCGATCACCGCGCCTATCACCACTAAGCCATCCCATTGAAGCGTACACCAGCCAGCAACGGCCAAAACAGCAACCGCCCAGAGCACCTCCCAGAAGGAGCGCCCTTGCTTAAAGAGTTTACCCATACCCTCTTCACGCGCAGAGGGCAAGACAACCAGCATCAGCACCATGGCACAGCGGCCTGCCAAGGGTGCAAGGAAGAGAGCCTTCGCCACCATCAGCGGCGTCAAGGAACCCAGAGCCGCAACCTTCAATGCCAGCACGCCCATCAAGGTCACGCAACCATACGCGCCAATGCGCGCATCCTGCATGATCGCCAGGATACGTTCCCGCTGCCGGTGGCTAAAGAAGCCGTCTCCAGTATCAGCTAACCCATCCAGATGTAATCCCCCATGGGCAACTGCGAGCAAAAGAGTGTAGACCACAGCAGCGACTGCGTGTGGTAAATAGGTCGCAGAGAGATACGCCACGCCCCCTACCAGCCCACCGATTACCAAGCCCACCAGCGGAAAGAGCGGCACACTGCGCGGCAGATCCGCTTCCGTCTGCCGGCACCAAGCAGGCAACGGCAGGATAGTCAGAAAACCGAATGCGGCCCAAACCCTTCCGAACATATCATTCTCCTGTCTTCTCAGAAACCATCGCCTCTTCAAAGGTTTTTACTCTTGTCAAAACAGCAACAGAGGCTTCTATCAGATTCATCGCCAACGCAGCCCCTGTTCCCTCTCCCAGCCTGAAATCCAAATCCATCAAGGGTTTCTTGCCCAAGCGCTCTAGCGCGATAATATGTCCGCGCTCAACACTCTTGTGCGCGGCAAACATATATTCCGTACATGTTGGACAGAGCGCCTGCGCGATGAGCGCACCCGCTGTTGTAATCAACCCGTCAATCATCACGGGCGTATGCAAAGACGCAGCGCCGAGAATGATCCCTGCAATGCCACCGATCTCAAAGCCCCCGACCTTTGAAAGTACATCCAAACCATCTGTCGGGTCGACTGCATTGACACGAAGAGCCTTTTCAATCACCTGGACCTTGTGTTCCCGTTCCGCATCGTTCAACCCAGTACCCGTCCCTGTAACCTCCCAGACGGGACGACTCGTCAGTGCAGCAATGATCGCGGAGCTGGGCGTGGTATTGCCAATGCCCATCTCCCCGACCCCGAGGACCTTGCACCCCTTCTCAATAATCAATTGGCGGGCGATTTGAATACCCGTTTCAATCGCCTGGATCGCCTGTTCACGGGACATGGCAGGTCCCTTGGCGATATTGGCCGTACCTTTCGCGACAGGACACGAGAGAATCGCGCCCGCTTTCGCCATCTCATCAAGTCCGCTGATGACCCCCATATCCACAACTACCACATCTGCGCCAGCTTGAGCAGCCAAGGCATTAATACCCGCGCCCTTCCCGACAAAGTTTGCCACCATCTGCCATGTCACATCCTGCGGAAACTTACTGACGCCCTCTGCCACGACACCATGGTCGCCAGCCATCACGACAATCGCCTTGCTCTTCACATCGGGGGTGATTGTTCCAGTCTGTCCAGCCAGATCAAGCGCCATATCCATCAACCGACCGAGAGCCCAGTGAGGCATGGTCAATTGATCCAGCCGCGCCTTAGCCTGAGCCCGTACAGCCGCATTTTGAGGCTTAATTGCTTTGATTGTCTCTGTTAACAAACTCATCTCTTCCTTTCAAATTTCAGCCATACATGCCATTGCCGCTATCCAGCTATACATGCCATTCAGCCATACATGCCATTCCCGCCATTCAGCCATACATGCCATTCCCGCCATTCAGCCATACATGCCATTCCCGCCATTCAGCCATACATGCCATTCCCGCTATTCAGCCATTATCCTTTGATTTTCAGCGGAATTCCGCTAACCATAAAATAAACTTCATCTGCTGCCGCTGCCATCACCTGATTGCAACGTCCGGTTAAATCCCGGAAACGACGCGACAGTGCCTCGCCAGGGACGATTCCGAGTCCGACTTCGTTCGTAACAAAAACAACAGTGCCCGGATGATTTCGCGCCTCTGCAGCGAGCTGTTGCGACGTTTGAGTGATAGACTCTTCGGCCAAAATCGCCCCCTTCTTCTCAGCCACATACATCTGGTTATTGACCCAGAGCGTCAGGCAATCGCAGAGAATGACCTGATAAGACGGATGGCTACGGAGTGACTGAACGAGATTGAGCTGCTCCTCGAAGGTCTCCCACTGACGCGAGGCGCGTTCTGCGCGATGACGAGCAATGCGCTCTACCATTTCAGAATCTAAGACTGGCGCGGTCGCAAGGAAGAGTCTCTTTTCGCCCACCGCCTCTGCGAGCTGAAGTGCGTAAGAGCTCTTACCGCTCCGACACCCGCCTGTCACCATGATAATCTTACCCATGTGCGTTCAATCCTTTCAACACGGCGTAACCTTCAGAAAAAGTAAGTGTCGTCATTGATCCCAGATCAATCTGAAAGATGCGATGCTTTTCTGCCGGAAGTCCCATATAATGGCAGAGCAGATATCGGATCACGCCACCATGCGTCACAACCGCCACGCGCTTTTCCGCTCCGACAAGCAACCGATTGCCAACCTGACAGACGCGTTGCCAAAAAAGCTCTTGAGACTCTCCCTCTGGAAAAGTAAAATTAAGCTCTCCCTTGGCCCACTCAGCGACACGCTCTGGGGCTTGCGCTTGAATCTCCTCAAAAGAGAGCCCCTCCCATTTTCCAAAGTCAATTTCCTGCAAGTCAGGGAGGGCAACAACCTTCAGAGAAAGGTCCTTATCCAAAAGAGGTCGTAGGGTCTCACGTGCGCGCAAGGCAGGGCTACTGTAAAAGGTATCACAAGGCAGACTCGCCAGTCGCGAACAGACCGCTTTCGCCTGCTTCCTCCCCTGCTCTGTCAATGGCGTATCGGTTCTACCGATATACCGTTCCCCGGCATCGCGAGACTGACAGTGACGTATTAAAATAAGCTCCCTCATGATTTCTGCGTATTATGGGGTTATGCTCAGAAAGAGTCAAACGATTAACAAAGTATTTTAACATTTCCGAAGATTGCACTTGCCTAATATGGGGAACCTTTGATAATGTACTGACTCTTTCGTGCGCCTCTAGCTCAATTGGATAGAGCATCTGACTACGGATCAGAAGGTTGCAGGTTCAACTCCTGCGAGGCGCGCCATAAATCCAGATTGCGGGATGGAGCAGCCTGGTAGCTCGTCAGGCTCATAACCTGAAGGTCGTTGGTTCAAATCCAGCTCCCGCTACCATTTTAGACCCTTGTAAGTCACTGACTTGCAAGGGTTTTTTGTTTTGTTGTTTGTGAGTGGGACGTCATTGACTTGGTTGACCGTATTGACCGAGTTGACGGAGAGCGGGACCCCATTGACCGTGTTGACAGGGGGCGTAACCGGGTTTTTAAATCGGGCGCGTGCCTTTGCACGCAGGATAACCTGAGCAACCCCAGAAGTCGCCTTTGGCGGACTTCCGGCGCCGCATCGCGAGATTGCACTGCGGGCAGACCGGCGCGGTCTCGTCGGACTTTGCGTTTTCGCGCGCTGCAAGGCGCTTGGCTGAGAGGCGCTCGCTGAAGCCGCCGGTGGCTTCGAAGGCCTTGCCCTGGGCGTCAATCTGGCTGTTGAGCATGTTCAGAACGCGTCCCAAGATGATGAGCATGGCGTTCGCCACCAGGACGTCGTCCTCAGCATCAAGCCAGCGCGCGTACTTCTTGCGCTGCTCCAGCGCATGCTTAGCTGAGGCATGCACCATGTCTTCTGAGAAGGCGGGTGCGTCGAGCGAGATGGCGTTGAGCGACTGGGCTTCCGGCGCATGCACAGACCACGGTAGCTGGCCCTTATCGAGGATCCAAATCTCGTAATCGCCGCGCAGTTCGCTGAGGCTAGCGCGTGCGACATCTGTGAGTCGCATCTCAGTGTCCTTGGAGGTCGCTGAACGCTCGGACCCTTCGATGATATTCTGGCGTCCGCTGCGCGCGGCTTGTGTCATCTGATCGTATTGCCGGCCCTTGGGATCAAAGAACTTCTTGCCCGCTTCGCGTATGTCATACGTGATGAAGCGTCGGCAGAAACGCAACGTCTCAAGCTGCACAATCGTCGCCAGCGTGAAGGAATACAGGCGGCGGAAACCGCCACTCTTGTCGAATAGATCAGACATAAAAAACCTCCTAAGGGCCATGATATGACCCGATTGACCTCATATTTAATTACTTAAGATTAACAGTTTTTCTTCTTTTTTCCAGCTCGAAAACTGGTGTGTGTATTTAATTTTACAAGGGCAGAACCGGGCTGATAGGTTGGTCGGGACCTTAGTGACCTTACTGACTGGGGTGACTGTGTTGACGGGAAGTGGGACGTCATTGACCGCATTGACCGAGTTGACGGTGTGTTGCGACCGTGTTGACTGTGCAAGGACGCCATCAATACGGTCAATGAGGTCAATACGGTCACGCCCCCTATTCCCGCTCGACAGTCGGGGTACATATCGCTAAACTGTTGCCCATGAATTTTTCGTATATCGGTGAGATTGCAGCACTGGCAACCGCCTTTCTCTGGATGCTGAGTTCGTTGTGCTGGACTTCGGCTGGCGAACGGATCGGGTCGCTTGCCGTTAACGTGATACGCCTCCTAGTGGCATTGCCCATGGTGATGGCCTACCTCTGGCTCACGGAGGGCGTGGCAGCTCCTTTTTCGGCCTCGGCGAATACATGGTTTTTTCTCTCACTCTCTGGCGCACTCGGTTTTTTCGTCTGCGATCTCTTGCTTTTCAAAGCTTTCCTCCTGATCGGGCCGCGTCTCGGAATGCTGATCCTCTCGCTGGCGCCCCCCATGACGGCGTTGATCGGCAGGTTTTTCCTCGAGGAACATCTGACCCTTCTCAACTGGCTGGGGATGGCCCTGACGATCGCAGGGGTTGCCTGGGTCGTGCTGGCATCATCTACGCAGGCTGGGACGGGCTGCCGCTATGTGTTTACCCTTCGGGGCGGGCTATTGGCCCTATTTGCAGCTGCCTGTCAGGCATGTGCCATGGTAGTGGCAAAGATGGGACTTAAAGAGAATATCTCAGCCATTGCCGCTACGGAAATTCGGCTGATTGCCGGACTGGGCTGCTTTCTGATTTTACTACTGCTCCTGCGGCGGTATCCGATGCTGTTCAAAGCAGCCAAAGATCGCCGTGCACTGGGCATCATTGTATGTGGCGCTTTTGTCGGACCCGTAGTGGGGGTGGCGATGCTGATGGTGGCGATCAGCCACATTCAAACAGGGCTAGCCCAGACCTTCCTCGCCCTCTCACCCGTACTGATCATTCCCTTCATGCGGCTACTCTACAAGGAGCGCATCACTTATCACGCCGTGGCCGGCGCCCTGCTGGCCTTTGCCGGTATCGCCCTGCTATTCGTGAAGAAATCGGGCGTCTCCTAGTACATTTTGATCAATGCTCTAATATTTCTGCAACAGTTCCAGCATCTTGCGGTCTAACTGATGGCCATGAAAATTCTCGTAACGAACGTCTTTGCGCCCGCTGTCCAGAATGCCAAAAGAGCCCTTGAAATTCCAAAGTGCCCAACTCAACTTACGTTCCTTCCAGATCGTGAGATAATCTTCCATGAGCGCAAGCGTGATCTCATGCGGGGTGTAGTGATGTACGCCAAACTCACCGACCATCACATAGATGCCGGCATCAAAGGCTGGCTGCCACGGTGCAATTGCACTCTGTTTCAACGCTTCCGTGCCGGACAGCACACCCGCGGGTGTTTGAAACCCCTGCGCAGGCTTGAAGCCGACGAAACGGAATGATGGATTGGTTTTGCCCCACTCATTTGCAAAAGACAAATCAGCCTTTTTGTTGTCTGTTGTTGTCAGTGTGACTTTTCTGAATCCTGCCCAGTCACCTGAGAAGATGGAGAGCGAAAGCCGTTTCACGGGGGATGGAAGCATCACTGAATAACTCCCCGTAAACCGTCCCTGAGAGATGTTCCACTCTTTCTTAAACACGACATTTGTCCAACTAGGACCCCTCACCGGGTTCAGTGTATAGTCCGAGAGCGTCTTCCCATCCGCCTCAATCCGTACCACAACCTTGCCAGATACATCGTGCGGAAAAACCTCAAGCCTGCCGGCTGGCAGATCTTCAATCACGAGCGGCACGTTCAATGGCTTCTTGCCTTCCCCATACAGCGGACTGAAGGCCATAGGCACAGGCGGCCAAATTGGCGGCTCGCTCGGCGTCCCCACCCAGCTTGCCATGTAGTGCGTAACCGACATGGGCTTATAGCCCCGCGTTGCCTGGCCGATCCCCAACTTAAAGAGCGACTCTGCTGGACGGCCGCCCCAGGAAATGCCATCTGCAATGATAAAGCGTTTCGGATCCTCCTGGCGTATGGCATGGACGAGTGCGGTTGCCACACGTTCGTAGTCGACTTCACTCACCTCTGCTGGCTCATTGAAGAGATTGAAACTCAGTTCTGTAGAGGGGATACCTCTGTATCGCTTAGCAAAAAAGGCCCAGTGCTTGGCACAAACGCGTAAGGCCTCTTCATCCTTGAAAAGATTGCTCTTTTCCGGCGGCCGTGCGACGGTATACCCCGGCGCACGATGGAACGCGAGGTGAACATGGATGCCATACTGCTTCCCCCAGGCGACAGCCTGATCAATCGGCTTAATCTTCTCTTCATCAATCTGCTCCCAGTCCCCGTCCTTCATCCAGAAGCGATAATCCAAGGGCAAGCGGACAAAATTGAACCCGAGGTCGCGAATCATCTGAAAATCCTCTTCTTCAAACTGTCCAGGGGTCGCTCCTTTCATAAACATGCCCAGGAGATTAAATCCGCGCCAGCGCACCGTCGGCCGAGTGTCGGCAAGAGGTTGCACAGATGCTGCACCATTCCCATTTAACGCCAGTAATGACACCCCGAGTAATAATCCGACACAATAATTTTTCATACGGACTCCTGACTGCTCGCCATCCTAACAAACCCACCTTGGTATACCTTTAGAAAAATTCTGTTGCAACACCTTATGCGATCGTATATTCCATAACGCTTTGGAAGTCGGTCACAGAGATATATTTTACAACCTGAATCTTGACCAGCGCACAGTCCGAAGACATGACAAACTCCCTTAAAGATGGGTGTCTGTGGAGATAGAGTGCGGTTGCTTCGTCCTTGGATTCTGGCGTGACCTCAGTCGCTGTTCCTAAAACAGTCAGCGCATGGGCTTCAAGAAGATCATTCGCTTGATTGGTCTGATTATTGACCAGAAGCGACACCCGAGGAGAGACGCAGAGATTCCGAAATTTCTGGGTCTCTCGAATAGTTGGAAAATAAATGCTTTTGGCATCCTCCGACACAACATATCCAACCAGTGAGCAATAGGGATACTCGGATCCCTGTGTGGCCAGCACAGCAAAGAGCTGTCCCTGCAGCAGGTTTTTAATTTGACTCAATAACGTTTCATTTGATTCCATAAATCAACACTCCTTTACTCTCCGAAGCGAAGCTTCAGAACATACGCTTCCCACTCTTTCTTAAACGCATCCATGTCTTTTTTGCCGAGTACGGACTGCAGGGTCTTATAGCCAGTCGGGTCTTCGGCGCGGGCGGCGTAGAATGCATGGTAAAATTTTGTCAACAGACCCTTTTCCTGCAGATAATAACAGAGATAACGAGCCTGCGCATAGTTGGTTCCCCGATCCTTATTGTAGAATTCGTGGGTTGTCGTGGATGTCAGAGCCTGGAAGGAGGGTACCTCCCCTTTTCGGATCGCCTCCTGGAGTCCGGCGAGACGCCAGTTCGTCAAGCCGATGATCTCTTCCCCCTTACCCTGCGACTGTTCATAGAGGGAGCCCATCCCCTCGTTAAACCAGGAGGGACACTCCGGGAAGTTAGTATCTATAAAGGGATGGACGATCTCATGAACAAGGGTACCGCCACCGGTCCCAATGTTCATAATGAGTGCATTGTGCTCGGAAGAGCTGTAACCGTAGGGCGTATCCGGCTTATCTGAAAAGATCTCCCACGTGTATTTATCATAGCTGGCTTTATCTTTAAATAGCCAGACATCGATGATGTTCTCTGGATCTTTCTTGAAATACATGTGCTTAAGCCGCGCGGTCGCCCATTTGACGGTCTGTTCAGCGCGCAAAGCAACGACTGAGGCTGGCTCATCACCGAGCACGACAAAGGGTTTCTGAATAAGCACCGTAAACACGGCACTCGGAATCTTCTCCTTGAGTTTCATGATATGTTGCGCATAATCCGCATCGGTGAACCCCGTCTCTCGCTTCGGCACCGTGATTTTGCCTGGTTTGAGTTCCATGCGGATAATGCTCCAGTGCTGAGCACCATACTTGAGTGGCCAGAGATTGAGAAAAACGTCGAGCTTCATACGGTGATAGGCACCGTTGGCTTCTGCGGGCTCATGATAGATGATTTCATCTTTTGTCGCATCATAACCGAGGATCAACCTGAAATGTTCCGTCGCCTTGGTTGTCGTGCCCGTGCGCATACAGATGATGGAGGGCACCCCCTTGAGAAGCGCGGCATGAAGCTTCGCCCATTCCGTCCTCATTGCAGAGGCTGAATCCGCAGAAACATTGACGCAGACCACCCCGGTTTCGAATCCGACTGCCAGTAACGCACGGTTAAGTTCAGCGGTATAGCAACCTCGGCCAAGGATAGGGTTTAGACCTGAGAGGTTGTAGATCTCATCCTGGGAGATCGCATAGCCAAGCTTTTTGAGGAACATCTCAGCACAGGCCTCACCACAAAAATCAGACTTCTGTTGAACATGTAGCACCTTCTCGATACAAACTAAGGCATTCGTTGTAGCGGAACGCACGTTTGTTGCCGCGAAGAGCGACATGGACAATAGGGTAATAAACATTTTCATAAGTTTTTTTAGTATAGACGACCCACCATCAGATTGTCCAACGGTTTCCTTCTGGCGTATACGTGAAAATGCGGAAACAACGCAAATTTGCCCTTTTATATCGCCTACACTTTTAGTATGATTACCGCCTTTTGATTGACAAAAGGCTTTTAAAGCTAGCAGATGGCTCACGAGGAGGAACTACGCGTATGGATAAGAAAGGCACCTGGTTGACCTATAGACCCGACATCAAGATTTTAGACTGCACGATCCGCGATGGCGGATTGATGACAGATTGCCACTTTGACGATACGTTCGTAAAAGGGGTTTATCAAGCGTGCGTGGACTCTGGCGTAGACTACATGGAAATCGGCTACAAGAGCTCGAAAAAGATTTTTGCGCGTCCTCAATATGGGGACTGGAAATTCTGTGATGAAGAGATGATCCGGCGTATTGTCGGTGACAATCCCTCCTCGCTGAAAATAGCCGTGATGGCTGATGCTGACCGCTGCGACTACCACACAGACTTTAGCGCGAAAAAGGATAGCGTGATTGACTTAGTTCGCGTCGCGACCTATATCCACCAGATCCCGATGGCGCTTGAGATGATCAAGGCTTTTCATGACATGGGGTATGAAACCACCGTCAACCTCATGGCGATCTCCGTGGTCAATGACGGCGAGTTGAACGAGGCTCTTGAGATTCTGTGCAAGAGCGAAGTGCAGACCATTTATCTCGTGGACAGCTACGGCTCCCTCTATGGTGAAGAAGTCCAGGCTCTCACACGCAAGTATCGCGGCTATGCAGAGGCAGGTGGTAAGCAGATCGGCATCCATACACACAACAATCAGCAACTGGCATATGCCAATACCATTGAAGCCTTAATTCTTGGCGCCAGTTTCTTAGACTGTACCATCGGCGGACTTGGCCGTGGAGCCGGAAACTGTCCGACAGAACTCCTGCTCGGCTTCCTAAAGAATCCGCGTTACCATGTACGACCGATTGTGAAATGCCTCCAGGAACAGATTGTGCCCCTCCGCCAGAAGGTACAATGGGGTTATGATATCCCCTACATGTTGACGGGCCAGCTCAACCAGCATCCGCGCACGGCTATGGCTTTCCTCGATGGAGAAACGCCCACTGATTATCTCACGTTTTACGATCAGATTATCCAGTAGCTAGTGATCACTCGTCACAGGCGATGGCGAAGGCGGCCTCTAACTTGTCGAGCATCACCTGCTCAGCATCTGAAATCCGTGCGAAACCGAGGAAGCCACCTGCTGCTTTGGCAATGCCACGGGCATCAGCCATCACATCATCTTTGAGCGTTTGCCGCTCGTCTCGCGTCAGCTGTCCACACAGCGCCTGAATATAAAGCTCCCAAGCTGTAAAGAGTTCAGGGGATGGCTTGTTAACAATCCACGCCTGAAGGATCTCTGGGTCCACCTGACACGTATGCATCCCGGATTTATGCACGGAATTTAAGAGGATATCCCTTTCGTTATCATGGAGTTCGCCATCCGCCCATGCTATTTCGATCAAGGGGATCATCAGCAACGTTGTGAGGATGTCCGGACGAATATCCAGATCAACGAGCTTCTGAAGAACGGCATCATCCGTGATACCTGAAACTGCTGAGAGATTCTCCTTGGTTTCCTGCATCAGCTCAAGCTTTTTTCGAGCTTCAGCAAGTTTCTTCTCCCGCTCCAGGAAAAAAAGGTCTTCCATATTCCGCGCCAATACTGATTGAAACATTTCTTCTCCTTCTCTAAAATCCTAAGCCAGCCAAACTGGATGGATACGCTGCATACGCTCCGGCAGTGCGTTATTGAGCAATCCGCAATACCAAAGGATCATCACCAGCACCATCAGGACAACGATCATAATCAAGCGATTTCGCGCAGTATTGTCGTCTGCAAACGGATCATGCAATTGACGCTCCGAGTGAACTGGCAACGTAGCCTCGGTTGTGAAGATTCGTCCCAGCTTGAGCGTGAGGCGCAGATTACGGTTAACCGCCCAGCCACACGCGTTTAAGATTGGGGCCACATTCCGAGCACGCAACTTGAACCAGGTCAAGATCATGGATGGTCCAGAAATGATCAGCAGGAGGACGACAAGCCCCAATGCGGTTTTCCACAAGGGCATTCGCGAGAGGGCATTGACAAAGCCAGCCACCGCCGTACTGATCAAACCAACCGCAATACCCATGGCAGCCGCTGTCGAGGCAAGCGCGGCGCCTTCAGGCTTCTTCGGCACGTCTGCAGGCGACAAGGTCGTGGTTTCAATTCGCTTGGCCGCATTCAACATCGTTGCGTCCTGCTTGGCGGCCATCACCTTTCGAACCTGGGCACTGATCATCCCTGCCATCTTGTTCCAAGGATCCCAGAAAGCCTCTTTCAGGCTGATCGAGTGGTCAATCACCTTGATGATCGTGGCGTCCCAGTCTCTCCCATCGCGATCATAGAAGATTCCGTTGCGCCCCACCCACAAGGTTTTTGCAAAACCTGCTGTAAAGGTAGCGCAGATGGTTCGCGTCTCCTTGGTTCCCGGACGCGTCAACGTGCAATACGCAAGGCAGCATTTACTTGTTGAAGCTTGAACAGAATGAGACGTTGCATCCTCCACATGGAAGCAGAGTGAGGTCGCGCGTGCGTCCATATAAAGCGTTCCCACTTGGAAGATGGCCGTAGCCTTCGGATCATAAAGGTGGGCCATGTTCACAAAATTTCTCAACAAGGTGTAGAGAAAGGCATTGAGCCTGAGCACCTTTTCAACCTCGGCAATCTGTGCATTCTCTGTTGCCAACGCAGCATCTTGAGCAATCAATGCAGCAACAGATGCCTTCGCGTCACTTGCGAGTAAAGCCGAGAGACGTTCTATACCCACTGACTCCACTTCAGCACCTGTTTTCGAGGCAAGCCACCCTTCGTACGGCGCAAAAATTTCTTTGAGCCGTTGCCACTGCGCGTCGGATAGTTTTATGCAGTCAGGACCCAGCAACGGGGCGACCACCTCCTCTTCGAAGCGATTCAACGCCTTTTCCCAATAGGGATTCACCTCTTCTGTGAGTGGCAACTCACGTGCCGGACCGATCGCCGATAGCGGAAAGGCTGCAATTGCAGGCAGGGTCTCCGTGATTTCTTGATTGGCAAGAACAACAAAATCACTGTCTGCACGATTGAGCACGGCTGTTGCACGTGGGTCAAACGTTGCGAGGCGACAACGTGTAAAATAGTCATCCAGTTTTGTAGCGAGGACTTTCAGCGCAGAAAAGGCACTGGCGGTCTTATCCCCCAATGGAAGGATGATGTTATCGGCACGCTGCATCCAGGCCAGATAGGCTTGGGCTGCACCAAAAAAAGAGTTCAGCTTTGCTTGGTCCACACCAGGCTTCCCGCTGCGGTCGAGCATAGAACCCAATGTCTCAATAATCTCAACAATAACCTGTTGCGTTGGACCATCCGCAGCTGCATCTGCGGGAACAATCCCATCGCCATTGAAACGCGTCTCTGCAAAGATCTTCGAGGTGTCTGTCACATTTTCAAGCGAAATCGTCTCTGCAGAGGCCTTTCCGAGGTTCGAAAGGATACGCTTGGCACTGGCCAAAAGAGCTACGCCCTCGGGTGTCTGCGTATTGAAGGCAGTAAGACGCAAGGTTTCAGAGCCTTCCATGAGGGTGTCGAGTGAGACGAGGCGAACGATGAGCCACTGGATTGCCACCAGCAGTTCTGGAACGCGAATACGTCCATCACCATCGGTATCGAGCAACTCCAGTGTCTTTTGGTCAAAGCGGATGCCCTTGGTTGGACAGCTCAAGACAGTCCAGAGCTTCTGATCCAATGCCTTCAATTGCGCAATATCCGCACCGTTTCTGATCAGGACCTGATCCAACCCACCTGTCCGATAAAATTTCCATGTGTGCATGATTTGCTCCTGTTAGAATGACCAGCCGAGGCCCAAGGTGTACCTCAGGTCCTTCTTCTCACGATTATCTGAAGGCTCCGAATTATATGCCATCTGCGCTTTTGCTTCGAGGAAGATTCGAGCCGTCAGGTCGGCACGAATTCCGACATCGGTATAAATGAGAAATGACTCATACTCTTCTACATTCGGAATAATCTCGAAGTTATGAAACCCCTTCACATACGCATTGAGAGCGTAGTCCAAATGGTAGGCTGCCCGAGCGGCCATGTAGTCACGCGTGTCATCAGGATCGGTGTAGACCTCATGTGCGTAGGTCAAGCCCGCTTCAGTGAAAAAGTTCAAATCTGCTCTCTCAACCCACTGATAACCCAAACCAACGCCTGGTGTGACGCGCATGTCAAGATATGCAATACGATCCTTCTCGTACTTCATGTTGGCATAGCCATAGAACTGTTTCGCGAAGAAGTAGTCGTACTTGCCCTTTAAAAACCAGTTATCAGCACTTGTACTATTCTCCCGTGTATTATTGTCACGCTGATTCGCGAAGTAGTACCCTGCTCCGAGGTAGATACGAGAATTCTCAGCGCGGCGCATTGCCTCAGCGCCCACACTGGCTGTGGAACTCTCGGTGTTACCACGTGTGAGCACGGCACCGGCGACAATTGAACCAACCCATTTGACCTTTTCTGGATTAACTGTCGCTATATCAGCCAAGGCGAGTGTTGTGGGTTGTTGTTTTTCTTCAGACTGTACAATCACCACGCCCTCTGCCCCTGCGACAACCTTTTGAACAACGACAACCCCGTTCGTCTGAACGATCTCAATGGGGTTATCGGTCGAGAATGTTTTAATGGAATCCATCTTTAGGGTAAGCGGTCCTGCTACGGCGGAATCAAAAACCATTTTTCCACCTGCAACGGACTTGACCGTACCTGAGAGTCGATCCCCAGACTTAAATTCAACCTGATCTGCGGAAACCAAAAGCGCTGACACACAACCAATGACGATCCAATATTTTTTCATGAGTTACTCCTTGGGTTAATACCCACTCTACGTTGTTGAAAGCTTACACACTCTCTAGAAGACTTTCAAGGAGAAAAACTCATTTTAATCAACGGCAAGCGTGTCGCCCACATGAAGCGAGGAAAGAGGGAGGAATCCTGCCTCAGATTCGATCACGCGGCGTGCCTTCCAGCCGCCAGAGACCCAGCATCGTCCCGGCCTGACAGAGGATATAATCGCAGTGATCGTATTGTTGGCGTCTAGAAAAATGACGTCAATTGCGAATCGCATACCCAGTGTATGAATAGAGGCACAAGGATCAATCACCATGGCTGTTTCAGGTCCCAAAGACTTTCGTCCTAAAAGACCTTTCATACGTGCAAAAAGATTTTTAGCAAAGATCACCTTCGTTGCATAGACCAAACTTCCGTGAGCAATCATGGTGTGTCCTTTAGAGAATCAGCATGCAATCGCCATAGCTGAAAAACCGATACTGCTGTTTGATTGCCTCTTGGTAGGCTTTCATAATTTTTTCGCGTCCAGCTAAAGCGCTCACCATCATAATCAGGGTAGACTGTGGTAAATGAAAATTGGTGAGCATAACATCCACCACCTTGAAGGAATAGGGCGGATAGATAAAGATTGAACTTGAACCCTCTGAGGGGACAACCCTGCCATTGTTGACAGAAGCAATCGTCTCGAGGGTTCGGACCGTTGTACTCCCAACGGCGATGACGCGGCCCCCCTCTGCTTTGCAAATTTCAAGGGCTTCGGCTGTTTGGACTGACACCGCATAGCGTTCAGGATCCATCTTGTGCATTTCCACCGTGTCGCATTTCACAGGCTTGAAGGTGCCGGGCCCCACATGTAAGGTCACCGCAGCACGTTTGACACCCTTTGCCGCTAACGCATCAAAGATCGCGTCATTAAAGTGGAGGCCGGCTGTGGGTGCTGCAACAGCACCGAGCTCGCGGGCATAGATCGTCTGGTACCGTTGACGATCCGCTTTCTCCTGCGCAAGATCTCCCTTGCGTCGGATATAAGGAGGAACAGGCGTCTGCCCAAACTGGTGCAGAAGCTCCATGAGTGGCCGCTCAACATGGAAAAGAACCGTGCAGACCCCCTCCCCTGTGCGTTCAAGGATATCAGCTTTAATCAGACCCTCTGCAAAGTGTGCCACAAGTCCAGCACGTACCCCACGGCCTGAACCACTGATACAGGACCAACAGGTGGTCTCCTGGAGGTGTGCTTCAATTGTGAGGCTCGGCAAAGGCAAGGGTTCCGTCAAAAGCAACTCGATAGCGCCTCCTGTATCCGCCCATACACCTTGTAGCCGAGCAGGAAAGACCTTTGTATCATTGAGAACGAGAAGATCCTTGGCGGTCAGATACTCGGGCAAGTCTCGCACCAGCCGATGTTCAATCTCTCCCGTCTCGCGATGGAGCACCATCATACGCGACATCCCTCGCATCGGAAGGGGTTCCTGTGCGATCAACTCCTGTGGGAGGTCGTAATAAAAATCAGCGGTTAACATACTATCACTTTTTAGGGGCCGATGTCTCGATCCAGCCCCGTTGTCCCTTAGCATCCACCCGTTTCCAAGAACCTGCGGTTTCCAGAGGGACAACCGTTGTGCCTGGCTGAAGCACAAAGAGTGTCTTTGCACGAGTCGAGGGGGCAAAGCGTACCATGGTTCGGTCTTGGATTTCAAGCGTTTGCTGAACAGACGAACGATGGGCATAAGCCCCCAGCCCTATTGCAAGACCTGTCACGAGAAGGGCGAGGAGAATGCCGAGTCGGGTATGGGTTCCCTTCAACTGGAAAAAGAGAAAGCATGCCAACAAAAAGCCAGCAGCAGGAATCAGCAGATACAAATAGTCATGTAACCCTTTATTCACCTGCTCCAGAAGCACACCCTGTCCTGGTGTGGTTAGACTGCGTGCAACAGGAGCAACGGTTTCGATTACGCGCACCCCCGCAGCAAGAGGCTGATGCGCCTTTTCAACAAACTTAATTTTAAAGGGGCCGGCTTTTGCAACCTCAAAGGTCCGCGTCGTTGGATTGAAGTAAGAAAACCGAACCTCACCAATCTCGACTGCATTCGTGGCCTGCGGAATAAAGATCTGTTCCGTTCGCAAAAGAGCCATTTCCCTCGTCAGCTCTTTGAGCGGATAGATTTTAAAACCAGCTGCGTTCTTGGGAACGGGTGACATGGCAGGGCGCAAATCCCCTTCACCTTGAACGGTGGTTGAGAGGGTCAAAATGTCCCCAGGTTGGGCGGTCGGTGAGGAGAGTTGCGCCGAGAGGGTAAACTTGCCGACGGCGCCACTGAAGTCGTTAGGCTTTCCTGCCTCAGGGAGCGCTTGAATCCGAAAGAGGAAGGGCGTGACCGCGAACTGTACTCCGCGCGAGGCAAAAGAGGAGAAGAAGGCACCGCCACTGCGTTCAAGAAGCTGACACTGCAGACGTGTCTGAACAGGGTGTTCCCCTACTCCAGTGGCTTGTCCGACAGCCTTAAACCGAAGCACATCTACGGTTGTCTTTCCGCCCTCCACGCGACGCTGAATCTTGGGGAGTGCCTCGAAACTACCAAGGCGAAAGAGCTCCTCATTCAGTGTGAAGTTCGAAAATTGCAAATTTTGTATTTCAGCACCGACTGAGAGCTCAAGTTCAAAATAGAGATCAAAGGATTGGTTGACGAAAATATGCTCCGGCTGCGTCACAAACCTGGCGGCACGAATTTCTGCTGACCGAGCAATACCTGTACACGCAAGAAAGAACGCAAGAAATAGAAAACGTGGCCAGCAGAAAAGACTCATTTTCATAAGACCTCCTGCAATACGGTAACAATCACAGAGGCTGTAAAAATCACGGTGGTGACCCCACCCACAAACATCCCTGTTTCCGAAAGACTGGCCACGGTGTGCACATCATGATGGCGCAACAGCAAACGCAGGAAGAGTCCACCCCAAAAGAGTGTCCAGGCAAACCCTGCGATCCAGAACCGCATCTGACACGGCAACGAGTAATGCCAGAAGAGAGCTGTACGCATCCACGGCAACTCCTTGCGCTGCTGTCCACCCTGTTTAGAAAGTGCGGCTAAAAGACCCTGTTTGATCTCAGGGGTACTTCCCACATAACGCTCAGCCCTCAAAAAAGTGGCCATCGCCTTTGAGGACTCTCCCGCCATCACGTAGGACGCGCCGAGATTCATCAACAAGGGCGCAGCGATTACCCCCTCTGCACACAAGCGTTCATACGTGGAGACGGCTTTCGCAAACTCCTCAGGCTTGCTCGCAGAACTCGCATGGGCATTCGCCTGCTCCCATAGGAACTGCCGTGTCGACGATTCTGCCAGCACAGGGGAGACAGACAAAACACTAATTCCGAGAACGAGATGTGAGAGAAGTGTCCTTATTTGCATTTCTCCACCTCCAGATCTACATGCGCCAACGTTTTTACCAATTTATTTGCACTGTCGGCAAGGGAGAGAGAAGCATCTGGACGATACAACGCCTCCTCCAACTGAACCAAAAGTGTTTGAAGCTCCAATGCAAGTTCCAGTGGAATCCCCCGTGCTATTAAGGCCGCAGTGGCATCACCAGGGGTCAAGGCTATGCCTGAACTCAGCCCCAGCCGTTCAGCAAGATAATAGCGTGTGGCCTGAAGCAAGTGGGACGGTGTTTTTGCCTGATGACAGGCTCGCTGTACGCGCCGGAGTGCTCCCGTGGTTCGATTGTACGCACGAAGATTCGCGAGGAAACGTCCAAAGGGGGTTTTCAACAGCACCAACAGGCAAGCGAGTGGACCCGAGAGGACGAGCAAAAGCATCCTCTGCAATGAAGGGCACAAGGTGTCGTTCATCTTGGCGAGAGGAACCACGGTGATGCCACAGGGCAGACGCGCTTGGCTCTCCTCTAAACCTTTCTCGTCGGTTAGCGGACCACTCGCCGTGGCAATCTGTGTGGTCGGTTTGGCCTGAAGAGGAAGGGGTTGCGTCGTCAGGATTTCATACGCACGGTGCTCAGAATTGTAGTAGCCAATCTTTACGGGTGGAAACTCAAGCGTGCCTTCCCGCAGGGGACGAACTTGATAGGTAAATCGTTTACCATTGGCCAATGTCTCAGACTTCACATTCTCATCATAGACCCTAAAGTCACGTGTCAGCTCAGGCTGAAGTCCAATAATCGGTGTACGCATATTCGAGATACTGACGCCCCCGGTAACCTCAAGTGTCAAGGTGAGCGGATCACCTACTTTGCACAGACTCGCATCAAGTACAGCCGTTGCCTGAGCATTGCGTCCTACGGCACCAATAAAACAGTCCGGACGCCCTTCATCCGGCGGAGGCGTCACACGGACCGTAACCGCAGGACCGATCGTATAGATCTCTTGAGGAATCGCCTGTTGCGATTCATTGACACCCGCAATGATTTTTCCCTTGAACGTCACGGGGCCAAAGGTGTAATCGCCCTCCTTGCTGGCAACATAGTTAAGCGTCAACGTATATTCCCTGTAGAATTTGCCATTAATTTTTTTACGGGTTACTGGCAAGCGAAAACGGATAGGACGTGCCTGAAAGGGATCCCCGTCAAATAAGGAACCGATATTCATCATGTTACGGCTCTGATAGTTATTCAGCGAGAAACTCGGCTGGCGTCCAGTCTGATCAATCAGACCATTCAAAAGCTGATTCAAGTCAGGTCCTTTAAGACCAGGCTCCTGTTGACGGTTAAGTTCAAGAAAATCAACACTCAACTGAGGAGGCAGATTCGCAAAGAGCGGCTCATTATCCTTTGCATAAGGTTCTGGCAGATCCGCCACAGCCACAGAGAGTGTCACCGTAAAAGGCTCTTCAACAAGGATCGCAGGTGAAGAGGCCGAAACTTTTGCAAGCACAAAGTCTTGTTGCTCGATTCCCGTCACCTCAAGGGCAACCCCTGGGTGTTGATAGGTTTTTCCAGCGATTTTGACACGGAGAGGTCCCACGTGAAAACGGCCTTTAGCCAAGGGCTTGATTTGATAGGCAAAAACCCGGCCTTGATAGATCTCTCGCTTTACTCGCCCATTGATAACAGAGATACTCGAGCGGCTGTTGCTGTGGGCGCCAAGAAACTGAACCTCCGCACGTGAAAGTGCTGAGAGATCTGGAGCAGAGACTCCTTGGTCTGCACCCTCCACGGAGATGTTGAGATTGACGCTCTCCCCCAGGTAAATTGCTTGGCGAGAAAGCTGAATATTCAGTGTCACCTCAGCAGCGAAAAGCGGGGCGAAGGAAAAGCAGAAAAGCAGAGAGGCAATAGCCAATCTCTGCACAAGTACGTTACTCTTTGTACATCGCACTTTCACTTTTTCACTTTCTCTTTGCCTACACCTTCAAAAGTTATTCAACTAATTAAACGAATTACGCTAATTAGAATTCGTTCCATTCGTTTAATTCGTTGCTAAAGCTACTCGTTTGTTTAATCACGTTGTCTCACTGCCGACTGCCACTGCCCACTGCCACTGCCCACTGTACCCCTACCAATCTCGCTCCGAGGGTAACATCGGAAGACGGCTCATCCGTTCCTTCTTCTCATTCTCACGCTCTTTCTCACGCTCAAGAGCACGCCGCAACAATTCCTGGACATCCTTGGGGGGTTCATCTTTTTTCTTCTCTTCTTGTTCGGGGCGCTTTTCTTGCTCCTGTTGCTGCTCTTGTTGCTGCTGCTGTTGATCTTGTTTTTGTTGTTGCTCTTGTTGCTGTTGATCTTGCTTTTGTTGCTGCTGGTCTTGTTGGTCTTGCTGCTGTTGCTGATCTGAGTTGTTTTTATTCTTCGGGAGTAATTCACGGATCTCGAGAAGATTCTTCAATGCCTGTTGCTTCAAACCTGGACGGTCAATCGCTGCCGTCTTGGGTTCCAGGATCTCTTCTTGCAACTTTTCTGTATGTGTTGCCAGCTCTCTAATCTTTGCTTGATCCTCAGCCTTGAAGGGGGGCATATTTGTGTTAGACTTGGTCTGTTCGTCATACTGTTTAGCCCACTCAGGGAAGCGTTGTGAAAAGAGTTTGGTCATTTGCAAGGCTTCCGGCTGAGTGTCGCGCTCCTGCAAATAACGGGCCGTGAGTTTTTTGATCGCATTACTCTGACAAATAATGTCCTCCTCAACGAGATTGGGTGGCGCGGCGACAGCCTTCCACAACTGATAGACAGCAGGCTCAGATTGAGCAACCTCACCCACAGACTCCGGAAGCAGATCCGACAATGCCACCGAAGCGCCCTTCATCATATCTCGTGTCAATTCAACTTGTTGAAGCACCTGCACTTGCTGTTGCTGATTGGTAACCGCCTGTATCACATGCTGCTTTAAGGGTATCCAGAGATCCGCCTGCTTCTCTTGACGCGTGCCCAAAGCATCGGCAAGACGAATCATCTCCGGGGCTTCGTTTGTAAAGAGACTGTAGGACTCATCCATGAGCTTCCGTTGTTCTTTCAACATCGTCCCGAGCAACTGCTCTGGAGGCGTCTGCCCATATTCCTTTAATACTTTTGCAATATGCGCAGACTCCCTAGCTTCGGGGAGAGGCCAAGCCGCACGAGAGAAATTCTGATTGCAGCGTTCATCTTTTGGCATCTCACGCAACGCGAGTTGAAAGCCTACGGCAGCCTCTTTCAAGGCTTCATACTTGGCAAGCGGATCTTCTGCGCCTTTGGCTTTAACCTGCTCCATTTGGAGTTTCGCCTGCAACTCACCCGCACGCGCTACGAACTTTTTAGAAGAGAGTAGAGGACGCAACGTCTCCAAACATTTATCGTTGTTTTTGGCTTGGTAATACGAGTACGCCGCATTGTAGCGATAACGATCGGCTTCATCCTTGTCGGCGCCCCGCGCAGCAGAGAGAAAGCCTTCTGCTGCCTCACGGTATTTTCCCTGTTTGAGCCAGCCTTGAGCAACACGTGCGCCCTCCCTCCCTGGTGCAACAACCATCGGAGGTGGCTCATTGGTACTCCCCTGCCCTGCCGTCTGCGTCAATAGGTTTGTGGACTGCGCCTGTGCGAAACTTACAACTAAAACAAGCAAGGTAGCGGAGGCCAGAGGCTGTGCTCGCCGAATTGCGCCACTCAGTCGGCCACGACTGAACCACGCCGCAACGAGCAAAGCCAAAAGGGCTGGGAACAAGAACCATTGATAACGGTCTTGTATGCGATTTTGCATGGTCTCCTGTTGTTGCTGGGGCGCGATCCGGGCCAGATGATTTCGGTAGATTGAACCCAATGTGGTATGTGCTGTACCTGCTGTGCGCAAGGGAATATAAAAACCGTTTGAAGCCTTGGCAACAGCAGCCAGCGTCTCATCCATGAGTTTTGTGGTAACTGGAGCCCCTTTAAACTGGAGCGATCCTTTTTTGGTCTCATCCGGAATGGTCGCGCCTGCAATGTCACCAATGCCAACAGTGAAGATCGGGATGTTACGCGTTGCTGCTTCACGAGCCGCCTCTAAGGCACCTCCTTTTAAATCTTCACCATCTGAGATGAGTAAAATCGCATTAAACTCATCGACGGCGGGATCTAGTGCTTCAAGACTCTTGCGAATCGCATCCCCAAGGTCTGTCTCGCCACGTGGAGCAGACTCCGGGCCTGTCCCGTCCAATGCTTGACGCAAAAAGGAGTAGTCCGTGGTGAGTGGACAGAGCAGAGAGCCCTTATTACGGAAGGCCAACAACGCGGCTCTGTCCCCCTTCAATTCATCGATTAAATCCATTAGATCAGCTTTTGCACGGCCGAGACGATTTGGGTGAACATCCTGGGCCAACATGGAACGCGAGACGTCCAAGGCGATCACCAGATTTCGTCCACGAGTAAAGACCTTTTCATCCTTCATACCCCATTGGGGACGAGCTGCAGCAAAAATAAGGGCTGTCAGCCCCACTATAACGAGAACAAACTGTACAGTGAAACGTCCTTGAGTATGAATCGGCATTAGTTTGGTTTGAAGCGCAGGCGAGATAAGGCGCGAGAGTCCGGCACGTGAGCGCCTGAAGAGCCAGACCCACAAAATCCCGACAAGCGGAACCAGCGAGAGTAGCAAGAGCAGATATGGATATGCGAATCTCATAATAATCTTAACCCAATAAGGATCAAAGCAACCGCCGTGTCAAAGCCATGTGCAACGTGATTGCGAGAACAATCAACCCTGCACCCCATAATAAATAGTCCACAAAGTGTTCGTTATAACGTTCATAGATGTCACGCTTAATCTGAGTCGTCTCCAATTTAGAAATTTCCTCTAACGCACGCTTTAAGCCTTCATGATCACGGACATTGAAGTAACGTGCTTGAGTCTTTTCGGAGATGGACTTGAGTTGCGGTTCATTGAAGGCCAGGTTCATATAGCCGATACTCTGACGGCCAAAGATATCACGGGTGCGGAACGGCGTTTGACTGCTATTGCTCCCGACTCCGATCGTATAGACCCGTATCCCCAGCTTCGCAGCTGCCGCAGCGGCTTGGTCAGGCTGGATAATCCCCGTGTTGGATTCACCGTCGGAAAGAAGT